>JABLTK010099147.1_pt1 | contig 20226 bp, 16 predicted proteins | sample 7160131 | NCBI WGS metagenome assembly JABLTK01 (sample SAMN14651221, study PRJNA627086) | human gut metagenome | isolation source: feces | host: Homo sapiens
AGGACAGGGCGCGCGAATCCTCGCGGGCCACTCGTTCGCGCATCGCCGACATCGATGAGGAACGCGCCCAGTCGATTCGCATGGCGACCCTCGGCGAGCGCACGCGTATCGCCCGGGAGATCCACGACAATGTGGGCCATCTGCTGACCCGCGCGATCATGCAGGCGCAGGCCGGCAAAACGGTGGCCAAGGCGACGAACGATACGGTCGCTGCGCAAGGGTTCGCCACGTTGGGTGCGACGTTGGATGATGCGATGACGATGGTGCGCCGTTCGGTGCATGATCTTGAGGATGATGGCACTGATTTCGCCGCGCAGATCGATGATGCCGTCACGTCGTTCGACGGCATCTCCCCCGGTTTCGCCGTGACGCTGGCCAACGATATCGCCAAGGCGCCTGCGCCGGTCTCGCGCTGTTTCGCGACCGTGATTCGCGAGGCATTGTCGAACGTGGTGCATCACAGCGCGGCGCGCGAGGCGAGCGTGACGTTGCGTGACTTCCCCGCGTTCTGGCAGTTGGTCATTCAGGATCCGGGGCCGGCCGTGTCCGAGTCCGATGGGTCCCGGACGGCCGCTGCCCGCCCGCGTGCGATGCGCGCCACGCACGTCGGCTCGCGACTCGCCGCCGACGGCGTTGCCGATATGCGTGGTTCGGCCGATGAGCTGATGCGCGGCATGGGTTTGGCGGATATCGAATCGCGCGTGCGCGCCCTTGGCGGCACCGCGGTCTGCGGGCCGTATGAGGACGGCTGGCGTGTGTTCGTATCCGTGCCGAAGAAGCGTTGGACCATGGAATCGAGGGATTGATGAGAATCGCAATCGTGGATGATGATCCGATCGTCTGCCAGTCGTTGGAGACGATTCTGACGGCCACCGGCACGGCCGAGGTGCTATGGATGGCAAATGACGGAGACGCCGCCGTGCGCCGTTATTTCGAGACACCGGCGAGCCGACCGGACGTGCTGCTGATCGATATTCAGATGCCCGGCACCAGCGGTTTGGATGCCGCGCGCGAGATTCTGGCCACGGACCCGGCCGCGCGCATACTGTTCCTGACCACGTTTGCGGACCAGTCGTATATCGCGCAGGCGATGGGACTTGGCGCCAAGGGCTATCTCATCAAACAGGATGTGGCGGCGGTCGGGCCCGCGCTGCAGGCGGTGATGGCCGGTCAGGTGGTGCTCGGCGCGGAAGTGCTCGGCAAGCTCACCGAACGAACTCCGGATCCTGCCGATTCCGACGATTCCAGAGATACCGCCGATTCCATCGAGGGCCTGCTTGGCGAGCGCGAACGTGAGATCACCGCGCTGGTCGCCGAGGGCCTCGATAACCGCGACATCGCCGCCAGACTGTTCCTGAGCGAAGGCACGGTCCGCAATCGCATCAGCGCGATACTGGACAAGCTCGGCCTGACCAATCGCACCCAACTCGCCATCCTCTGGCTCAACGCCCATAGGTGAGGGGCTTTTGGTCAAGTAGGCCTCTCCCTCCGACATCGCTTCGCGATGCCACCTCGAACGCGATTCAGGACAGCTTGCAGCTGACCTCTTATTCACTCGTTGTCACTCACCCTCGCCTAAAAACGCCTCCGGCGTTTTCTTCACGGCTCGGCTCATCAGAGGGAGGTTGTGAAAAACCAACCTCAGCTGTTTTTCATGACGATACTGTCGATGGTGTTGGCCACGCGCTCGCAGTCGTCGGAGCACTGTTCGAGGTGACGGTAGACGTCATGCCAGGCGAACACCTGCAGCGGATCGGTGCAGGTGGTGTGCAGCGTGCGCATCGACTCGATGAACAGGTGGTCGGCGTCCGTTTCGATCGTGTTGATGGCGAACACCAGTTCGCGCAACGTCTTGGAATGCCGGAATCGCGGCAGTTCGTTGACCAGCTCGCAGATGCTTTCCGTGGCGCGCACCACCATATCCGACATCTGGACCGCGTCGTCGCGCATGTCGGTCACGTTGTCGTAGTACATGCGGTTGAGCACGCCTTCGATGCTGTCGGTCACGTCGTCGAGCACGTGGCCGAGCTCGTCGATGTCCTCGCGGTCGAACGGCGTGATGAACGCGGTCACCAGTTCGTCCATCATGTCGTGGCGCACCTCGTCCGCTGACTTCTCAATCGCGTGCATGCTGTCCATGCGTTCGCGCAGCTGGCCCGGATTGAAGTCGTGCATGACCTCGGACAGCAGCTTCGCGGCCTGGCATGCGTAGTCCGCGCTGCGGCGGAATCCGTCGAAGTAGAACGTGTCTTTTTGTCTCGCCATGATGGGTGGATTCCTTTCTAGAACACGACCATGAACAGTTTGGCCATTACGAAGCTGATGAGACCGCAACCAGGGAAGGTGAACACCCAGGTGAGCATCATGTCGCGCACCACGCCGAAGTTGATGGCGGAGAGGCGGCGTACCGCGCCCACGCCCATGATGGCGCTGGTCTTGGTGTGCGTGGTGGAGACGGGGATGCCGAGCACGGTCATGACGAGCAGGCACAGCGCGCTTGACAGATCGGCCGAGAAGCCTTGGTATTTCTCGAGTTTCACCATGTCCTGGCCCACGGATTTGATGATGCGTTCACCGCCGACGGACGTGCCCACGCCCATGATGGTGCTGCACAGAATCATGAGCCAGATCGGAATCATCACACCGGTCACGCTGGGTTGGCCATTGCAGAACGCCATGCCGAGGAACAGCACGCCGATGAACTTCTGGCCGTCCTGCGCGCCGTGCATGAAGCTCATGGCCGCCGCGCCCACGATCTGCGCGTAGGTGAAGAACCCGTTGGTGCGGCGGCGGTCCATGCCAGCGCAAATCAGGGTCACGGCCTTGCATACCAACCAGCCGACGGCGAAGCCGAACAGGAGGCTTGCGACCAGACCGTAGAGCACCTTGACCCATTCTCCCATGTTGATGCCGCCGATGCCGCCTTGGATGGCGATGGCCGCTCCGGACAGGCCGGCGATCAGGCTGTGGCTTTCGGAGGTGGGTATGCCGAGCAGCGAGGCGCCCACGCTGTATACGACGATGGAGAACAGCGCCGCGCATAGGGCGATGAGCGCCGCGTTCGTGTCGCCGCCGAAATCAACCATGTTGCTGATGGTGGAGGCCACGGAGGCGTTGAGCTGCGTCATGATGAAGACGCCGAGGAAGTTGAAGATGGCCGCCATGATGACGGCGGAGCGTACGCGCATGCATCGTGTGGTCACGCAGGTGGCGATGGCGTTGGGTGCGTCGGTCCAGCCGTTGACGAAGATGACTCCCAGCGTCAGCAACGTTGTGACGGTCAGAGCCGGGTTGGAAAGCACTTGTTGGAGGAAATGCGCCAGTGAGACGTCCAAGGGGAATTAACACCTTCTTCTTCGGGGGCGGAAGCCGTCACACTGATTGTAACGGAAGAATGGCTACGTAGTTCCCATGGCGCGCGGGTTTTATGGTGTTGTTATGCTATTGCGGCCTGTCAGCAGCAACAACTGGTATTGGGGTGGAGACGGTCGTATTCCTCGCGGGCGCGAATGAATTCGACCTCGCTCATCGGTGTTTCGCCGGGATGCTCGGCCGCGAAATGCTCAAGATAATGGTCGTAGCGGGCCTCGCCGCTGATCTCACGCAGATACCAGACGATGCCGTGCCATACGGCAACGAGTTTGCCGAGCATTTTGTCTCCTTTCGCTGATTATTGGCTCCCCTTGAAAAAAGGGGAGCCAATGACGCACTACGCTGCAACCTGCCCGTTCCGCACAAGCTCATGCAGCTTGGCGCTGTATTCGCGCTGCACCTTCTTCTCAAGCGCGGTGGCGACCAGGCTGGAGGGCGCGAACCACTGGGATTCCACGAACGGCTCCTCGGACGTCGTTTCGGCACCGTACTTGCCAGCGGCGAACGTGCGCGCCACGACCACGATGCCGACTACCACGAAGACGCCCATCATGACCAGGAAGAACACGGAGAGCACGCCGTCCAGATACGCGTTGGACAGCGCGGCCTTGGCGTTGGTCAGCGCCTCGCCGGTCAGCTCGCCGGAGTCGATCTGCGCCTGATACTTGGAGGCGGTGGTGAAGTAGCTCAGCGGCCCGAAGATCTTCTGGAAGTCGGCGGTGAAGGTCACGGCGATGTCCCACACGAGCGGTACCACCGGTATCCACAGGTGCTTCCAGTAGCCCATCTTGGCCACACACACGGTGATCAGCACGAAGCAGGCGGCGGCGAGCAGCTGGTTGGAGATGCCGAAGATAGGCACCATCGCGTTGATGCCGCCGTTCGCGTCGGACACGCCCATCCACAGCAGTCCGCCCCACAGCGCGGTGGCGATCAGCGTGGTGATGATGTTGCCGGGCTTCCAGGTCGGGTCGGCGAACTTCTTGAGCTTGCGCACGTTGCCGAGCATTTCGCCGATCTGGTAGCGGGCCACGCGGGTGCCGTTGTCCACGGTGGTCAGGATGAACAGGGCTTCGAACATGATGGCGAAGTGGTACCAGAAGGCCATCGAGTCGTGGCCGCCCAGGTAGGACTTGAGGAAGTTGGCCATGCCCATGGCGAACGTGGTGGCGCCACCGGTGCGGGAGACGATGGAGGTCTCGCCGATGTCGGCGGCGGCCTGCTCAAGCGCCGCGGCGCCTTCGTAGGTCTTGGCCGCGCCGTTCTCGTCCACGGAATCCCAGGTGACCTGCATCTGGTTGCCTTCGATGTCGGAGACCTTCATCGACTCCACGGCCTTGACGGCGGCATCGGCCTGTTCGCCCGGCGTGGAGGTGGCGGAGATGCTCACGCCGGATGCGGCGGTGATCTGTGCGGCGGACATGTTGGTGGAGAAGTACACGCCCTGCGAGATGGTGATCGCGGCGATCAGCGCGATGACGGCGGTGAACGATTCGACGAGCATCGAACCGTAGCCGATCATGCGAATCTGGTTCTCCTTCTCCACGGCCTTCGGGGTCAGGCCGGAGCTCACCGCGCCGTGGAAGCCGGAGAGGGCGCCGCAGGCGATGGTGATGAACAGGAACGGGAATAGGTTGCCGGAGAAGGTCGGGCCGGTGGAGGTGGAGGCCAGTTCGGTCAGACCCGGCACCTTGACGGACGGGTTGGCGATGATGATGCCGATGACGAGCAGCACGAGCGTGCCGATCTTCATCAGCGTGGACAGGTAGTCGCGCGGGGTGACGAGCAGCCAGTGCGGCAGCGCGGCGGCGGCGAACGAGTAGATCACCAGGGCGATGACGAGCTGCTTGGCGTCCAGTGTGAACACGGCGGCCACGGCCGGGATAGAGGCGATCCATCCGCCGGCGACGATGTCGAGCACGAGCAGCACGAAACCGAGCAGCGTGGTCTCAATGACACGGCCGGGGCGCAGGAAACGCTGGTAGCAGCCCATGATCAGGGCGATCGGGATGGTCATACCGATGGAGAACACGGCCCACGGCGAGGCGGCCATGGCCTTGATGGCCACGAGCGCCAGGAATGCCATGGCGATGGCGGTCATCACCACGAGGAAGATGGATAGGATCATACCGCCGAACTTACCCATTTCATCAGTGGCCATCTGGCCCAGAGAGCGACCGCGGCGCTTGGCGGAGATCCACAGCACCAGCATGTCCTGCACGGCGCCGGCGAAAATCACGCCGAGGATGATCCACAGAGTGGAGGGCAGGTAGCCCATCTGCGCGGCCAGGATCGGGCCGACGAGCGGTCCGGCGCCGGAGATGCCGGCAAAGTGCTGGCCGAAGAGCACGCGGCGGTCGGTGCGTTCGAAGTTCGCGCCGTCATGCACGCGCTCGGCCGGGGTGGCGTTCGCGTCGTCGGTGCGCATGATCTTGATCTGGATGTAATAGGCATAGAAGCGGTAGGCGATGGCGTAGGAGCTCAGCGCCACGACCAGGAACCAGATGGCGGAGATCCGCTCACCGCGCGAGACGGCCAGAATCGCCCATCCGCAGGCACATACGATGGCGATGGCGGCCCACAGCAGGGCCTTCTTCCATGTCCATACCATTTTGGGACGCACGCCTACGGGCAGTCCCTTCGAATTGCGAATCACACGTTCGGCTTCGTCCGGCGTGTAATCGTCCTTGAATTCCAACTTGCCAGGTGCCGGGGCCTGGGCTACGGCGGTGGTCATAATAACCCTCTGTTCCTCTTCAATAACCTTTGCGGGAAAGGTTCTCTTCATTGCGACCCTTTTGGGGTATCTCTCGTCTGCTTATGGCACTGGTTGGAAGCGTAGCCACGGCATGTAGCGCCTCAGGAAAATGTCCCAATATGTGAGCTTGGCCACATGTTCACGGACTGCGTTTCATGCCGATTACCCGGGATTCGCACCGCGATGTGCGAAAATGGACACGGTATCAATCAGGAGGTGCACAGTGGTTGTAAGCACGGATTCGAGCCGCACAATGCCCGATTGGGTGAAGTACGGGGTGTTCTGGCACGTGTATCCGCTGGGCTTCTGCGGTGCCGATATCAGGCCCGCCGGCCCGCGCCAGTTCCATGGCCGCGGCCTTGACGCGATAATTCCCTGGCTGGAGTACGTGCGCGATCTAGGCGCGTCCGGCCTGCTGCTGGGTCCGGTGTTCGAGTCGGCGACGCATGGATACGACACGCTCGACCATATGCATATCGATGTGCGATTGGGCGGGGATGCCGCGTTCGATCAGCTTGTCGCGGCCTGCCGGGACATGGGATTGCAGGTGATGCTGGATGGCGTGTTCAATCACGTGAGCCGCAATCATCCGGCCGTTCAGGCGGCGCTTGACGAGACCGCCGGACGCTTGAATCCGGCCGACAACCCGTGGCATGGTCTGGTCCGCGCGCATGTCGGTGATAATGGCGAACCCGCTTTGGATGTGTTCGAGGGGCACGGGGATCTGGTGGCGCTGGACCATTCGGCTGACGAGACCGTTGACTATGTGGCCCATGTGATGAGCCATTGGCTGGATCGCGGAGCCGCCGGCTGGCGCCTCGACGCCGCGTATGCCGTGCCGAGCCCGTTCTGGGCGCGCGTGTTGCCGCAAGTCAAAGCCGCACACCCGTATTCGTGGATTTTCGGCGAGGTGATCCATGGCGATTACCCGCGCATCATCGAGGAATCCACGATGGATTCGATCACGCAATACGAGCTATGGAAGTCGATCCAGCATGCGCTGGAGACGGAGAACTTCTTCGAGCTGGATTGGAACTTGAAGCGGCACAACGCGTTCCTGGATTCCTTCGTGCCGCAGACGTTCATCGGCAACCATGACGTGACGCGTATCGCATCGCAGATTGGCCCGGCCAAGGCGGCGTTGGCATTGGCGGTGCTCATGACGGTCGGCGGCGTACCAAGCATCTATTACGGCGACGAACAGGGCTATGTGGGCGTCAAGCAGGAGCGTTTCGGCGGCGATGACGACGTACGCCCGAAGTTCCCCGACTCCCCTGCCGAACTGTCCACGCTGGGAGAGCCGACATACCGGCTGCATCAGGCGCTGATCGCGCTGCGCCGTCGCAACCCATGGCTGCTGGATGCGCGTACCGAGGCCGTGAAGCTGGAAAACAAGCACTTCGTCTATCGTTCGACGAGCGCCGACGCCCAGCATTCCCTGACCGTGGACCTCAACATCGAGCAATCCCCCACTTTCACCATCCGCAACGCCGATGGCAGTACAGCGTATCAATACTGAGCTCCCTCATCAGAGGGAGCTAACTCATTCACCTCTGAATGCCTCGGATCAGCAGGTCGAGCAGGTAACCGTACGACCGGTCGACCCGCTCGCGGCCGCGTGTGCGGGGTTGTGCGGAACGCAGTTCGAATTGGATGAACCCGTGTATGGACACCCAGATGGAGGATGCGATTAGATGGGGGTCATCGCCGCGGAATACAGATGCTGCCTGGCCGTATCGAATGATCTGCGTGATGGCGTCCAGGCAGTGCTGGGCCGAGTCCGACGCCTGCCCCATCCAGACCAGCGCGTAAATGCCGGGGGCGTCCAGCGCGTGTTCACGGTAGATTATGCCCGCCCTGCGCAGGCGCAGCACGGGGTCGGATTCGTCAATGGCGATGAGCTGTTCGCGCAGATCGGTGAAGTATGTGTCGATGAGCGCATCGCACACCGCCTGCTTGCCGCCGATGTGCTGGTAGATGCTGGTGGGCGACACATCGGCCTGTGCGGACAGCGCACGGATGGTCAGACCGTCCACACCGTCCCGTTCCACGATCCGCCTTGCCGCGTCAAGTATTCTCCCGTGGATTTCAAGGGTGGGCGTGCGTTTGGATCGGGGCTGCGATTGCGTCATATCCGTTATTCTAGGGTGCGTACAGGCCATTACCGCCGTTTCGGCATGGCCACGATCACAACGACTGCGGCGATAAGTGCAATCGTCATGGCCGCTAGGCAGGCGAACAGGCATCCGCATCGCAAACACCGGCCTATAACACAATCAGGCCCGACGACCATCAAAGGTCGTCGGGCCTGATTCATACGCGCTGTCGGACTAACGGCGTCCAGACTTCATACGGAATGGCGCATTGTGGCGATTCTTCTTGGAATGACGGCGGTTCGGGCCTTCCGTGTTGCCGTATTTGGCGATCATGCGGCGTTCGTGACGCTTGGCACCTTCTGAACGCTCGTCGCGTACGATGCGGTTCTCGTTCTTGCGATGGATGCGCTTGCCGCCTTCGCCCTGACGGGTGTTGCGCATGGACTGTCTGCGGCCGTCATGGGAGCGCTCGTCATAGGAGAAGCCGTAATCCTCGTGGCTGCGTTCATTGCGGCGAGGCTTGCGCGGACGCTCGAAATCGCGGGAATCGGACCGTTCGAAATCACGGCCCGCATTGTGCCTGCGGCTGCCGAAATCATCGTTGCGACCGTATCCGGCCCTGTCGCGCTTATCGAACTTGTCGCCCTTGCCGTACCGATCATTGCGACGGTTCTTGCCGTGCTGGTCGCGGCCATTGTCCTGACGCTCGTCGTACCGGTTCTTGCCGTATCCGTCGCGACGGTCGCCCTTGCGGCGCTCCTCGCGGCGGTCATCGCCATGCTCGAACAGATAGTCGCGGCGCTCGGCCTCGGGGTTGCTCATGCCTGCACGGCGTTCCGCACGGTTGCGGTTCTTCTTCACGGCCTTCTTGCTGGCCTTGTCGCCGTGCTTGCGCTGCGGCTCGCCTTCGGCAACAAACTCGCCGCCTGCGTTCTCGTGCTGGAACTCGGTCTCGGCAACGTTCTGCTCGTCACGGTTGCGATTGCGATTGTGCTTGCGCTTGCCGCCGCGGCCGGACTCGTCGCCCGCCGCGTTCTTGGCGCCCCTGTTCTTGCCCTTGCGCGGGTTGCCCACGGGCTGCGACTTGTCGAGGCTCCAACCATCCACGCGCTCGGCGCGGTCGCCCACAAGCTCAAGCACTTCGGGCGAATCGTGGGTCACTTCGATCATCTTGGTCTTGATGCCGGCCTGGTTCAGCAAGCGGCGCGTCTCGCGGCGCTGCTCGGGCAGCACGAGGGTGACCACGTCGCCCGCCTTGCCGGCGCGGGCGGTACGACCGGAGCGGTGCACAAAGGACTTCGGGTCGGCCGGCGGCTCGACCTGCACCACGAGCTCCACGCCGCCGACGTCTATGCCACGGGCGGCCACGTCGGTGGCCACCATGACACGCACATCGCCGGAATCGAACGCAGCGAGGTTGCGATCGCGCTGGTTCTGGTTCAGGTTGCCGTGCAGCTCGGCGGCCGGAATGCCGTTCTGCGTCAGGTTCTTGGCGAGCTTCTTGGCCTGGAACTTGGTGCGGGTGAACAGGATGCGGCGGCCTTCGCCCGAGGCGAGCATGCGCACGAGTTCGTGCTTGTCGCCGCGCGTGGTTTCGAACACGTGGTGGGTCATCAGGTCGGGTTCGGCGGTGGCCGAATCGACCTCGTGCACCTTGGGATCGTGCAGGAAGGTGTTCACCACTTCATCCACGCCGTGATCGAGCGTGGCGGAGAACAGCATGTGCTGGGCGTCGGGCGAAATCTGCTCAAGCAGTCGCTTGACCGGTGGCAGGAAGCCCATATCGGCCATTTCGTCGGCCTCATCGATGACCACGACTTCGACGGACGAGAGCGTGAGCGCCTGCTGGCGCAGCAGGTCCTCAAGGCGGCCCGGGCAGGCGACCACGATATCGGCGCCGGCCTTCAGATCGCGGATCTGGTGGATGTACTTGACGCCGCCGTACACCGTGGTGGTGTTCATGCCGAACGTGTGGGCCAGCGGCATCAGCACGTCGTTGATCTGGTTCGCGAGCTCGCGGGTGGGGGCCAGCACCAGGCCGCGCGGGTGCGGTAGGAAGTCGTCGGCGCGGCGCTCTTCCAGGCTGGCCTTCTTGCGGCGCTTGATTTCCTTGCGGAACTCCTCCATCGCGATTTCGCCGAACGAATCGTAGGAACCGAGGCGGGTGACCAGCGGAATGGAGAATGCGAGGGTTTTGCCGGAGCCGGTGCGACCTCGGCCGAGAATGTCGCGGCCGGCCAGTGAATCGGGCAGGGTGTCGGCCTGAATGGGGAATGCGGTCTTCTTGTCATCTGCCGCAAGCACGCGCACCAGCGGTCCGGGTACGCCAAGTTCGCCAAAGGTAAGGGGGCGGGATTCCGCGCTGTCGTTCATCTGGAAATCAGCGGAATCGTCACGATCATCGAAATTATTACGGGGCACAGTGGCCTTTCATGTCAAAGGTTACGCAAATTACGCAAGCTTTCCGAGCTTAGCGTAAGCCCCCTACTTTGCTTGGTGCTCGCCACACTGTCATCCCACTCTTTACTTATGACCCCATGGGGCGGTAACTCGCCCATGGGGCGGCAACTTGCCCATGGGGCGGTTTGAAGAAATTGTGAAACCGCAGAATAAAGCCATTTTCACCTACCGCCCCATGAGGGTTTTACCACCCCATGGGATATTTGCCGCCCCATGGGTTTTACCACCACGTAAGGCGAGCACCGCTCCATGGAACACGCAAATGGCCCCCACCCGTGAAGGTAGGGGCCATTGTGCAAAAGGGCTGAGCCAAGATACAGCCCAGTAGCCCTAAAACACACTACAAAATATCCGGATCGTCTTTGGCAATAGTGCCGGTTGCCTTGCCAATGGCCTTCAGGCCGTGGTAGGCCACAAGAATCACGATCGTGCCAATGGCAATGCCGTTGAAGGAAATGCCACCAACAGTGAACGCGAATTGGCCGATGGCAATGATCATGGTGATGGCTGCCACCATGATATTCAGCGGCTTGTCGAAGTTGACCTTGTTCTCCACCCAGATGCGGATACCGATCATGCCGATCATGCCATACAGCAGCGTGGTCACGCCACCGAGCACGCCGGCGGGGATCGTGTTGATCACGGCACCGAACTTCGGGCACAGGCTCAGGATCAGGGCGAAGGCGGCGGCGCACCAGTAGGCGGCGGTGGAGTACACCTTGGTGGCGGCCATCACGCCGATGTTCTCGCCGTAGGTGGTGGTGCCGGAGCCGCCGCCGAAGCCGGCGAGCGTGGTGCCCAGGCCATCGGCCATGAGGGCGGTGCCGATCTGGTTGTCGTAGTCGCGGCCGGTCATTTGGGCCACGGACTTGACATGGCCGACGTTCTCAGCCACAAGCACGAGCACAACGGGGATGAACATGGGAAGGATGGAGAAATCGGCCTGCGGCAGGTGGAACTTCGGGAAGCCGATCCATGCGGCGTCGCCGATGGCGGAGAAGTCGACCTGGCCACGGATGCAGGCATATACATAGCCGATGATCACGCCGACCAAAATATTGAGGCGGCCCAGCAAGCCCTTGAACAGCACGGCCACGAGCAGCACGGCCAACAGGGTAACCAGTGCGGTGTCGGGCGCGGCTTGGAAGTTGGTCCACACGGAAGGTGCCAGATTGAAGCCGATGATGGCCACGATCGCGCCGTTGACCACGGGCGGCATGATGATGTCGATCCATTTGGAGCCGGCGTAATGCACGAGCACGCCAACCAGGGCCAGCAGAATACCGGTGACCATGATGCCGAAGCTGGCGACCGCAATGCCCTTGTTGGCGGTGGAGACCGCGGTGATCGGTGCAATGAAGCCGAAGGACGAGCCCAAATAGCTCGGCAGCACGTTCCTGTTGATAAGCAGGAACAGTGCGGTGGACATAGCCGTGAAGAACAGGGTGGTGGACGGGTCGAAGCCCGTCAGAATCGGCACCAGGAAGGTGGCACCGAACATGGCGATGACGTGCTGTGCGCCGATACCGGCGGTGCGCACCCAAGTCAGACGTTCATCGGGCTCGACTACCTCGCCGGGCGCCAGCGTCTTGCCGTCGCCATGCAATTGCCATTGGAAGATATTGGACATTACTACTCTCCTCGCTCTCGCTTGGGGCACGGCATTCACAACCAGCCGCACCACGCACCATTCTAGCTCACGAAGATTTTGTGAAGTCTCTCTTCCGGGAAAGGCTATTTGCCGTAATACTCCAGCAGGTGTGGGTCGACGGCCTGCACCACATCCACCAAATCGCCATTGGAGAGATACGGGCGCTTGAATTCGCGCCACGGCTCCACCTTGACCTCCCAGCGGCCGGTCGTCTCGTCGAGCACGGGCCGGGCGGTCTGCTCCCAGCGCACACGCTTGGAGGTGCGGCCGGTTTCCGGGTCGCGGCGTGTATAGTGCAGGCAGGTGCAGTTGGTGATCTTCCAGTCGTCCGAATCGGCGCGATGCAGGAATTCCTCGTCGGCCAGATCCTCGATGGTGAGCATCAGGGCGAGCATGAAGTCGCCGTGGGTGACCATGACCACGGATTCCGAATCGGATTTGCGGCTCAGCGAGGTCAGGATGTTGTGCACACGGTCCTCGGCCACATCGGCAATCGACTCGCCTGCCGGCGGACGCCAGTACAGCGGATCGGTGTTCTTGAAGTTCCAGTTGCGCGCGTAGTTGTTTTTGAATTCGTCCTTGGTGATGGTGTTGATCTCGCCCCAAGAACGTTCGCGCAGCACACGGTTCTCCTCCCATTTGGCCTTGGGCAGGGCCATGGTGGCTGCGGTTTCGCGGGTGCGCACGTATGGCGAGACCATGTAGCGGTCGAACAGCTGCTGCTGGCTGACCAGCCAACGACCGATGCAGTCGGCCTGCTTGCGTCCGGTGGCGGTGAGTCTCCAGGAGCGGTCGGGTACGGTGACGTTGTCCTGCGTGTACAGGGAATTGTCGCCCTGCTCGCCCGCCTGGACGATGACGTTCGCTTCGGATTCGCCATGCCGGATTACGTATAGATCGAGCGGCATGCTCATATATGTTCCCCTTTCGTTATTGGTTACGTTGTGTTGTTTTCTGTTGTTTCCTACTTGACTTGCGTGATGGTGTTCCCCTTGACCATGAACGCGTGCCGGGCCATGTCGATCATCGGCTGATCGAATTTGGAGTCGGTGTAGAACTCGTCGATGACGACGTCCGGACCGTACAGTTCGCGGAACCGTTTGGCCTTGTTGGTGCTGAAGTTGAGGTACGTGACCCTCATCGTCTCCACATCCACCTCGCTGGCCACGAGATTCCTCACGCCGAGTCTGCGGCAGGCCTCCCCCACCGTCAGATCGAAGGATGCGGTGAGGATCACATCGTCCGACTCAGGCTGGTACCAAGGCTTGATACGTGCGTAATATCGGTCCCAGAAATCGTCCACGAGCTGTTCGACGCTCGCCACCCGTTTGGATCGGCTCAGTTCCGTGAGATAGCCTTCGGTCATCTTGCCCACGCCGTATTCCATTTGTTCAAGCGTGGCCCGGCCAAGCTTGTATTTGACCGCGTACCGCAGCACGGGGGCGATATAGCGGAACACTTTCGGGTCGTGGCGGGCGGAATACAGGTACAAGTCGAACAGGCTTTCGCCATCATAGATGGTTCCGTCGAAATCGAATACGCGCATACCTTCTGCTTCTACTCTGTTATTCCTTGTCTAAGGCTAATCTCGGTAAGCCGGCGAAAGCGCAAATACGCAGTGAATTTCACATGAACACTGTTTTTTGGATTGATTTCGGTACAGGTAACGTACACTGGTGACAGCGTGGAAGGAGGTGCGTAATGGCGGCGTCTGAAATCGAACAATGGTGGATTGATAAGTTTCAGGAGAACCTGGGTCCGATTCGCAAGGTAGCCGGATGGACGACTCAGCAACTGGCCGACGAGCTGGGAGTCGCGCGACAGACGGTGTCTAACTTGGAGACCGGCAAAAGCCCGATGACCAAACTGCAGTATCTCGCTTTACGTACGGTGTTCAGCGCCGAAATCGCACGTCGTGAAGACCGCGATCTGGCACGCATCATCAAGACTTTGGTCGACGATCCCATTGAGCAACGCATTCGCGAACGGCGCGCTCAAGAGCAGGACGGCGAGGCCGTTGCCGACAATGCCCCAGTCAATACGGACGGTGGCAACGTTGCCGACAACGCCGCCACCGAGAAACGCAAGCCCAGTGCCGCCACATTGAAGGCTTCAAAGACTGCCGCAACGGGCAAGCCCACGCTCAGCACGGCGATGCAGGCTCTTGCCGTCATCACCGGCGCATTGGCCAGTGGAACCGCCGCCGGCATCATCACTTACTTGATGTTCCCGGACGGCGGCCCGAACAAGCGCTGAGTCGCCGAAATATCGAAACGGATTGAACAACCCAGTTCGAAGCCCTGAGCACCATTTTGTCCGTGTCGCACCAGCGTTTCCCTCATTATCAGCTGTTTCGAGTTGCATGAATGCGCCGTTTATAGGCCGAGAATTTCGTGCTTTTTTGCATCAAATTCTTCTTGGGAGAGAATGCCGATATCAACCAATTCCTTCAATTTCTTCATCGCCTCGACTTGTTCTTCCACAGACATGGATGCCGTGTGAGAGGCGGGAGCAGCGGCTTCCGGCGCCGGCGCAGGCGCCGGCGCTTGAACCGGGGCGGCCGTCATAGGATTAATGGCTTGTGCCATATTCATGCCCAGCAACATGCCACCATCGCCAAAGCCGTTGTCTTGGATGCCTTGCGCAATGCGCTGCTGGGCAGCCATATTGCCAGCTTGCTGGGAAACGCCCTCGTATGCGGCAACATTCATCTTATTCGAGGCGAACTGCTGCACGAGTTGACGTGATTGCTCGGTGAACTCGATACTTTCGATGCCCACACTGGACACTTCAAAGCCAAAACGATCATTCCACGTACCCGCATTGGCCCGATCGCCACGCACGCATGCTGCGATGTCATTCGCCTTGCCAGGCAATTGCGAAATACGATATTCATTGGACAGCAAATTGATGGCCACAATAAACGACTGTACGAATTCAGACAGAATCTGCCTACGTGGCCCTTCATCATCGAATGAATACGACACGGTAGTGGCAGGCACAAAGTTACGAACGAATCGAACTGGATCAGTGACCTTTAGCGACATGGATCCGCGTGCGCGAATTTCCAAATCGACGCCATAGAACCGGTCGTTATACACCAGCGGCGCAGAAGTGCCGAATTTGATGCCACGAATCTCACGCAGGTTGACGAAGGCCACATATTTGGTGCGGCCAGGCTGACCTCCGAAGGTGAATCGATCGGCAACCTGATTGAAGAACGATCCGATGCCGTCTCCGGCGAGCACGCTCTGCTCCCCGTTGCGATATTCATAACCGCCCGACTCGGTGATGACGTTTTCGATACCTGTTTCAGAGAAAATGAACGCCGCAGTATTCTCTGGCACATAGATACGCGAACCATTGGTGATTATTCCCTCGGAACCGTATTCATTCGAACCGCGATCGTTGTTGCTTCCGCGGGGAATGCCCGGCACAACGACGGTGTGTTCCGTGAACGGACCAGCGGTGATGATATCACGCCACAGGTCCGCGAATGTACCGCCGAGCGCGCCGGCGAACGCCTTAATAACTGCCATCTGTTTTCCTCGATATCTCAATGCACATGGCCGGTCTTGCGACTATGCAATCGCAAGACCGGCCGTTATGCTGGCATGTTGGCTATAGCTGCGTTTCGCGATCGCAGTATTCGCATCGAACGACTTCTTTGCGATGACCGGAAAGCGGAGCGCCACAACCTTCACAATTCACCGAAACCACGGGTTCGGTAATCCCAAGCCCACTACGGAATGCGCTAAAAGTGTCTTTCAGTGTCCCGGCCAGAGCCTCCGTTCCGGGGATGGCCTTGTTGAAGGCCGGCTCATCCATTGGCGTATACTGTCTGCCGCGTATACCCATATACCGTCATCGTCCCTTTCTTGGAAAACCGTTACCTCGATACGCCAGTCTGATCACTGGCCCACCGATGCGAGCTTCTGCGTGCATCGAGTCATGACCTCGGTGTAGTAGGCCAAATCCTCACTGCTGAGGGAGTTTTCGTCAATGGCGTCTACCTTCTGGGAGAACTCAGAGTAACGCTTCATCATGCTGGCATAGTCGGTAGCCATGCTGACCACGTTATCGGATTTCTGATATTTGTTCATGAAGGCAACATACTCATCGATAAAGGCCTCGTAGCTGTCCATCGTGGACTTGAAGTCAGCACTGTCATTGGTGTTCTGCTGCGCCTTCTGATCCGAAGACTGGTCGCTCTGCTTGTTGGCATCGCTGGAATCAGCGCCCGTATCAGTGCTCTTATCATCCTGTTTCGCGGCGTCGCCGTCCGTAGACGTATCTTCCTTCTTTTCCGGAACCTGGATAGTGATGGACATGATGGTTTCGTCGTCAGTGTTACGAGAAACGCTCACACTGTATCCATCGGCGTTCTTGGCATTGAAACTGTCAGCGGACTTGTTATAGTCCACGGTGAAACCGTTGTCTTGCACGGACTTGACGTAGTCGGCATACTGCTTGGCGTCGGTACCGCACACCTCGATGGAGAAATAGTCCGAAGACTCGCTTTTAATTTCACCCTTTGTGGATTTCGGCTGCGGCAGCAGCGCCGCGATATCCGACTCCGGCCATGAATATGCTTCGCACTTGGTGGCGAGCGATGCTTCCAATTCCGCCCGATCAGCCTTGGCCTTCGCACCGTCACGAATTACGAACACGCCACCGATTACCAGACCCACAACGGTGATACCGACTGCCACCCAGCCCAGCACTCGGCCTTGCACCTTGCCACTCGGGCGGGTCACGTATACGGCGAAGCCTGAGAGCAGTGCCGGAATCACCGTGGCGAACAGCAGTCCGCCCCAGGATCGGCCAGAAACATCCACAAATTGGGCGAGTACGAACAACACTCCCCAAATAATGGCGAACACAGCCAGTTTGGAAGTCTTCTTCACCCCTTGTGCATTCGGAGCAAGCACGGTAGGCGCAGCGGCACCAGCAAAACCAGTGGCAGCACCGGCACCATGTGTGGCGGGTGCAGGAGCCACACCAATACGCTTGTCCAGAGCGGCGAGGAACTCATCAACGCGCTTGGCGCTTTCGTTTCCAGTCGCCTCCAGACGAATGGCGGCCCCTGCCGCACCCTGCGGGACTACGGTTAGCGTGCAGTTCACCCCATCATAGGAGTGGAAGGAAAACGCTCCGGTCTGGGTGTTTTCGTTATCCAAGGTAAACGTGGCGCCAGTAGTCAGCTGGTCGTGAATAACTTGGAACAGCTGTTGCGGACTGACCGCATATACACGATCAAATGGCGCGCCGGCGGGCCGCTGCGATGCCGTAGCCGGAGTCATCGGAGTAGTGGTAGCACCATCAGACGCTACGTTCGGTTGGCCAGCCGGTACAGTATTCGGCACGGTAGGCGCATTCGCGCGATCTTCCGGTGCGTCATTCGTGCCTTCGGACGGTGGAACCGGCTGAGGTTGTTGATCAAATGGCGTTGTCATGATGCCCTTCTTTCCTTAAGCAGCAGCATTACCAGCACAGAAGAGGCAAGCCCGGCAACCGTTACGGTCAATCCGACTGCCATGGCAAGCCGGTATCGTTCGCTCATCATTGCGTCCCTTCTTATTGCTCGCTTTGCTCTGCGATACATCGAAACCAGTGTATGGCGTTGTTATTATGTACGCAAATTAGCATTTTGTATGCATGTTAGCTTTATTGTCGATGCTTGATACCGCGCATGAACATCCTTTCCGCCACCGCACCTACACGGATGGCATCGACCATTGTCGGCGACACGCGCGGGCCATACATCAGCTGACAACTGAATTTTTCGGCGTGTTTCCGAAAAGTCGGCGTCCTGTACGCTGGGAATCGAGCAACCGCGTACGCTGGCGCAGCACAGCACCCGCAACACAGCGACAAGGAGCATGGGCAATGGCAGACATCCCCGAAGAACATTTGACCGAGGAACTGTTGGATCGGCTGCTCGCCAGCGCCAGCATTGAGCAGTATCTCGATGAGGGACTCGTCAGCGCACGCACGCTGACCGACTATCTGTTCGACCGTATGGAAGCCCATGACCTGAGACGAGCCGACGTGGTGCGGGCATCCGGCCTCAACGCCACAGTGGTTTATGACATTTTCTCCGGCAAAAGCCGCCCCGGCCGAGATCACGCCATTATGCTGGCTTTTGGTCTCAAGTGCACATTACGTGAAACCCAACGGCTACTTCGTCTTGCAGGCGTTTCCGAACTGTGGTGCAAACAGCGACGCGACGCGATTATCATCTGGTGTATACGCAATGGATTCGACCGCATTGCCACGGACGACGAGTTGTATCGTATGGGAGAGGCGACGTTGCTACCGGCCGATTGACGACATTCGGCCCAACAACACTCACCAGTGAGACGCAAGTAAGAGGGCATCAAGGAGAGACATGGACGATAAGCAGGCGATGCATGCGATGAGCATCGACGATGCGTACCATGTCGAGCGTACGCTCGCTCGCGGACCTTCCGGCGTCACCGAACTGGTGAGCATTGACGGCAACGGCCCGTTCGTACGCAAGAAGATTCCCTCTCCCCTAGCGCAACGCAATGTGTGGGCGGCGCTCAGCGCCTGCCAGAGTAATCGTCTGCCGCGTGTGGAAGCGACGTACGAGCTGCCCGACCGGTTCGTCATCGTCTACGATTACGTGCCGGGCAGCACGCTTGCGCAAATTGTGGAGGAAAACGGGCGGCTTGCGCCGAATGTGGCCGTGCAGCTTATCGACCAAATTTGCGAAGCCGTGCAGGAGCTTCACCAGCACGGCGTTATCCACCGCGACATCACGCCGGCCAACGTCATCGTGGCCCAGGATGGCGCGCATCTCATCGATTTCGGCATCGCGCGCATCCGGTCAGAGGCAAGCAACCGTTCACGGGATACCACGGCGCTTGGCACCTACGGATTCGCCTCGCCTGAGCAATATGGCTTTGCCAAAACCGACGCGCGTTCCGACGTATTCTCGCTGGGCCGGCTACTCGGATTCATGCTGACCGGCGTATATCCCGATGCCAGCGACTACGAGCAGCGACTTGCCGATGATGCCGCAGTACCGGCTCGACTACGCGCCGTCATCGGCTATGCGTGCGCATTCGAGCCCAGCAAACGGCCACAGAGCGTCCAAGAGTTTCGTCAGGCGCTGTTCTCCCAGTCCAATTCGCCCATACCGAACGCATCATCGGCAAATCCGCCATCAACGAAAACAACGAACGGCAGCGCGTCGGCGTCTCGACTATTCCGGCGTCTGCACTTGAGCAAACGCGCCATCGTGCTGTGGTCCATTGCCGGAGCGGCACTGATAATCGCCGCCATTGCGGGAGGCATTGTGTTGGCAGGCCAACTTGGCATTATCGGGTCGGCAACATCACCCGATCCCTCGACACAATCCAGCAGCCAATCAACCGATAAGGCCGATGGCGGGCACTCCTCGAACGGGTCAGGAACCGACAATGCCAATGGCACGGGCGGAGTAGGCGGCACTGACGGCGCTGATGGAGACAATCAAGACACCGTCACCGACAATCCTCTGAAAATAGTGGAATCCGGCTGGTCGGCGGACCAGCAAGGGTATGTCCACTACGCTTTCGCCCTGCGCAACACCAGTAAGACCCAGCAGGTGCTGTATCCGCAGATTACCATTACGGGGCGGGCCAAAGACGGTTCCATCGTGTTCTCGCAGACGCAAGCACTGAATATGGCATTCCCGAATCAGACTGTATATGACGCCGGTCAAGCAGGCGAAGGCACCGCCCCAGAAACGGTTGATTTTACTGTGCTCAATCCGGATACATACAACGTCGCCAAGGCTCAGGGAACCGCCGCCTTCCCCATCAGTGGAATATCCAAAATAGACAACAGGGACGGCGGCACGACGTTCAATGGCGAGGTCC
>JABLTK010089399.1_pt1 | contig 20220 bp, 16 predicted proteins | sample 7160131 | NCBI WGS metagenome assembly JABLTK01 (sample SAMN14651221, study PRJNA627086) | human gut metagenome | isolation source: feces | host: Homo sapiens
AAAAGCCGTTTTGTCTGAATTGTTATTATGTTGGAGAAGGAATCAGGGAGGACAAACAGGAGGCTGTGAAGTGGTTCCGCCTGGCCGCCGAACAGGGGGACGCGGAAGCCCTGTTTTGTCTGGGGGGGAGCTATTATTTTGGAGAAGGAATCAGGGAAGACAAGCGGGAGGCGGTGAAGTGGTTCCGTTTGGCAGCTGAACAGAAAAACTCGGCAGCCCAGTGGATGCTGGGAGTCTGTTATTATTTTGGAGAAGGAATCAGGGAAGACAAGCGGGAGGCAGTGAAGTGGTACCGTTTGGCAGCTGAACAGAAAAACTCGGCAGCCCAGAAAGAACTGGGAAATTGTTATTATGTTGGAGAAGGAATCAGGGAGGACAAACAGGAGGCTGTGAAGTGGTTCCGCCTGGCCGCCGATCAGGGGGACGCGGAAGCCCAGAGGTGGCTGGGCGATTGTTATTATGTTGGAGAAGGAATCAGGGAGGACAAACAGGAGGCGGTGAAGTGGTTCCGCCTGGCCGCCGAACAGGGGGACGCGGCAGCCCAGAGGATGTTGGGAGCCTGTTATTATGTTGGAGAAGGAATCAGGGAAGACAAGCGGGAGGCGGTGAAGTGGTACCGCCTGGCCGCCGAACAGGGGGACGCGGAAGCCCAGAGGATGCTGGGAGTCTGTTATTATGTTGGAGAAGGAATCAGGGAGGACAAGAGGGAGGCGGTGAAGTGGTTCCGCCTGGCCGCCGAACAGGAGGACGCGGCAGCCCAGTGGATGCTGGGAGACTGTTATTATTTTGGAACAGGAATCAGGGAGGACAAACAGGAGGCGGTGAAGTGGTTCCGCTTGGCCGCCGAACAGGAGGACGCGGAAGCCCAGTGGATGCTGGGCGATTGTTATTTTTTCGGACACGGAGTTGGGAAGAATAAAAGAGAAGCCGTAAACTGGTATTTTTTGTCAGCCAAAAAAGGAAATGCAGAAGCTCAAAGAAGATTGGGCGCGTGTTTTTATTTTGGGCATGGAGTTGCTAAAAACAGGCAGGAAGCGATACGCTGGTATCGTCTGGCTGCGGAACAGGGAAATTCCGTTGCCATCTCCATGCTGAAGAAGCTGGGAGTAATGTAAAGGGAAGAGCGAAGAGCATAGTAACTGTATTTATAAAAAGATGAAAGTTATGGAACAGTCGGAAGAAAGGCTATCCCGTATTAATGCATATAATAAACTTGTGGATGCCGCAATATTGACAAAAACAAGTTCTAAGTCAGTTGCAGACATCGTGAACCATGAGTTGGGAATAGAGTGTAATGCAGCTAACGTCCAGGAGATTTTGAAGTCTTCCGTATCTGCTTCCGATATGCATAAAATCCGCAGAGAGATAGAGGGAAATGCTTCTATAAAAATGGAGAATGCGAATGGAACTTCATTTTTAAGAAAATATGTCAGTTTTTCCGGTCGTATTTCCAGATCTGAATATTGGGCGCTGAAGTTGCTGATATTGCCAATTATGGTTATTATTCTTCTTAATGGAGTTGCAATGGTGTGGGATAAAACAGGGAATGATTCAGGAATATTAGTTTTGTTTGTAATTATTTTTATTTCTTATATATATTTCAATATTGTTGCAGATGTCAGGAGGCTTCATGACATAGGAGAGAGCGGATGGTTGGTGCTTTTAGAACTAGTTCCTTTGGCCGACATTGTCATTGCGGCATTTCTTTTTTTTAAAGGTAGCCAATCAGCTGGTAATCAACATAAAGACTTAAAATCTTCTCACTGAAAAACGGTTGAGTATTTGGTATTTGCCCTGGGACGGACAGGGCATTTTTTGATGTAATACCAAACGGATTTTGTCAGTTTTTTTCGGAATGGATAGCAGGCGTTTCCTCTTTTCCCGCTGAAGGTGCTGGGGAGGCGTCCCGAAGGGTTTTCAGCAGGGCCGCCATAGTGTCTATGTCCTCATCCGTCATGGAGGAAAGGTCGTCCAGTTTCTTTTTGATGGCTTCAATTTCCTCTTCCCGGTACGGCAGCGCTTCTCCGCCGTGGGGACTCAGAAAGAAGGACGTGATGGTGCTGGTGAGCGTTCCCACGAATCCGATGCCCGTGAGCATCAGGAATACAGCCAGAAATTTGCCTGAAGTGGTGACCGGATAGGTATCCCCGTAGCCTACGGTGGTAGCCGTGACGAAGGACCACCAGATGCCGTTGGGCAGGCTCATGCCCTCCGCCAGATGGATGCCTACGGCCCCCAGCAGGATGATGACCAGGGCGGCGATGCAGATATACTTGAATCCGTTCGTGTTGAAGAAACGCCGGATGCGCGTGGTGAACCTCATGGCATAGGAAAACAGGTCCAGATACCTGGCGAGCCTTAAAATTTCCCCCAGCGAGGCGAACCTGAACAGGCGGAACAGGGCGTCAAAGGGAATAATGGCCAACAAATCCCAGGGGTGTTCCTTAACGAAGAGCCATTTGGACCGGCTGATGGAGAAGCGGACCACATAATCCAGCACAAAAATCCAGTAGATGACGCGGTCCGCCGTGACTTCCCATTCCGCCGCTTCCGTGGTCAGGTCAATGGCGGTCAGCGTTACGGCGACCAGGGCCAGCAGGCACATGCCCGCTTGATAGGCCAGCCTCAGGAACAGAACGTGGCGGGGCATGCGGCGTAATGCGTTCATGGCGGGAGGAGAAATGAAAAAGCCGCCCCCGGCGGGGTGGGCAGGGAGCGGCTTGGGGAAAGAGGCTGTTTCCTCCGGACCCCTTACTTCAGCAGGAGCTGTTCCATCAGGGCCTGGGAGGACTGGGCCAGCACGGCGGGATCGTCCAGCATGCCGGCGCGGAGCAGGGCGGTATTCGCGATCTGGTCCGCCACCATTTGCGCCAGTTCCGGGTTTTCCGTCCGCAGGGCGGAAAGCTTTTTCACCAGCGGGTTGGAGGGGTTCAGTTCCAGCTGCGGATGGCTTTCCGGCACTTCCTGCCCCATGGCTTTCATGTACGCCCTCATTTCCGGCCCCATGTCATTGCCGCTTTGCAGGGCTACGGCGGCTCCGCTGACCAGGCGCTTGCCCAGGGTGACTTTGGAGAATTTGTCCGGGTACAGCCCTTTCAGCCATTCTTCCAGGGCCGCGGCTTCCTCCTGGGGCAGGGCGTCCTTCTGTTCCTCTTCCAGGGCGGGGAGTTCCACGTCGGCGCGGTCGATCATCGTGACGGGCTTGCCGTCCACGCTGGACAGGGAGTCCAGCACGAATTCGTCCCCGTGGTCCGTGAAGAAGGCCACCTCATAGCCGCGGGCCTTGAAGGCTTCCAGGTACGGGCTGTTTTCCAGATGGGAACGGGAGGGGCCGGTAAGCGCGTAAATGGCCGTCTGCCCTTCCTTCATGCGGGTGACGTAGTCTTCAAATGAGGTCGTTTCCCCCGGTTCCGTGGCCGTGGATTCAAAACGGAGCAGTTTGCCCAGGGATTCCTTGTTCGGCCAGGAGGTGACGACGCCTTCTTTCAGGTAGCGGGAGAATTGCGCGTAGAATTCCCTGTAGGTTTCCTGATCGTCCTTCGCCAGTTTTTCCAGATGCTTGATGAAGCGTTTGGTGATGATGTCGCTGATTTTGCGCACCAGGGAGTTGTCCTGAAGCATTTCGCGGGAAATGTTCAGGGGCAGGTCCTCGCTGTCCACCACGCCGTTCAGGAAGCGGAGCCATTCCGGCAGCAGGCCTTCCGGCTTGGCGTCAATCAGCACGCGCTTGCAGTACAGGGCCACGTTGGCGTCCACGCGGCCGAATCCGAACATTTCCGGATTGCGCCTGGGGATGAAAAGCAGGGCATTCAGGGCAATAGGGGCGTCCGCGCTGAAGTGCATATAGGACAGGGGCTTTTCATCCGTATGGGCAATGAACTGGTAAAATTCATCATATTCCTCCGGTTTCACGTCGGATTTGGACTTGGACCAGATGGCCTGGACGGTATTGACGTGCTCTCCGTTGAAGTTGAGGGGGAACCCCACGAAGTTGGAGTAGCGGCGCAGGAGCTCCTTCACGCGGTATTCCTGGGAGAACTCTTCATATTCGTCTTTCAGGCGGATGACGATGCGGGTGCCCCGGTCCAGCGGTTCCGCCAGCGTTTCGATGCTGTAGCCTTCCCGTCCGTCGGAAGACCAGCGAAGGGAGGCGGCTTCCGGTTCATAGGAATGGGTGAACACTTCCACCCGGTCCGCCACCATAAACGAGCTGTAGAAGCCCACTCCGAACTGGCCGATCAGGTCCGCTCCGCCTTCCTGCTTCTGCTTGAGGGCCTCCATGAATTTTTTGGTGCCGGAGTGGGCGATGGTTCCCAGGTTTTCCACTAGGTCCGCTTCCGTCATCCCGATGCCGGTATCTGCAATGGTGATGGTCTTGTTTTCCTTATCCGTGGTGACGGTGATTTCCAGGGGCTTGTCCGGCTGGTAAATATTAGAATCCGTCAGCTGCTTCAGACGCAGTTTTTCCAGGGCGTCGGAAGCGTTGGAAACAAGCTCGCGGACAAAGATTTCACGGTCGCTGTAAAGGGCGTTGATGACAATGTCCAGCAGCTGCCGGACTTCCGCCTGAAATTGATGTGTTTCTGTATTCATATGGAAAAATGTTTTGCGAGCGTCATTATACGGCCCCCGTCAAGGGGGATGGACATTTTTTCTCCCTGGGCCCGGGCGTCCCATGTCACACAAAGGGGCTTTTTCCCGGGCATGGGGGCCGGGCGTTTTTCCTTGAAACAATTCCGGAAACCGAACAGTATTATTTAACAAATGATTTTCTCACCATTGTTGAAAAAGGGGATTCTTTTACTGGCTCTCTGCGGCGTGCTGGGCGGAGGCGTGCTTTCCGCCCAGGAAACAGGGGGCGCGCCGATTACGGAGGAGGGTTTGAAAGCATTGGATTCCAATGTGTTCGCCAATGAATACATGCTTGTGTTGAAGCCCAATGTCACGCGCGACCGCATCGCCAAAATCAAGGATCACTTTGTGCGCGGGCTCGCCGAGCAGATGGCGGAGAAGAAATTTGACCGCAAGGCCCGCGCCCTGACGGCGGAGCCGTATGAACCGGTCAAGGATCTGGCGGAACGCCTGCGCACCAGCCAGTACAGCAAATTTGAAAATCCCACCGGCATCTTTTTTGAAGAGGGGGAAGACGTATTGCTGGTCATGGGGGATCCCAAAGGTGAAAAACTGAATCTGGTTATCCACAATTTCGGGCGGGACGGAGGCCACAGCTCCTATCCGCTGAAAGAGGGGGTCAACATCATCAGGGCGAAGAACAAGGGGCTTGGCTATATTGAGTATTTCACATCCAATTACAAGAAGGCGCCCAAGGTGCATTTGTCCATTCTGTCCGGCAAGGTGAATGGAGTTTTCGTGGGAGGCGTCAGCAAAAACAGCGACTGGAAGAGGATGCTGAAAAACTCCCCCACGGAAGTTGTGGACATCGTGGGCAACCGCGTGCATCTGGTGTATCCGGTGGAGGAACTTAAACAATTCTGCCCGGACAAGGGGGAGGAGCTCATTGCCCTGTACGACAGGATTATCGGCATGGAGCAGCAGATCATGGGCCTGTACAAGTACAGGATGCTGCCCAAAAACCGGATGTTCGGCCGTGTGATCTGGAACGGGTTCATGCATGCGGACGGTACGGGAGCCGCGTTCCATAACGGTACCATGAAGGAGGTCGGCAATCCGGACAAGATTCCCGGCAGCGCCTGGGGGATTGCCCATGAGTTCGGCCACGTCAACCAGGTGCGCCCCGCCATGAAATGGGTATCCACCGGAGAAGTGACCAATAACATTTACTCCGCTTACGTGAATTACATGCTGAATCCCTCCAGCATGCGCCTGGAGCATGAACGCATCAACGGCGGGGACGGCAACATGATTGGCGGCCGCTTCAACGCCTACTTGAACAACGGCATTTTGAAGGGGGAAAACTGGCTTGTCCAGAGCGGTCCGGACAAGCGTTCCGGCGGGGATAACCGTCCGATGGTGCACGACCATTTTGTCAAGCTGGCTCCCCTGTGGCAGCTGGAGCTGTACTTCAAGATAGCCGGGAAGGGCAATCCCGACTTTTATCCGGATATCTTTTATAAGGCCATCAAGATGGATACCAGGGGCAAGAAGGATGGAGAGCTCCAGCTTGCGTTCATGAAGAACGCCTGCGACGCCGCCAGACAGGACCTGACGGATTTTTTCCGGAAAACGGGCATGCTCAAGCCCATTGACCAGGAACTGGACGACTACACCTGCGCCCGCATGACCATCACGGAGGCCGACTGCAAGAACCTGATTGCCTACGCCAGGAAGTACAAAAAGCCGGAAAGCCCCGTCATTTACTATATTTCCGTCAATAGCGCGGAAGCATATAAGAACCGCCTGCCTGTCCGCGGCGTCTATAACCAGGGCGTTACGGAGCAGGGCAATCGTCGCATTATTTCCCATGACGTGTGGAAAAACGCCGTCGTCTTTGAAACCTACAAAGACAGGGAGATGGTCCGCATCACCATGGCGGGGACGGATTCCAGGGATAATTCCTCCACCACGGTTCCCTATCCGGGAGAAATTGCTCGTAGGGGGGCACAGAGATACCCATATGTACACGAAAATGGCATTGCTCCCTATTACGGAGAAAAAGAATGTCAGCCAGTTCAATTTCAGCACATCCGTCAGCAGGTAGAACAGGGCCAGCAGCAAATAGCACCATCCCGCCGCCCACAACACCATGGAACTGGTGAACAAACGCTTGATTATCGGGAAATCCAGGCTCCAGACATACCCCAGCGCCAGGCAGCCCGCGCCCGAACATAACAGCCACGCCAGCTTTTTCCCATGCCCCTGCACCCGCTTCAGAATCTGGCCGCCCAGCAGACCGAGCATGGTCATGGCGCCAAAACCGAACTGCGCCAGAATCCATGCATAATTCGTTCCATCCTGCCAGTTCCCCATCAGGTATTTATCCAGCAGCAGGGCCAGATTCCTCCCCGGTTCAAGCATTCCTGCCGCACAGGAACCCACCGCTGGGTCAGAAAAGGAAACAAACTTTATGACCAGCCAGTACACAGCCAGCAGCCCCCCCGTTGCCGCTACCTGCCACCGGACGGACAGATGAAGAAGGCAAATGGCCGCAATCAGGTAGCCGGAGGCGATGGCCTGGAGCGTATTGCAGTACAGGGACATTTTGGACGGTTCAAAACTCAGCAGATTTCCCTGCACCACCATGCCCAGCAAAAAAAGCACCACTACCCGCCTGGCAACTTTCAGGTAAATCTTCCACAGGGGTTCCGAACCGATGCGCCTGGAAAAGGAAAACGGCATGGCCGTTCCCACAATAAATAAAAAGAGGGGCATCACCAGATCCCAGGCGGCGAATCCCTCCCAAGCCACGTGCGTGCTGTGCTTCACCAGCCACTCGGGGCTCCGGTCGTAAAAAAGATTGATGCCGGCCACAACCAGAGCCAGGCCCCCGGTCAGGAAAAACATGTCAAATCCCCGCAGGGCGTCAATGGCCGCAATCCTCTGCGGCCTCGTATCGGAAAGTGAACTCATGGCAATATCCCAACTACGGCATTATGTACGCCAATCTTTCCAAAGACTTTCTTTTTCTCAGGCTCCGTAAATAAACGGCTGTTTCCGGAAAAACCCATCCTCTGCGGCAACTCCGTCATGATGCCTTTCTTCATATTCCCTGCCCCGCATTTCATGCTATGCTTTCCCCGCAACATGACCATGGGGAACGACCAATCCGGCGAACGCGACAGCTTCCGGAATATTGAAACTTATGCCCGCCTGAAAATGGATGAACTTGGTCTGGCAGACTGGCAATTCGGCTGGGACCGGGCCAAAAGAAGGCTGGGCGTATGCCGCCTGCTGGAAAAAAGCATTACGATTTCCATCCACTTCGTCCGCGCCAACCTGGAGACCCCTCATGAAATCCGTGACACGATTCTGCATGAGATCGCCCACGCCCTGGCATGGACCCGCCACGGAGAACGCACCCACGGACCGCGATGGAAACAAATTTGCAGGGAAATAGGGGCTGTCCCGTGTGCCTCCGCCAAACCGGACGCCATCCGCGTCACCACGTACAAATATCTCCTGCGTCTGAAAACGACGGGAGAAATCGTCGGCAAATACCACCGCCGCCCCTCTTTCGCCAAATACCTCAAGCGCATGGCCCTGAAAGGCCGCCCCGATACGCTGGGCCAGCTGGAGCTGGCGCCTTATGAAGAATAACGTCCACAAAAGCTGAAAGAAACGAGCCGTTTCCGGTATTCTCCAGCATCAACGATCATCCCATTCCGGGCATTTCCATTTTTTACGTCTGCTCATTATCCGGAACAGCAGAGGAAACACTCAAGGTGCGCTGGCGTACGTAATCATACACCTTCGGGTCGCTGTCTCCGGCTGCCCAGACTACCCGCAGGAAGTCGGCGGGATGAATGTTTCCATGGTCCCGGAAGAAACGGCGGTCATTCTCACAGCAGTAAATGATGTCATCCCCCATGGAACCGACGAGCTTGGCCCGCGCCTTGGCAATCAGGCGCGGAAGGTAGGGGAGACCGCAGAGTTCGTCGCCGAACCCCGGCAAATCATACCCGATCACAGGTTTCCCCTGGTAAAACTGCCCGTGCTGGACAGTCAGGAAGAAGTCCCGGCGCGCCGCCGCCATCAGTAGAACCGTGGTGGGGGAAGGTTCTCCCGTGCGGGCATAGGTTTCTACAAAATCAAACAATTCCCGCGTGCGGCAGCCGATGGAAGACAGAAAGATAATTTCCTGATCCGTAAAGAAGCCGTCCACATTCCTGTGGCCTTCATGGTAGCGCCCCACCGCTTCGCGGAAAAGGTCGTAAAATGTATCGTTCCAATCTTCCTCCATCATCGGCCCGGCGATTTGTGTTTGCGCTTGAAGTTAAGCATCATGATCTGCTTGGTCAGATTGGCTTCAAAACGGGCCTGTTCCTCGCGGGACATTTCCGAACGCGTCTTGAGCACCTCCTGCGCTTCCTGAATGGCCCGCTCCACGCTGCCTTCATCAATCTGGGAGGAATTAAGCGCGAGGTCGGTTACCATGAGGACCTGGTTTCCATTGACCTGCACAAAGCCGGTGCCTACCACCATGCTTTCCTCCGGGCCGTCCATGGGCTTGTAGCGGAGCTCCCCCGGTTCCAGGGAGGTAATCAGGGCCGTATGATGTTCCAGCACGCCCATCTCCCCGAGGCTGCCGGGCAGATAAACGTACTCTACAGTAGCGGTAACCGCCACTTCATCCGGGGTAATGACTTTGAACTCCATGCTCATGGTTCGGAACGGCGGGAAAAGGGTTATTTGGCTTCCTTGAGAACGTCATCAATGCCGCCGCGCATGAAGAAGGCGTCCTCCGGAACCATGTCCAGCTTGCCTTCCAGGATTTCCTTGAACCCCCGGACGGTTTCCGCCACGGGCACATAGGCGCCGGGAATGCTGGAAAAGACTTCCGCCACATGGAACGGCTGGGTCAGGAAGCGCTGAATCTTGCGAGCGCGGCTCACGATGAGCTTGTCTTCTTCCGAAAGTTCGTCCATGCCCAGAATGGCAATCATATCCTGAAGGTCCTTGTAGCGCTGCAGCACCATCTGCACGCCACGAGCCACTTCATAATGCTCATTCCCCACAATTTCCGGGGCCAGGGCCTTGGATGTGGAAGACAGCGGCTCCACCGCCGGGAAGAGCCCCTGGGCCGCCAGAGAGCGTTCCAGCACCACCGTGGAGTCCAGGTGGGCGAAGGTTGTGGCCGGGGCCGGGTCCGTCAAGTCGTCCGCAGGAACATACACGGCCTGCATGGATGTGATGGAACCGTGCTTGGTGGAAGTGATGCGTTCCTGAAGATCCGCCATTTCCTCTGCCAGGTTCGGCTGGTAACCCACAGCGGACGGCGTACGGCCCAGCAGGGCGGAAACTTCCGACCCCGCCTGGGAGAAACGGAAAATATTGTCAATGAAAAGCAACACGTCCTTATGCTCCTCGTCACGGAAGTATTCCGCCATCGTCAGGGCGGACAAGGCCACGCGCAGACGGGCGCCGGGAGGTTCATTCATCTGTCCGTACACCAGCGCCACCTTGGATTCTTCCGGTTTTTCCAGGTTGATGACCCCGGACTCTATCATTTCATTGTACAGGTCGTTCCCTTCACGGGTGCGTTCCCCCACCCCGGCAAAGACGGAGAGGCCGCTGCGCGCCTTGGCAATGTTGTTAATCAACTCCATGATGAGCACGGTTTTGCCTACCCCCGCACCCCCAAAGGCGCCGATTTTGCCGCCTTTCAGGAAGGGGCAGATAAGGTCAATGACCTTGATGCCCGTTTCCAGCACTTCCGTGCTGGTGGATTGTTCGTCCAGCGGCGGAGCGCCGCGGTGGATGCTCTTCATGCCGGCGCAGGAGAGTTCGCCGCGCTCGTCCACAGCTTCCCCCAGCACATTGAAAATACGTCCCAGCACGCACTGCCCCACAGGCACTTCAATAGGGCGCCCCGTGTCGCGCACCGGCATCCCCCGCCGCAGACCGTCCGTAGAACTCATGGCCACGGCGCGGACCCAGCCGTCTCCGATGTGCTGCTGGACTTCCAGAACCAGGGTCTTGCGCCTGCCGTCAACTTCATAGTCCACTTCCAGCGCATTGAGCAGGGCGGGAAGCGTTTCTGCCTGGGAGAAGTCCGCATCGACCACAGCGCCGATGATCTGAACGAGAATGCCTGTGTTATTCATCATGGGAAAAACTTGGTGTTGAAATGGAGAAGAAAGAATGTTCTGTTTGAAAGGCGGGTAAAGAAAGCGGAGCCATGTTATTCCATAGCGCGCATGGCCGTGGTAATTTCCAGAAGTTCGTTGGTAATTTGCGTCTGACGCGCCTTGTTGTAGTCCAGGGTGAGGCCGCCGATAATGTTTTTGGCGTTTTCCGTGGCCCCCTTCATGGCGACCATGCGGGCGGAATGTTCGGATGCCCGGGCCTCCAGCACAATCTGAACCAGCCCGTGGAAAACGTAAAGAGGCAGGATGGTATCCAACAGGGCGGCGGGGCTGGGTTCCAGCAGGAATTGCTTATGGGCTTCCGCTCCGTCCAGGGAAGAGCCCCCGGCCTTCGCCATGTTCATCAGGGGTTCCGGTTCAATGGGAAGAAGCTGGCGAAAGACAGGCTTCTGAACCATTGTGTTCACAAAACCGGAGAAAGCCACGAAGACGCGCCCATATTCCTCCGCCTTGAACTTTTGCACGATGAAATCAAATACCGGCTTTAGTTCCAGCAGAGAAAGGGGATCCGTCAGGCTCCAGGTGGCCTCCAACCGTTCATTCAATTTGGCGAGCGCCGCATTCAGCTTGCGTCCGATGGTGATATAATGGGCGTTTTCCGGAGCCTGTTCCCGGACCATTTTGATCAGGTTGGCGTTCAGGCCGCCGCAGAGGCCGCGGTCCGTATTCACCAGCAGCACCAGATCCGCGCCGCCGTGGGTTTGCATCAGGGGGCTGTTGCTGGTGTCAATTTCATCCTGGAGATGGTAGAGCACTTCCGCCAGGGCGCGGATGTAGGGGCGGCCCTTGACGGCCTGGTCCTGGGCGCGGCGCATTTTGGCGGAAGCCACCATCTGCATCGCCCTGGTGATCTGGGACGTGTTTTTGACGGACTTGATCCGGCGTCTGATATCTCTCAGATTGCCCATGTGTCAGTACTCCCGTAATCGTTAGTTCCAGCTGAGCTTGAAGGATTCGATGGCGGCTTTAAGCCCTGCGTCTATTTCCGGCGTCAGGTCTTTTTCCTTCAGGATGCTTTCCAGCAGATCCGGATGCTGATCCTGCATCACCGCTTCCCACGCGTTCTGGCATTCCTTGATCCTGTCCACCGGAACATCGTCAAAGTACCCCTTTTGCATGGCATACAAGTCAGCGGCCTCCAGCCCCAGGGATTTGGGCTCATACTGGTTCTGCTTAAAGAGCTCCACGATGCGCTGGCCGCGGGCCAGCTTGGCCTTCGTGCTGGGGTCCAGATCAGACCCGAACTGGGCGAACGCCTGCAATTCCGTAAATTGGGCCAAATCCAGCTTAATGGAGCCGGCCAGCTTCTTGATAATTTTCGTCTGGGCGGAAGAACCCACGCGGGAGACGGAAATGCCCACGTTGATGGCTGGGCGCACCCCCTGGTAAAACAGGTCCGTTTCCAGGAATATCTGGCCGTCCGTGATGGAAATGACGTTCGTGGGAATGTAGGCGGAAACGTCGCCTGCCTGCGTTTCAATAATGGGAAGAGCCGTCAGGGAACCGCCGCCGTGTTCCTTGTTGATGCGCGCGGCGCGTTCCAGCAGGCGGCTGTGCAGGTAGAATACGTCCCCCGGGTACGCCTCGCGGCCGGAGGGACGGCGCAGAATCAGGGAAATCTGGCGGTAGGCCACGGCATGCTTGGAAAGGTCGTCATAAACGATAAGGGCGTCTTCCCCCTTGTCCATAAAGTATTCCCCCATCGCGCAGCCGGCGTAGGGCGCCAGGTACAGCATGGCGGCGGGATCGGAGGCGGAAGCCGCCACGACGATGGAATATTTCATGGCTCCCGTTTCCTCCAGTTTCGCCACCAGGCGGCTGATGTTGGCGCGCTTCTGGCCGATAGCCACGTAAATATTGTAGAGGGGCTGGTGATCCGGAAGCTTGCCTTCCTCCGCCAGACGGTTCTGTTCCGCCTGGGCAATCATGGTATCCATGGCAATGGCGGTCTTCCCGGTGGCACGGTCCCCGATGATGAGTTCGCGCTGGCCGCGGCCGATGGGAATCATGGCGTCAATGGGAAGGATGCCCGTCTGGACGGGCACGGAAACGGACTGGCGGGAGATGATGCCGGAGGCGATTTTTTCCACCGGGTAATACGCTTCCGCCTCAATCGGCCCTTTGCCGTCAATAGGTTCTCCCAGCGTGTTCACCACCCGGCCCAGCAGGGAGCGGCCCACGGGCACGGAAAGAAGGCGTCCGGAACACTTGACCGTGTCCCCTTCCTTCAACCTGGAATCATCCCCCAGAATCACGGCGCCAACCTCATGTTCTTCCAGGTTCATCGCCAGCCCCATCACCCCGCCGGGGAACTCTATCATTTCATTGAGCATGACGCCGCTCAATCCTTCAATCTTGGCGACGCCGTCCCCCACGGAACGAATGACGCCCACGTTTTCCTGACTGACGGAAGCCGTGGCTTTTTTTATTTCTGCTTCGAGTTCTTGAAGTATGTTGCTCATGGGAAAAAATTCGTTAGTTAATTGGAAAGGATGCGGGCCACCGCAGCCAGGCGGTCGATTCTGGAACGCACGGAGCCGTCCCTCACGTCATCCCCTACCTGGATGCGGACACCCGCCAGCAGAGACGGCTCCACCTCCCAGCGGTAGTAGAGGGCGCCGCCATATCTGACCTCCAGTTTGGCCTGAATCAGGGAACGTTCCTCTTCCGTAAGGGGCACGGCGCTTTGAATAGTGGCTGTACGGCTCTTCACCGCATATTCCACCATGCCGGAAAAAGCCTTCAGCAGAGCGGCATAATTGCGGGGCTTGCGTTCCGCAATCTTCCGGGCGATCAGACGCACGCGGTCCTCCGCCACGGCATTCCCGTCCATACAGAGCCGGAACAGTCTGCGGGCGGCATTTTGCGTGTCCTTTCCGATCTTCATAAACGTTTCAGGAATCCAGGCTGTCGATCGCTTCCCGGTTGATTCTCCGCTGGTCTTCTTCCGTCAGCATTTTTCCGGTAACCTGGGCCGCAGCCAGGGCCACCAGCTGGCCAAATTGTTCTTTTAACGCTTCACGCTCTTTCTGCTGTTCCAGTTCCGCAAGCTGCCGGGCTTTTTTTATGATTTCCTCAGCCTTCCGGGAGGCTTCCGCTTCCTGTTCTTCCAACAGGCGGGCGGCGGCAGCCTTGGCGGCGTCTATTTTCTCCTGCCCCTTTTCCCCTGCTTCCACCAGCATTTCATGCGTCTGTTCCTTGACGGAAGCCAGCTGCCGCTCGCTTTCCTCACGCATTTCCTCTCCTTCTTCAATCCGCCGGCGTCTTTTTTCCAGAACGTTCTGGATGGGCTTGAACGCCAGATACCGCAGGATCGCCACCATCAGAATGAAAGCGATCAGGTTGGCAACAAAAGGCTCCCAACTCGTTACCCCGAAGGGAGCAAAAGGATTCCAGGCTTGGTCAGCTATGAGATTCAGCATAAGATGAGCGGTTTGAACATGCCGGAAATTTTCCGGACCGGCAGGGGACGGGCGCGCCGCCCCGGAGCGGAAAAGCTCCCTCCGGGAACGGAACTTCCGTTTTATTTCACAAAAATGGAGATCAGGGCCACGCCTTCAATCAGGGCCGCCAGCGTGATGGCAATCACCATAATGGGGGAGGAGGCTCCGGGGTTGCGCCCGGTGGCTTCCGCGGCTTTCGAGCCGATGAGGCCAATGCCGAGGCCGGCGCCGATGGTGACGAGGCCGAAACCTACGTTGCCGGACAATTCGGCCAGGGAGGTCATTGCGATAGGATCGATCATGTTATTGGTATGGTTTATGTTTTTTGTTGAACGTTCCCCCACAGGTCGCCCATGGTCCGGAACGGAAAGTTGGCGGTACGGTTTATGAGGCTTTTCCGGGAGGCGGGCTGTCCGGAACGGGAAGTTCCTTTTCCTCATTTTTGGAGGTATGGCCGTGGGCGTCATCGTCCCCTACCTGAAGTTTCAGGAAAATCGCCGTCAGGAGCAGGAAAACCAGAGCCTGAATGAACCCCACAAGCAGTTCAATCGCCAGAAACGGCAGTACGCACAGGGCGCTGAGCACGGGCCCGAACATGTGAGCCATAGTGTCAATAATCGTCTCCCCGGCGTAAATATTGCCGTAAAGACGGGCTGCCAGCGCAATGGGGCGGATCGTGATGCTCAGGACGTCCACCAGCCCCACAAAGATGAAGATGAACACCAGCACGAATCCCATGAACCCCGGCAGCCTTCCCTTGGGGCCGAACAGATGCATAAAGAAGCCTTTCAGTCCCTGCTCCCGGATAGACCAGTAAAGCCACATCAGCGCATAAAAAATACCCAGGAACATCGTCACGTTCATGTCCGCATTCGCGCCGCGGAACAGCGGCACCCCATGGTAAGTGACGGTTCCCACCCCGGGAAGAAGCCCCATGTAATTGCTGACCAGAATAATGGTGAAAATGGTCCCGAAGTACCAGAAGTACTTGCGTGTCAGGCGCGGCCCCAGAAGGGACTTCACAAAGTTGTACAGAGTCTCAAAAAAGTATTCCACCGCATTCTGCAAACGGGAAGGCAGGATGCGCATGGAACGGGTGGCGGACCATACGACCACCCCTATCAGAAGAACCGCCAGAAACAGCATCAGCATTGAGTTGGACACCGGGAGCTCAATGCCTCCGGGCAGCGGAATGGAAAACAAATGGGGAGCAGCCTGTTCCAATCCGTGCTCCGCTCCTGCTTCCGCCGCACAGGCGCTGCCGCCCATAACGCCGAACATGGTCAACGCCGCCAACCACAGGAACTGGAAAAATCTGCTCATTGTCTTTCTCTCACCATTACTTGTGCCAACTCCTGTAAATACTGGAAGAGGGAATCCATTCCCTTTATTTGACGGTTTTGATTATGTACTTCCCTCTTTCTTTTGGCAAGCCCAAAACTTGGCGCGTACGCAAATTGTATACATTTGTACATAATTTTAAAGCCTACCTGGATGACCGTTGCGTCATGAACACAACCTTTTCTCCATCAACAAAAAAGGCTTCCGGAATAAACTCCCGGAAGCCTGCAGGAAAAACTGGGCGGAGGAAGGCCGTTACTTGGCGGCGGGAATAATATGGATGTGGTACACATCCCTGCCGTCCGCGGCCTTGCGCCCCGTGGCATGCACTCCCGTAACATCGGAAGTGATTACATCCAGGGTTTCCACAGTCTTCCGGAGCTTCTTGCTGTCCTCCGCCGCGCTCTTCAGGGCGTCACGGACCGGAACCAGGTTAAGCTGAAATTCGAGAGGGGCTCCCTGCGCCGGAGATTTCACGGATTCCCTGAGGACTTCCAGGCCGAAAGCCTTCGGCATGCTGATTGCCCAGCGGGTGTCGGAAACGCTTACTACCGGGTTCAGATCGGCGCCCAGAGGGCATTGGTAATCGTAGGTAGTGATATTCCCGTCCACAGAAGACTGGGGAGCGGGAAGCTCCGCCATTTTACCCTGGCTGAGCAGGGTGACGACGGTTTTGGCGGCATGAGTCACTTTCTGCCAGGCCTCGCCCAGAGCGGCGCGGTTGTTCACTTCATACGCAGCGGAGAAGCGCGGCGCCGGCACATTCTTGAGCATGGGATTGGGAGCGCCCTGCATGTCCATCATGAATACGCCTGAACCCGTAAGGCCGGAAAGAGCAGTCTTATAAGCCTTCCAGAGCTCTTCAATGGTAGGCCTGGCCATCTGGATCATAGGGGCGGCCATGCGCACCTGATCGCTCACATCATGCTTCGGGTTGGAAATATAGGCATTGCCGTAGTCCCATACAATCTGGGCAAGGTTACTGCACAGGGAACAACCCATATCCATCATCTGCGGATTGACCGTGCAGGAGGAATACAACACTGTGGACGCGCCCGGACGCACGCCGCTCATGGCGGAGGGGGCGTCCAGCTTGTAAAATTCAAGCGGATATGTGCATGCTTCCACATGCACCCCCTGATCCTGCCATGAATAGTAGGAAACGGACGTGGCCTTCCGGGCCAGCTCTTCATACATGCCAAGCATGCTGCCCCTGATGGAATCCAGAGCCGTCATGGAAGGAGCCGGATCGGCAATCTTCCAATCGGCGCCTATTGCCTGCATCACGTCCTTCAACCCGGTGAACATGCCCTTGTAATAGGCCAGATCCATGTTAATAACCCCTTTGACGGAGGCTTTGTCTGCGAAGAGCAGACCGTAGGCCGGATACTGGGACCGGGCATCGGCCATGGAAAAATCAGGACGAGACAGCACGGAGTCCTGGGGGGAAGAGGCTATGCGGACCTGTTTTTCAGGATTGGTGGTTATAAAGCCTACCAGGGTATCCTCCACAAAAGAGACGGCTACATACAGCCTGGATTCATCCAGACGAACGAGCGCCGCCTTGAGGCGGTCCATATTTTCCTGGGAAATGTCCATCTGCCCCTTTGCCTCCTCCAGAAGCTCTTCCAGCTTCGCGCGCACCTTTTTGCAGTCCACTTCCGCCACCTTGCAGGCCAGGCCATTGTAGGTCTTTTCGTACAGGGAAACCATTCCATGCAGCTCCATATCCTCCTGAAGATTGGCGTCCTTCAGGAAAGCTTTGGCCTGGGCCAGGGCTTCCGGCGTCAGTTTGGCGGCAATCATCACGGGCGCCGTCGCAGCCTGGGAAGGGCGTAAATCCATCAGCTCAGCCCACTGCGCAATCATCTCGACCCCCTGGCCGCCCATGGCCTCCGCTTCCGCGCCATCGTCATCCCCGCTTCCATTCTTTACTCCCTGGAAAAGCCTGTAAACGGATAAAATTTCCTTCATCTGGTTCAGGCCCATCCTGGTAAAAGAGGACTGCGCGCTATCCAGCCACGGAGCCCATTCGGGGCCCAAGCCGATCATCGCGTCAATGACAGGACTGCTGAAAGAACATTTCCGCTGCACGGGTTCGGGAGCGTCTTCTCCCGGAATGGCTATGGATTCATCGGCCACCTCCCCGGATGAACAGGAACTCCAGGTTTTAACCATGTTCAAATTCTGAACGCTCTTCATGATGCCGGGGATATCGTAAACCCCCGCTACCACCCCCATATCCTTGGGAAAGAGGGCGGCTATTCCGAGGCGTTCGGCACGCTTTGCCACCAGATCGGAAGCAACGGAAGTCAAAGGATCAGGCGAAGCGGCGGAAGTCAGGCCGGCCGTATCCTGGCCGGCCTTGGCGGAAGATGATTTATCATCGTCAGAGCAGGCGGCAAGAGCGCAGGTCAGCGCCAAACAGGGTATGGAGTAGAAATAATGCTTTTTCATTATCTTTAAACGTGGGGTCATGATGTCATCTGACAGGAACGCCGCTCCTTGCGGCAACAGTCTCATCAGCGCACCGTCTTCATTATACAGGCGTTTTCCCGCGAGACGCAAGCACAATGCAAAGCATTAACGCCACTCAGGGCGCGCAGGGCGTTGACGCATGGAGAACCTTTCCGCGCCGCCCCTTTCCGCATCTTCCCGGGATTTTCCGGGAACCGCAAAAACGCTCCGGATTTCCCTGAAAAACGGATTAAAGGGGTTCCGCCATGGGAATATCATCCTCCGGCAGGGGAGACTGCGGGGCAGGAGTGTTTACGGAGGAGGAACGGTTGAGATGGCGGGGAATCTGCTGAGGCAGTCCGGGGATGTAATCGGAATCACCCCGGCGCGGCGTGAGGGGGGCCGCAGAAGGCTCCTCCGACAACGGGGGCGCCGACGGCCCGGCAGGCCTTGAGGAGCCGCCCACCGGGGTTGCCTTGATTTCCGCATCGGAAGAGTCATCCAGATCGGCAGGGATTTCATCAGCCTTGATCGGCTCCATCCCTTCCGGATCATACAAACCGGGCGGCAGGTTGTCCGGCACGACGGCAGGAGCCCCGCTCCGTTCCCGAAGAGCGGCCACGGCCGTTTCCGGGGTTTCCTCCACCGGTTCCGCCACCGGGATGTCGTCCTTGGGCGGGTCAATAATAGCCTTGATGTCTTTTTTCTCCGTTTCGAAAAATTCCTTGACGATGGGAGCGGCGGCAGCCCCCCCGCCCAGCCGTTCGTGGGCGCGGCCTTCATACAGCACCACATAGGCAAAGCGCGGATTGTCGCAGGGCATGAAACCGGCGAACCACGCCAGACGCTTGTCTTCCCGTTCCGGCCCCCATTGGGCCGTTCCGGATTTGCCGGCGATACTGGAATAGGACAGGCGTGCACGCCCCCCCGTACCGGCTTCAACCACTTCCCTCATCCCCTTGCGCACGCTGGACAGAGCACGCTCATAGGCAGGCAGCGGGCGTTGAACTTCCTGGGGCTTGGGCGCGTAAACGACATTGGCGTTGCCGTCCTGAATTTGCTTGATGAGCTGGAGTCTGGGCAGATACCCGTTTGCCACGCCGGACATCATGTGCGCCACCTGGAGGGGCGTAACCAGCAGCGTCCCCTGGCCGATGGACAAATTGGCGGCATCCCCGGACATGAAATCGCGCTTGTAATTGCGAATCATATAATCACTGGTCGGCACCAGGCCGGGATCGTCCGGAATGGGCAGGCCGGTCCGTTCCCCCAGGCCGAAAGCACGGGCCGTATCCATCAGAGCTTCCGCACCCAGCTTCAGGCCCATCTGGTACATGAACGGATTGTTGGACATCGCCAGGGCGCGGACACAGTTGATATCCCCCAGGGGAGTCTTGCTCCAGTTTTTGAAAACGTGGTTGCCGATCGTCACGGAAGCCGGGCAGTAAACGAGCGTATTTTCCGTGATTTTGTTGTTCCTCAAGGCACTGGCTACCGTCAGGACTTTAAATGTGGAAGCGGGAGGATAACGGCCCTGGAAAGCACGGGCGCCCAGAGGACCGGCAGGATCGTTGCGCAGGGCGTCGTAATCCTTCTGGGATATGTTTGGAATGAACATGTTCGGGTCATAGGACGGCGTGGACGCCATCACCAGAACTTCACCCGTCACGCAATCCAGCACCACCATGGCGCCGCGCCTCTTGCCGCGGGAAAGAATGCGTTCCGCATCCTTCTGCCATTTCAGGTTGAGGGTGGTGACGACAGCTCCGCCGGGCTTGGGGCGTATTTGCAGTTCATCCAGAATTTTATTGCCGTCTTCATCAAACATCAAACGCCATACGCCGGGCGTTCCGGTCAGATTTTTGTTGAATTCCTTTTCCAGCCCCGCACGGCCTTCCACCTGCTCCCACAGCGGGTCCATGTGGTTAATGGGGCCGGTTGGCAGTTTTCCCTTGGATCCCACATAGCCGATGATATGGCCGGCGATTTCCTTCTCCGGATAGGAACGGATGTAAATGGGCAACAGCTGAAGGCCGCGCACACTTTTCACTTTATCCTTCAGCTTTTCCGCTTCCTCCGCACGAATGACGTTCGTGAGCGGAAGAGGCAGCCAGCGGCGGTGCTCATAATGTTTCCAGAGCTGTTCGTCGGAAAAAGACCACGCCTTTCCGGCAATTTTTTTGGCCTGTTCCAAG
>JABLTK010105943.1_pt1 | contig 20210 bp, 16 predicted proteins | sample 7160131 | NCBI WGS metagenome assembly JABLTK01 (sample SAMN14651221, study PRJNA627086) | human gut metagenome | isolation source: feces | host: Homo sapiens
AATTACGGTGTCTCCGGCAGAGACGACAAGGTCTTCACCGACAGCCCAGTTTTGGTCGTTCACAAGAACCTTAAATGCAACTGTTCCGTCCGGAACCATTTGTTCCCAAATCCATTCGTCTTCGCTTATGCTCTGCATCGGAACACCTTTTTGCCAATCAAGACTTCCGCCGAGACCGCGAATATAGAGCTGATTGCCCCACCCTGCATCGAATTTTGCGATTACCCTTGTAAGCTTCGCTTTGGACGCACATGAACAGGATTTACCGCTGGTCTTTCGTGTTTCAGTTGCGCATTGTTTTACGGCCTTCTTTTTAGAAGGAGTTGCAACTTTTTTCGTTGTTGTTTTTTTTGTCGGCATTATCTATCCTTTCGATTGTAGAATGAATAAATTTTATATACTCATTCTCCTTTAATTTTATCCATCAAATTATTATTACAAGCATTTTTTTCATAAAAACGCCGAGACAACTTTATCTTTTATCAAACTATATATCGGACAAACAGCAGACATTTAAACAAAAAAGAAGCCCCCCTGCGGGAGGCTTCTTTTAGCGAAATTGATGCGTTTATTTGTCTTCCAAATTCTTTTCGGCGGCCTTTATTTTTTCCATAATGACCGTCATGCTGCTAATCGACGCGTACCCGTTTTCCATGCGGCTTTTGAGCGAGGCAAGCTTGGCTGCGTCGGCCTTGTCCGCGGGAGGCGTGAATTTAAGAAGCTCTATTATATAGGCGTTTTCCCCTTGCGTCTTTACCTGCGAAACCTGTCCGACCGACAAAGACGGCAATGTCGAAGAAATAACCGAGTAGGCCTTCAAGACCGAATCGCCCTTCGGGTCTATCAAAGAAAACGACTTTACGCTGTCCACAATGGCACCCGCGGCTCTGGCAACCGACGCGAACGACTTCTTGTCGGCAACCGCTTTTACGAGCGCCTTATCGAGCGTGTTTGCATGTTCGGCGAACATGCGCGCCTTTTCCGAGGCTACATAATTTTCAAGAACCCTGTCTTTCACTTCGTCGTATTTCGGCAGATAAGAGGGAAGCTGGTCGACGAGGAACACAACCCAAACGCCGTCGCCCGAAGGAATCGGGTCGGAATAGAATTTGACAGAGTCAAGCTTCATGGCGGTTACCGCGACTTCCGTCGGAATGCCCGCGGGCAACTTTTGGTCGGTAACGCGAATCGGCGACTGCTTTTTAAAGGCGACCTTGAATTCGTCGGCGATTTTTTTGATTTCCGCCGAACCCTTTTTAAGCTCGGAGTCGTAAATTTTAAGCACAAACTCTTCCGCCTTGTGCGCCGCTTTGCGCACCGCGTTTTCGATGATATAGTCGGCCTTTACGTTTTCGCGGATTTCCGAAAGTTTCGGCATATAGGGTTGGCCGTCTTTTGTCGTGGCGTATTTGCGCATATTTGCGCCGTAATATGCGGAAAGTTCGGTTTCGTTCGGCACGGATTCCTTGGAAAAATCTTTCGCGGGGAAAAACACCGTTTCCACAACCACGCCGTTGCCGATTCTATAAGCTTCGACATTGTCCTTGAAATATTTTTCGAGCGTCGCGGCGGAAGGCTTTATTTCGGGCTTGAAGCCGTCCATGGGCAGGCGCGCAATATTGAAATCCCAAGTGCCGTACATTTGCGCGTATTGGCGTTCTATTTCAAATTTCGGCATATAGCCGGGGCCGCCCAACAGTTGCGCGACTTTATTGACGAGCGCATTTTGCGCCAAAATCTGCGAAAGGGTTTCTTCGCTCATTCTGCCCGAGGCGATGCGGGCGTCCACAAATTTCTTAAATGTTTCGGGGCTGAACTTGCCGCTATTGTCGGCAAAAATCGGGGAAGCCTGAATATATTCGTCGAGGTCGACCTGCGAAACCTGCTTCATTCCCAGCTGTTCGGCAACGGAGCGCAAATAGGCCTGACGCAATACAAGCTGCGTGAATTGGGCTTCCGACTGCGGCTGCTGCCCCGAAAGGATAATCTCGAAATACACGCAATTTTGAAGCTGCGAAACCACGGCTTCGTTAGACAAGTCGAATCCGTAAAAAACCTTGCCCTTCTGCGAGCCGACATTGTATCTGTCGCCGAAGAAAGGAACCGAGCCGATTGTAAACACAAACGCGATTATAATTGCAACCAGCAAAACGCCGAATACCGATTTGTGGTGTTTTTGAAGAACTATTTGAATCCAAGTAATCATACTGTAAAATTTTAAAGTTGCCGATAGTAGTTAAATATATGCCGATGTCAACATTTGAAGCGGCGCTGTCTTCATATTTTTTCAAAGACATCGACCCGCGCCGGAGGTACGTTCATATAAACCCTCGAAACCCCTATGTGCTTCATCTTAGAGAAGCCCAGAGAATCGGGCGAGCGCGTCAGATTGTAGGTAAACTGCACAAATCTGCCGCCGTGCGGAAGAGTTTCCTCCACTTCCCTAATAATGTTTTGCACGCATTCCCGCGGCAGGCTGACAAGCGGCAATCCCGAAACGATGGCCGATATCTCGCCGCCGTTTTTCGAGCCGACAAGGGCGCGAATATTTTCGGCGCTTCCGTTGATTATGTTGGCCTCGGGGTATTTTTGCGAGAGAAGCGCGCACAACTTTTTGTCGAATTCTATGCAGAACAGCTTCGATTTGCCCGCATATCCGCCTTCTATTATGTATCGGGTTATTGCGCCCGTCCCCGCCCCAAGCTCCACGACAACCCCGCATTCGGACGGCGACGCCCCTATCGAGGCAACCATGCGCCTTGCCAGATATTTGGAACTGGGACAGACGGCTCCCGTTCTACGGGGAGAAGCCGCATATTTGCACAGCATAATGGCCGTATCTAAAATTCCCATACTATTATTATAAATATTTTATGATTGCGGTTGATAAATATCGTGAAGGCGCAACAAACCGAGAAATTCGCCCTTTTCGCCCACTACCGGCAATACGGAAATTTTAGACTTCCGCTCCTCCATAAGCTTGACCGCCTTTCCGAGCGAGGCGTCGGGCTCTATGCTGACGGGATATTTCGTCATTATGTCGGCGCATTTTACGGCGTCCAAATCCACAACCTTTTGCAGCATTCTGCGCAGGTCACCGTCGGTGACAAGTCCGATAAGCCTGTTTGAATCGTCCACGACGCTTGCCGCGCCGAGCGGTTTTCGCGTCATTTCGATAACAACCTCGCGGATTGTCCAGGACGCTTTGGCGGAGGCGCATTCCCCCTCCTTGTGCATAACGTCGCCGACTTTCAGGAGAAGGTTTCTGCCGAGCTGTCCCGCGGGATGAAAGCGCGCGAAATCCTCCTTGGAAAAGCCGCGGGCTTTCATCAGGGCGCAGGCGAGCGCGTCGCCCATTGCCATGGCGAGCGTCGTGGAATTTGTCGGCACTATGCCGAGCGGATCGGCTTCGCCGTGCGAAGAAACGTCGAGAACGATATCGCTGTCTCGCCCCATCGGGGAATCCGTATTGCCGACCATGGCGATAATGGTGGAATTAAAATTTTTAAGAATGGGAATCAGGCGCAGACACTCGACCGTCGAGCCGCTGTTTGAAATGAGAATGGTGGGATCTCCCGGTTCGTAAACGCCCAAATCGCCGTGTACGGCGTCGCAGGCGTGCATAAACACGGCGGGAGTTCCGGTACTGGAAAGGGTCGCCGTTATTTTTGCGCCGACAAGCCCCGACTTGCCGACTCCGCAAACGAGCAATTTGCCCTTGTGCGACATTATTGTTTCGACGGCGCGGACAAAATTTTCGTCGAGTTTTTTTACCGCGCCGAGAATCGAGTTAGCCTCGCATTCCAGAGTGGCCCGTGCCAAAGCCAATATTTCGGATTTTTCCATAACTTAAATCTTCTTCAAAAATTCTTCCGCCGCCGCGAGATCGGCGGGCGTATCGATGCCGATGGATTCGTATTTTGTCTCCACGATTTCAAACTTGTAGCCCGAAGCGATAAAACGCAGCTGTTCGAGCATTTCGCATTTTTCCATTTTGCTTACGGGAAGGGACGCATAGCGCGCAATGGCCTTGGCGGAATAGCCGTATATGCCGATATGTCGCCAATAGTCGCAACGCTTGAGCCATTCGTCGATATTCGATTCCCCGCGCATATAAGGCAAAGGCGAACGGCTGAAATAAATCGCCGAGCCGTCCCCGCCGCGCAGAACTTTCACGACATTCGGATTTATCAGCGTTTGCGCATCGCCGATTTTGGACGCCGCCGTCACAAGATCGACGCGGGTGTTGCGGTGCGTCTCGATTATCGAGTCCACAAGCTTTGGGGAAATGAAAGGCTCGTCGCCCTGCACGTTGACGATAAAGTCGGCGTCGATTTCGTCAAAAGCCTCTATTATGCGCTCCGTTCCTGATTGGCATTGGGCGGACGTTTGAATTGCGGGCGCGCCTATTTTATCGGCGAACTCCATAATTTCCGCGCTGTCCGTAAGAATGACGACCTTGTCGGCAAGCTCGCATTTTTTGCAGTTTTCGTAAACGCGCTCTATTACCGCCTTGCCGCCCAGAAAAGCAAGAGGCTTTCCCGGAAACCTTGTGGAGCCCATTCTGGCGGGAATCGCGATTGCCGCCCCCAGCAACATCGCGCTTTTGATGGGTTCGCCCGATTTCTTCTCGATGTCCTTCCAGAAATCTGTCGATTCCTGAAACTCGGGAATCGGTTCGTAGAAATAATTTCTGTAAACCGCAAAAAGGCCGACCACAAGGCATATAATTCCGATCAGCCGCATGGCGAGGGCGTATTGTTTTTTGGAAAAGCCGACAAATTTGAATTTCGAGTTTTCGTAGGACTCGTAATACGACTCGCTCGTACGAAAAAGCAAAATCAGCGCAATAAAAAGCGGTATTACAAATGTGCAGATTTCCAATATTGTAGAAAATATTTTTATCATAAAATTTCTGTCGAGATTTTTTGATTTTGTTTGAAAACGGATTCGGCGAAATACATAGTCGCTATGAGTCCATAAAACAATCAATAATTTTAATCTAAAAAAGCGGAGCGCGTCAAATGTTTTTACTGCCGTTTAAAATTTCGGACGGAACGGAAAATATGCAAGCCGATTTGTCAATGCTTTGCGATTGGCAGGATTATCCCGACCTCCCGAGACTCCGTTTTTACGGCTGGAAGGGCGAATGGTTTTCGTGCGGAATGTCGCAGGACGAACAATCCGTGCGCAGGGCAATCGCGCCGTCCGCCAACCTCGTCAAAAGGCCGACCGGCGGCGGAATCGTCGACCATCGAAACGACATAACCTACGCGCTCGTCGTGGGAAGAAACCACAAGCTAAGCGAAACGAAAGCCGAAGAATCGTACAAAACGGTGCATACGCTTATTGCCGAAGCTTTAAACGAACTCGGATTCGACGCCAACGTGCTTCAATCGCAGGCGCAGGCGCACGGCAAGATTTACGCCTGCTTTGACAATCCCGCGCAATTCGACACGGTTCTGGCGGGCGGCGTAAAAGTTGCGGGCGCGGCGCAAAAAAGAAACAAATTCGGAATATTGTTTCAGGGCTCCATCGACTACTCCAAGCTCGGCCCCGTTTCAAAAGGGGACGTCCGCGAAGCCGTCGCGGAAAAGTTCTCGGCATTGCTGGGAAAAATTGAAAATATTTAAGGCCGTGAAAACATACCGCACAAAAATAGACCTTTGGCTGCTTGCCGTATTAATAATCGTGCCGGCATTGCCGCTTATAATCCATTTGCTTCTCGACGCGGACAAGGCGCCGATAAAAATTTTCATTTTCGCAACGCTTGCAATATATTTGCTCTTCTTGATATTGTTCCCTTTCTACTATACGTTCAGGGAAGACGGGCTTGAAATAAGAATCGGGCTTTTTATCCGCGGAAAAATTCCGTACAAAAATATGACCGGTTTTAGGGAAACAAGAATGTCGTTTTGGGATAAAGCTCCCGCGATGTCTGCGGACTGCGTCAGAATCGAACTTAACACCCGCAACATAAACCCCATTTGCCTCACCACCGATTCAATGATGTCGCCGCGCAAATATGCGCTGGTGTCCCCGAAATACAAAAAAGAATTTATGCGCGAACTCGCGCAAAGGCTCGGAAAAACGGAGGAATAGCCGTCGAAAATTTTCAAATGCGCACGCAAAAAAACGCGCCCTCGCGGACGCGTTTTTTTGTGTTTGTTTATCCCTATAATCTCACAATTTCAAAGAACGGAGTCGCGCCGTTTTTCAACTTTGAATTGTCGATTTTAAATTTAAGAACTCCGTCTACAAAATTGAACGGTATTTTCTCGCGGCGCTCGCCGTTGAGATTTACGGCGTATATCTCGTATTTTGAATTCGGCGAGAGACGAACCTCCGCTTCGACAGCACCCTTCTGAACGACTATCGGGCCTCTGCCCATACCGACCGAAATGCGGTCGTCGAGCGAAAGTTTCATGCCGTAATTGCCCTCCTTGGTTGCGTAGACGAACATCAAACGCGAGCTGTCCGGAATATCCTTGCCGTCGAGCGAGCATACCCCGACCGAAGCCGGAACGGTGCTCGATACGACCTTCAAGGCGCCCAAACGAACCTCTTCGGGATTGGCCATCGCCACGATTTCCGAGCGGGGAGTAACGACTTTTAGCATCTTTTTCTCTTTGTATAAAGTAAGCTGCTTTGTGTCGCTTTGGTAGACGCCCTTTTTCGCGTCGGAAATATTGTCTTTTGAAAGAATGTTTTTTTGGCGCAAAACATCAATGAATTTGCCCGTATCGAACATTTTGTCTTTGCTGTCCGCCACGCCGTGGAACCATGCCTCCGCAATGATTTCGGAGCTTCCCTTCGGATTCATTACGACATCGGCAGGCTTGACTTTCACCCGCTTGACTTTTGCGGGAATTTTCACGTCTTCGACATTGTTCGCATAACCCAAAAGCAACAGAGCCTCGGTTTGGAATGTGCTAAATCCGCGAAGAGCCATGGGGCTGTTGTTGAGGAAGTCCTGAGACAAATTCATATCCACCCTGTGTTTTGCGGGCGTTACGTCGCCGCGAATGAATGTGGCGCAGGAGAACAGCTCGCTTACGCGCGCAACGGGCGACTGCACGACCGAGAACGCCGAAACCGTTTTATAGGGAGTGTCGCGATACTGAATCGCGTCCGAGTGGATAGTCAGCCCCGAAAAATTCTGATAAGCCGAATACGGCGCGAACATCGCGGGGAATTGATAGCGCGATTTGTTCCAGAAACAGTGGTTGTATTCCGTCACAAACATCGGACGGTTATTTAGCTTTGTCGCCGCTATGCCCCGCCAATAGCCCGCCAAACCGTTTATCGCATCGCCCTGCGGGCAGGTCGCGTTGTTCATATTGAAGCTCGACGGATGCGAATAATAGCTGTTCATAATGCTGTAATCCGTTGTCGAAGCCCTGACGCCGACGCCGTACGGAACGGTTCCGAGATTGTTTTGAACTTTCAAGCCCTTGTAACCTGTGCCGTCCACGACTTTTTCGGCAAAGGCGACAAAGTCGGCAAGATGGTCCCAACAGCAACGCTCCCAGTCGCTATTGCGCTTTACTATGCACGGCACTTCGTCAAAATTCTTATATTCAAATTTTCTGCCGTCGTTGAACATTTCAGTCCACGACTTGTTGAGAGCGGAAATGTCCCCCTTATAGCGGTTTTTGAGCCATGCGCGCCATTTCGACAACACCAGCTTTTCCGTTTCGGGCAGAATTTCGTCGCGGGGGTCGAATTTGGTCGAACGGTCCATGCGGCTGAAACAGATTGCCAACTCGTTGTAATATTCGGCGCAAACAAAGACGGGGTCGTCTTTCCATGCAAGACCCGTGTAGGGATTTATATGGTTGAGCTGGTATTCTGCCGTCGCCTTCCAGTGGTTGCGGACGTTTTCGTCGCCGAATACGGCGCGAAGTTTGACGTCGTCTCGAATATTGAAATGGTAGCCTTTAAGCCCCATTCTATACCACACGAGAGTAAGGTGTATGTAAACGCCCTCGTTTTTGAGTTCGGAAATCAGGCGGTCGGCGACATCGTAAACTTTGGCGCGCTCCTCTTCGGTGGGATAATATTCCTTGAGCGTTTCAAAAGATATTCTGGCGAAGTTGTAGCCCGATTTTTTAAATTGCTTGGCATACTCCTTGATTTTTACAGCCCTGACATCGGGCGCCATTTTTGCAAAATAGGGAATCGAATACTCGGAAAATCCCTTAAAACGCGCGTCTTTCTGCGGCGTTTTTTCAAAGGCCAAAGTTCCGCGGTCGGTCAGGATTACCCTGCCGTAGGCGCCCGCAGGCGCGGGGTCGAAAAACACGCTTTGGTCGAGCGCGGAACCCTCTTTCACGTTCAGAATTTCGGGAATGTCGGCCACCACCCATTCGGAGGGGTCGAACTTCTTTATTTTTATTGTCGGAACGTCTTTTTGCGAGATTGTCGCGCCGAGCAGCAAAATGGCGTCTTCGCCGGAAGTCTCGATTTCCACACTCTTGATTATGTCCTCGTCCACGATTTTAAATTTCGACAAAAACACGTTGCCGATTCTCTTTTCGGGATTTACCTGATAAACCGAAAGCGCATTGACGTCGATTCTGCGCGAATCGTTGAAAATCCAAACATCGTTGCCGCGCACGAGGGGGATTTCCCTCACCGTGCCGTCACCCATGGCAATTTTTATCTTGCCGACGTTCTTATTGTTTGAACCGGAATAAAAGCCAGTATGGAGCAAATAGAGATTTCTACCGAGGCCGTTTACGTCGAACTTGATATTTTTCAGGCCGGTTGCGAGCTTGTTTGAATTGAACAAAACGCCGTTTTTTCCGTTTTTATCGGCGAGATTGAAAGTTATGTCCTCAAAACTCTTTTTGCCGAGTCCGAGTTTGGAAAGATTCATCTTCGTGCCGAACTTTGAGAAATCGGAAATATCGTAATTATAAAATTTGGAAAGGTCTATGGAGAATTCTCCCTGTTTCACATTGACCAAGCCTACCGGACGGACGCGGAAGGAAATCTCGTAAACTTCGCCTTTTTTCATTTCCACCGAACGGGTCATATACGAACCGCTCCAAGCCTGCAAAAATTTATTTTCCGCGCCGCCGACATTTTCGGACAAAACCTTTGTGGGATAGGCGCGGCTTCCGCTCCAACCCCTAAGCCCGTCGGAAAAATCCCCGTTCGTAACAAGCTTTCCGTTTATTTTCACGTCGTCGTAATTGACAAGAAGCATTTCCTTCTGCCCGTTTTTATAGCGGTGAAGCCCCGAAAGGCTCAGCTCGGCAAAACCGTTGAATTCGGACTTGAATTTGAAGCTTACGGTTTCCCAATTTGTCGATTTGCAGCGGTACGAATAGCGAACCACCGGACGCATAATATTTCCCGCCCCCTTAAACTCGCCGACGACCGCCTTTCCTGCCGACGCTCCCAAAGACACGAAATTTTGTCCGGGTTGCGCGTGCACTATGACATAGGCCTCCGCGTCAAGAGGCGAAGGCTGCGTTTTTGCAGACATAATTGAGCAGCACAGCGCCCCCAATACGACAGATAATATCTTTTTCATAAATAAACTCCCATTGATAGATTGATAATTAGTCAATACACATATTACTTAATACGGATTTTCACCAATAGTCAAACCGGATTTGCGCCCAATTTGAAAAACGGTTAACCGACAAAAAAAACGGCTCGCAAAGAGATATCGCGAACCGTTTTTTTAAAAGCCTGAAAGACCGATTATCTGCCGAATACTTCGACTTCGATATAGTGGTTCATATCGTTAGAAGTATTGCCGTTCGAGTACAAGCGGATATATCTCGCCTTTACGGGAGGAGTTACAACAATCAATTTACCGAGGTTTGTTTCGATATACGCCTTGTTTTCGCCCTTGCCTTTTTTGGCCGAGTTGTCGTGGTCGTTATTGAAGATTGTCTTTACGTCCTTGATGAATGCGGGATCGTCCGAAACCTGCACGACAACGTCCTTGTAGGCGCGTTCCTGACTATGATAGTGCCAGAGCGCGACGGCAAAGATTTCCGAAGGTTTTTCAAGGTCGATTTGCACCCACTGAAAGCCCCCCTGAATTTCGACATATGAACCTTCCGCGGCTTCTTTGTCGCCGTCGGTTACGAGTTCAAGCTCGCCGATAAGCGGAAAGTCGTCGGAAGACGTTACTTTCTTGCCCTTGGCGATGTTCTTTACGTCTTCCGGAACGTCGGGTTCTGGATTCGGAGCTTTTGCTTCGAGGTTGTCGATTTTAATCGGCACGGGAGTGCCGGTCAATTGCGAGCGCGGGACTTCGAGCTTCAAAGGCTTTGCGTAGGAGCAAAGCACTGCTGCGAGCGCGAAAAATGCGATGACTATTTTTTTCATTTATATTCCTTATTTTTGTTAGAAGATTAAGATACCTTGAAGTCGGATTCTTCAAACGTAAGCGGGCCTTTTTCGATTGCCTCGCGAGCCTTGAATACGGCGGCTTCCGCTTCAAAGGCGTGTTCGGAGTCGCACGAAAGCTTGTTTTCGCCGCGAACCGCGCCCACGAAGTTTTCGAGGTGGTACATATGAATCGGTTTCTCGGAAGAATATCCGGGAACTTTTTCGGGGAAACTGTAGCCTACAAGCGCTTTCGATTCACGCGCGTCCGCCACTTTTGCGGTCGCTGCGGGAGCTTCGCCTGCGCCGATTACGCCCTTTTCGATGAGCGGAGCCCAATCGGGAGCGTTGTTTTCGCGGAAGAGCTTTGTCAACGCCGGATTTTCCGACATTTTCAACGTGCCCTGGTCGCCCATAAAGGATTCGTAATAGCCGCCGCCCGAGCTTGTCGTCGTGAGAACTTGATAGAACACCTGCGCTTTTTTGCCCTGGAATGTTTTGTCGAATTCAAAAATGCACATTACGTTGTCGTCCCAGTCGTGGGCGGGCGTACCGTCGGCGTTTTTGTAATAGTCGCGGTTGCCGGAAGCCATTACGCGAGAGGGGTGCGCGCCGAGCATCCAACCGAAAATGTCGATTTGGTGCGCGCCGAGGTCGGAAATCGCGCCGCCGCCGAGACCCTTGCACCAACGCCAGTTGAGGAATTGGTTCATGTCCTTATAGCCGTATTTGTTGAGAATGTTTTGCGGAATGGCGTATTTCGGATTTTTCGGCGCTTCGATATCGCGCGAAACCGCCCTGTTCCACTGTCCGTTGCAAGCCATGATATTGCCGCAAATAGACGAATCGCGGAGAAGCTTTTCGCGTGCGTATTCGTAGCGCGGATTGCTCTTGCGCTGGTGGCCGATTTGCAAAAGCTTGCCGCTCTTGCGGGCTGCGCGCACCATCTTGCGGGCGCCTTCGAGAGTGTCGGACATCATCTTTTCGCAATATACATTGACGCCCGCTTCGAGGAAATCGACAGTCATCGGCGAGTGCCAGAAGTCGGGAGTCGCGATAAACACGGCGTCGAGATCCTTGGCGTGGTCCTTGATGAGTTCCTTATAGTCGATATATCCCTTCGGAGTCTGCTTCAAAGTCTTTTTGATGAGAGCGCGGGCATATTTCTGGTTGTATGCTTCCCAAATATCGCAAATGGCGACAAAGTTGAGATTGGGCATTTTCAAAAGGCTTTGCAAAAGAACGCGGCCTTCGGCGCCGACGCCGACCATGGCGATATTGAGCTTTTTGCCGCTTTTTGCAGCCTGTGCGTTAAGCATTCCCGACGAGAGGACGAGACCGCCGCCCGCCACGGAAGCTGTTTTGAGAAAATCTCTGCGAGTAAAATCTTTCATAGTTGTTGATTATAATGTAGCGTATTGTTAATTATTTTTCGCAACCGCAAGAAAGGCCGCAGCCGCACTTGCATTTTACGAGTTCAAATTTGTTGTAGTCGGCCAGCAGCAGGGCGGCGACTATCAGCACCATGTGCACGCCAAGATAGGCGATACCCGCGGCTGCGTTCGGGCCCATCGTGGGTTCGAGAATGATGAATCCCCATGTGAGCGATATATAGAGCAGGCCCATAAAGAAGAGCGTTGCGCGTGTGCAAATGCCGAGCAAAAGAGTCACGCCCAAACCGATAAGGGCAAAGCCGAGAACATAAGCATACGGCTGAACCATAAACGACGGCATCAGAGGACTTGCGCTGAATGTCTCGACGGTCATGGGACCTTTTTCGGGAAGACCGTGGTAGAATTGGAAGCCGAGAGTCTGAACCGTTTCGGTAACCTTTTCAACGGGAGGGCCGCCGGCCGCGTTTGAAGCGACTTCCTGCAATATGTCGACATCGTCGGCGCTCAAACCGCCTGCGTCTTTTACGACTTCCTTCTTTCCTTGGAATTTGGTAAGCCCCGTACCTATCGCCCTTGCCGCGAGCCAGAAGCGCAGAAGCCAAAATGCCATTGTGTAAGTTAGATTTTTGAATTTCATTTGTTATGTTCTATTTAATGTTATTGAAATGAATTTATTTCAAGGAGACGTTTATACTTATTTTGTCTTTTATGTAAAGTTTTTTATATGTTGAGGCTTCAAAAAAAACGCCTTTTTATATATAATATAGAGACAGTTTTCTTTGAACAAAGTTTTTTTTAATCCCCCGAAAAGAAACAAAAAAGAACAACCCCTGTGCATTTTGCAACACAACGGGGTCGGATAAGTTCCAAAGCTGCACATAAACGGCTTGTAAAAAAAAGCCGAAAATGTGCGACATTCGGGGAATACGCCTTCCGCCGACTATTGGTTCGACGTATCGAAAGCCGAGTCGAAAGCGATATTGCTTGTGGGGAAATCGAACGACTTTACGCGGGCGCATGCTTCCGTCGCGCCGTGCACTCTGTCCATTCTTCCGTCTTCCCATTCGACAGACAGCGGCCCCTTATAGCCGATGTCGTTGAGCGCGACTATGATTTCCTCGAAATTAATGTCGCCGTGCCCGATTGAACGGAAATCCCAATAACGGCGGGGGTCGCAGAAATCCGTGTGGCCGCCGAATACGCCGGCTTCGCCCGAACCGTGTCCCCACCATACGTCCTTCATATGGGCGTGGAATATGCGGTCGGAGAATTTGCGGATAAACTTCACATAGTCGACACCCTGATAGCCGAAGTGCGACGGGTCGTAATTGAAGCCGAAACGCGGATGGTTTTTAATGGCCTTCAAAGCGCGTTCCGCACTGGCGATATCGAACGCTATTTCCGTCGGGTGAACTTCGAGGGCAAAATTTACGCCTTCGGCGTCGAACGCGTCCATAATCGGAGTCCAACGCTTGGCGAAATCGGCAAAGCCCGCTTCAATCATTTCCTGCGACGCCGGTGGGAAGGAATAGAGGAATTGCCATATCGAAGACCCCGTAAAGCCCGTTACCGTCGGGGGAATAGGCGAGTCGCCCAACGACTTTGGACGCATGGACATAAACTTTTTGCAAACCTTGGCAGTGCGAATCATCTCGGCTGCCGCGCGCTGGCGGATACCTTCGGGATTGCCGTCGCCCCAGATGGAATCCTGCATGATTGCGCGGTGGCGCGAATCGATATTGTCGCATACGCATTGACCCACAAGGTGGTTGGAAAGCGCGAAACAGTTAAGCCCGTTTGCTTCGAGAATATCCCAACGGCTTTTGAGATACGCTTCGTCGTCGGCCTTGGCCATATCGAAATGGTTTTGGGTCAGAGCGATTTCCAAACCTTGATAGCCCATTTTTTTCGCCAGAGGCGCAAGTTCTTCAAGCTTCATATCGGCCCATTGTCCCGAAAAGAGAGTAATGATTCTTGCCATAATATTCCTTATATGTTGATTTTCTGTTGTTACGTAAAAAAATACGGCGCGGACAACCCTAATATCGCCCGCCCTGTTGTTGTAAAAGGTAGCAAAAGACGTCAAAGTTTCAAGCTATTTTTTGCCCTCCGCCCAAATTTGCAAATACCGACAACTCCCGTTTCGGCATAAAATAAAAGGTTGATTTTGATAAAAATTTATCCACTATTGTCTAAAAAGTTTTTTTAAAGATAACAAAACACGGATTCTAAATATGGAAATTAGCCAAGAAAAAGTAAACGACATTGCTGTTGTATCCCTTAAAGGCAGACTCAATGTCACAACGACCGCCGAACTTGAACAAGTATTTACAAAACTGCTTGAAGAAAAGCAGACGAAGGTGCTCGTCGAATGTCGTGAACTTGAATATATCAGCAGTGCGGGATTGCGCGTCCTTCTTACGTCCGCGAAACAATTCAAAAAGATTTCGGGCGAAATCGCCCTTGCGGGACTCAGCCAAAACGTAAAACAGGTTTTTGAAATATCCGGATTTACGAGCATATTCCCGATTTATACAACGCAGGACGAAGCCGTCAAGGCGATGTAGTTTGTCGGGCAAATCTTTATAATTTATGCAGAAATCCGCGCCAATCCGCGCGGATTTTTTATTGCCCGATACGCGTAAAAAAAACGGCATCGCCGCTTGGACGATACCGTTTTCGGTTAAACTTGCCGCCGCCTATTTGACAAAATCGGCGTTATTGAGATAGTCGTAGCTTTTCTTTACGCTTTCCAACGGAGTAAAGTTGTAGCGTTCCACTTCCACTACGATTCCCTGTGCGCCCGATTTTTCAATATTGTTGAAAATGGCGTCGAAACCGACCATTCCGCTCTGCCCAAGTTCCTTATGGTCTTTGATATGCAACAGCTTGAAGCGGTTGGGATAGCGGTTGAAATATTCAACGGGGCTTTGCTGCCCGCGAACTACCCAATAAACGTCCATTTCAAAAGAGACGAATTCGGGATTCGTGTTTTCAATCATATAGTCGAGCATAACCTTGCCTTCGACCTTGTCGAATTCAAAGGCGTGGTTGTGATAGAGGAAAGTAAGACCCGCCGCGTTGCAACGCTTGCCGATTTCATTGAAATACTCGCAATAAGTTTTGAGATCCGCAAGTTTTTCGGGTTTTTTCATCCAGGGGAAACCGATATATTTCATGCCTGCGGCTTTGTGGGCGGCGATGGCTTCGTCCCACCATTTCATTGCGGCGGTAAAGTCCTTGGAAGCGAGCTCCTCTTTCGTAAGCTGGCGAGCCGTATGCGACGAAAGGACTTTCATACCCAAAGATTCGATGCTCTTTTTAAAGTCGGCGGGAGACATTCCGTAGAATTTTCCGTTGCCGTAGTTTGCCGCTTCGATTGCCGTATAGCCCATTTCGGCGACTTTTTTGACAGTGCCGGCGTAGTCCTTTTTGATGTCGTCCCTAACCGAGTAGAGTTGGAGCGCGATATCCTTTTTTTTGGGAGCCGACGCCGTGTTTAACTGACAGCATGCCGTATTAAACGACAAGACCACCGCGACGATGGTCAATGCGAGAATAGTTTTTGCCTTGTTCATCATATTATGTAAAATTTGCGTTGGGGGGATTTCTAAGAATTGGCGCTTAGCTATTTTTCGGATTATTTCGAGCGGAAAAGACGCCGAAAGAAATGGAAAAGAACATGCGCATTTAATTGACTACTTTTAGAAAAGCAATTTTTAGAAGTCCCCGTTACCATTGGATATGATGCCTAAACCCCATAAAACTTCAAGAAATAATTGACATATTATTTCATCGCGGCGCGCATGTTAAAACTGCTTGACAAAAAAAGGGATAACTCGGAAAATTCAAACAACTTAGAACAATCCGACGAGTCGTTGAGTATTTTTTTCGGTTTATTTTGCACGCGTTTTCAACGAGAAAAGAAAATACGCAAAACGAAAGAAAAAGAGAAACACGCCGCACCTTGGACAACTTTCACCAAAGCGGGCTCAAAAGTTGCCATAAAAAATGCAATAGAACCAATAAAGCAACAGTTCTTTAAAAACAGGCTACCATAATGTCGATTTTAAGGCGTTTGATAATTTACACCGCAATATGTATTGCCCTGACGTGCAATGCATCTTACGGCAATAAGACCAACACCCGTGCGGAAGTTTCCCTCGCGGAAACGGCGCAGAGCCAAGGCTATAATTCCGCCGCAAATCCGAACGGCGAGAAATGCGCCTCCGATAAAATAAAAAAATACGAAATGCTTTTCGTTATGCTTCTGAGCCTTTCGGTTTCGACAATCGCAATATCTTTGGCTTGGATTATATTGTCGAGGCGCGCCACCCGCCGCTCGCTTTTGATTTTCAACGCCCTCCCCGGCAGAACCGGCGTCTGCACCCGCGACGAACGCATATTGTTTCTGCATACCGAAAAAGAGCAGTTGAACAGAAAGGGGATAAAATATCTCAAAGAATTTAAATATATAGACTACGCCTCGATTTCCGCCGCCGTTTCCACCGTATTCAACACCCACGAAACAATCACCTTCGACTACGACTATCAAGACATTCGGCGTTCCGTCACGATTTCCCCGCTCGACAAAAGCGTATTCGGAGAAGAGGCGGTAATCTGGTTTTCGCACGACAACGCCGAACTTCAGCAGGCTCGCGAACAGGCCGAACATTTTGCGGAACAAAACAGCATCAATCTCAGCAAACTGAGACAGACAACGCGAATGTGGAGGATAGTCCTCAACGCCCTGCCGATTCATATTTTCGCCAAAGACCCCAAGGACGATTTCAGGTTTGTTTTCGCAAACGCCGAAACCCTTTCGTTCTTCGGCCGCGACATAACAGGACTTACAGACTTTGAAGTTTTCCCGCCCGAAGACGCCGCCAAAAGACGCCAAGAGGACATACAAAACATGAACAATCTCAACGAGGGAATCGAGCTTACCTACCCCATAACCGACAAAAACGGCAAAATCCACCATATGCGCGACATCCGCTATCCGTTCGTAGACGAAAGCGGTAAACAGCTGCTTCTCGGCGCGGCGCTCGACATTTCCGAATTGGTCGAGGAACGGCAGAAAAACAAGGATACGGAAATGTTGTGGAACAAGGTAATAGACGCCTTCCCCATGATTTTCTACGCCAAAGATCCCGACGACGATTTCAAATTCATAATGGCCAACAAAGCCACATGCGACTTTCTCGGAATACCCGCCGAAGAATTAATCGGCAAAACCGACGAATCAATCGGCATGCTCAAAGATTTGTTCCCCGACATTAGAAAGCGAGACATCGAAGCCGTGGAAACCGGCAAGACCGGCGAAATCACGCTGCCGATTTTGGACCACAACCAAAACGAACGCTACGTGCGCATAATAAGAAAACCCATCACCCTGCCCAACGGCAAAAGATTTCTTTTCTTCGCCAACTTCGACGTCACCGACCTTCATGCGCTAATCGAAAACGAAAACCTCACAAACAGGGCGCTATTCCAAATCGCGCTGGAAAACAACTTTCAAAAGAATTTAAAAGAAATATTCGGAATTCTAAAAGAAAAGCTAAAATACGACTTCGCGTTCATAGCGCAATTTGACGACAAAAAAAACGACTATTCCATACTCGACGGATCTTCCATTCCGCAGGATATTTCAATCGACATTCTTGCGGACTATTTTGAAAGGGCGCAGCGCACAAGAAAAGAAAAGGACGTAATCGAATTTCAAATAGCCGACGGAAGCGAACCGTCAGATAACCCGATAAAATCGGCGGTCACAAACTTGATGCACATCGACGACAAATATTGGGGCGCGTTTGTTCTCGGATATAAAAGCGTCAACGAGTTTCCCGAATCCAGCAAGAAACTCATATTGTCGCTGACAAAAATATTCATATTGGCGATAATCAGGCGCGGCCCTCCCTCCGCAGGCTAAGCGAAACGTTTATCAAAACCCCGCGGCAAAATTTCAGCCCTTCAATAGTGTTAAAAAAAAGATTGATATAAGATAAAAATTTGTCATTGTTTCATTTTTAAATTCAGAAAATTTGAGGATATATAAATGGCTTCCATATTAATAGGAATTTTCACATTCATACTTGTCTTGGTATGCATCTTGCTCGTACTGGTCATTCTTATGCAAAGACCAAGCGCAAACGCAGGCATGGGCGCATCGCTCGGCGGCGGCATGGCCGAAGGCGCATTCGGCGGCGAAACGGGAAATGTTCTCACAAAAATGACGGTCAAGCTTACGGTTCTCTATTTCGTAATCTCCGCCGGACTTTATTTGGGTTATATCTACACTACGGGCGGAAGCTCGGTAGACAAAGTCGCAACCCCTTCGATTTCTTCGCTGGTGGAAAAGAAAAAAGCCGAAGCCGTAAAAACCGGCGAAAACAAAGCGGCGGCTCCCGCGACAACCGCGGCTCCCGCCCCGAAAAAATAATACGGTTTGATGAAAAATTTTTTTAAAATTTTGATGGGCGCGATTATCGCGCTCATTTTTGTATCGGAAGTTCCGGCGCAAATCCGCAGGGGCAACGAGCGCGTTGTCGAGCTTTCGCCAAGCGAAGCGCAGGATATGTGGAACGCCTTCAAACGCATGAAGATTTCGGGCGATTACGCTATGGGCTTTACCATTACGCACTCCCCGCGCCACGGCGACAACGAGGAATATGTCGGCGAAATATTCGGGGGGGAACGAAACGGCGATACGGTAACGCGAATCCGCGTAAAAAAAGCCGGCGACAAATCCGCCAAAGTCTCCGATTTTATACTTGTCAATTCGCCGCGAAATTCAAGCGTATGGAAAGCCGAAAACGGAAAGTTTTCGCTGCTGGACAAATCGGAATGGCTAAAACCGATGGTCGAGGGGCTTATTTTCTCGCCTTTCGACATTCTTATGCCCTACATAAACTGGCGCCATAAATACGCGGGCGCGGGACGCATCGGGCAGGCCGTATATTTCTTCGACCTCTCTCCCGACAACGATATCGGCGACAAAATCTCCAACGTAAAAATCGCCGTAACTCGGGAATTCAATTCCCCCGCCCAAACCCAGATTTTCGACGCCAAAGGCGGAATATTAAAAACCGTCACCCTCGGTTCGGTAAAGAAAACGGACGGCCTGTGGATTGTGCTCGAACTCTCGGCGCGCGACGAAGCCTCCCGCGACAAGGACAAACTGCGTTTCCGCGCCGCAAAATTAAACACGGTAATCGACTCCGCCGTCTTCGATACCGCCCGCAAACCCGTCGAGCCTCCGCGTCTGGAAATGCGCCCGCTTTGATTGCCTGCCGTTTTTGCAAACTAAAAAGATTGTATCTTCAAACGCTTGCGATTAGGGTTTTCTTCAATTTTTACGACCACGCAATATTGTCGATATTATAAAACTTATGGATACGCGCTATATAAAACTCGCTAAAACTTTGTGCGGACACTCCGCAAAAATAAAACAGGGTGAACATGTTTTGCTCGACCTCTGGGAAACCCCCGCGGATATGGCGGAAGCGCTGATTGACGAAGTTTCGTCACGCGGCGCCTACGCGCACGTTGAAATCGGGAATGCGCGGATTGCAAGGAAGCTCGCGCTTTCGTCGGGCGGCGGCAGACTTGCGGTCGCGGCGGACTGCTCGCTCTACAAGATGAAAAAAATGGACGCCTATATCGCCGTCCGCGGATCGCAGAATATATTCGAAAATTCAGACGTGCCGCAAGACAGAATGGCGGAAATTTCCGCCGCCATGAAGGAGTCGGTCGACTGGCGCGTCAACAAGACAAAGTGGGTCGTGCTGCGCTGGCCGAATCCCGCAATGGCGCAACTGGCGCAAATGAGCACCGAAGCTTTCGAGAATTTCTATTTCGACGTATGCACGATGGACTACGACAAAATGGACGTCGGCATGAACGCCATGAAAAAGCTGATGGAGTCGACCGACAAAGTCCATATCAAAGGAGTCGGAACCGACCTGACCTTCTCCATAAAAGGCATGAAGGCGATTCCCTGCGGAGGGCAGTATAATATCCCCGACGGCGAAATCTTCACCGCACCCGTGCGCGACAGCGTCAACGGCGTGGTAACCTACAACGCACCGACAATCTACAACGGCATATCGTTCGACCAGATAACGCTCGAATTCAAAGACGGAAAAATCGTTCGCGCAGGCTCGCCCTCGAACGAAACAATGCTGAGAAAAATCCTTTCAAGCGACGAAGGCGCGTCGTATGTCGGCGAATTTGCGATGGGCTTCAATCCATATGTAAACCGTCCGATGCGCGACATTCTCTTCGACGAAAAAATCGCCGGCTCATTCCACTTCACTCCGGGGCAGGCTTACAGCGAAGCCGACAACGGCAACAAGTCTCGAATCCATTGGGATATGGTTTGCATTCAAACCCCCGAACTCGGCGGCGGTGAAATTAGCGACCCCGAAACTTTAATCTGCTCTACTTCGTATTTAATCAATT
>JABLTK010042714.1_pt1 | contig 20197 bp, 34 predicted proteins | sample 7160131 | NCBI WGS metagenome assembly JABLTK01 (sample SAMN14651221, study PRJNA627086) | human gut metagenome | isolation source: feces | host: Homo sapiens
TTCAATTGAACACCCAAATCTGTTGCTAGATTACCCAGAGGTATCTCAGCATAACGAGCACAGCGAAGACGATCTGCGAAATCATCAAAGGACTGATAGAATGCAGTGATTGCATTCATGGCTACGTCTTTTCGCCATGTCAGATCTTGAACACGGGAATTCATCAAATTCAAATCTTGTCGCATAATTGGAAGATTCTGAAGTGCAGGTACACTAGCTCGCATTTCAGCAGTGGTAAAGGATGATTGAAGATGGATGAGAGTTGGAGGATGAGATGATGACAGAAAATCGTTTAAATATTTGTCAAGAATTTGATATGCTGAGTTTAACCCAACACATGTGGTGCTAGTGACCTCGATCTGAGATGCATTCGAAGCAAACACCTGACGAATCAGTTTCTTGTAGGGAACACGATCCATAGCTATTTCGTTGTTTCTAGAGTTCATAATATAGAACGGAATCAACATGTTCATCTCGATCACATGAGCTTCAAAACTGCATCGATTCTTCTTCTCGGGATCATCATCTATTGTTTATCCTTAAAAAAGATCATACCAGCAATTTCTTGATTGTTTTCATTTACTCGGAAAAGAGCGAAGAAACCGCGGTTCTGATCAAATACGTGAATATATAGAAATAACCTTCCTATGCGAGAAGAATTAGCTCTATTTATTATTATTCATTCAAATTTATACGTTAGATAAGGATTAGATGGTTGAAGAACACGAATTACATTCTCTTGTTTTAGAACTCCTGATCCAAGATTAACAACATGTCTCATAATTCCTGTAGTTGTAACAGAATATGATTCAGGTAATACAATACGACACACACATCCCATTGTCAAAATAGCATTATAGAGAGCTGGCATTTTTGAATTATAAATACCTTCAATTGAATCAATATCATAAGCCTTTCTCAGCGCAGAGAGAGTCGATTCCACTTCATTCTCATCAACCTCAACAGCATACAGATAAGTAGTACCTGTCTCTGGTAGATCCATAGGAAGATCCATATTTACGGGAATCAAATGTTTGTTGTCGATTTTGGATTTGGCATTAATGTACAAAGTATGTCTCGATTTCACACGGATTCGCTGTAACTGATTTGAAGGAGTGATTAACCACAGAACTAACTCTGAATTCTCCATATTCTGGATTTCCAAAATTTGGTAATAATTTTGTTTGGTCGATAATGATGGCATATTTGTTGTACAGACCTGTTTACGAGTATCTCTCCATTGTTGTTTCCGTTGTTGTAACCACATGTCAAAATCGGCACTTCTTTTGACACTTCGTCGAGATTTGGATAGTGGAGGAGACGGTGGTTGGACACTCGGAGAAGGTTCAACAGAGTGATTAGATTGCGCGTCTTCGACAATCTCTCCATACCGTGTCTCCTCAGTGATCTCTTCCATCGTATCTGGAATCAAATTCGCTTCACGTTCAATCAACTTCTGTGGAATTGTACTGGACACATGAAACAGATCACTGATTCGCTTCTGACCGTCCAGACTACGTGACACCTTCATGAAACGACGCAACCAGTCTGGTTCCTTCACTCGATCCACTGGATTTGCAATTCCTTGAAGTCCCGCGGGAATTGTGATGATCTTACGGATGGCTGTAGAGAAGCGATCAATGTAATAATCCCAATCAATAAAAAATCTCATATCAAAGTCTGTGATACTGTTATCTCGAGACCACTTCCGTAAGAAATAGTCCCGAATTTTGGAATCTGTATTGAAGATGGGAGTTGGAATAGCTCTGTCTGTTACAGGTAAACCAGGAGGAAATCGTGATATAATCATTGTACATGACGTACCTGCTGACTAGCCAATCATATCCCAGTGAAACGCCTACTCGAACCATATCATCACCCAAAAACTCAGCTAATCGCTTAGCAGTAGTAATACCAACACTCTTCTGTTGCCCATAGTCTTCCAGTTGTCGTGACATTGCTTTAGACTCACTAATAAGTTCGAGGAGCTCGTCATCTTCCAATCCTTCACCCTAAACTGAATCCTTCAGTCAATCTCTACTTGTGCAAAGAGAACATCAAGCCAGTAATTAGCGACCTTAGCAACTTCAGAGTAACAGGATTCAAGATCGTTCCCCAGTAAAAAACGTTCAAATACTTGGGATTGAAAGATTTTGATGATCTGAAGTTCACCCCTTCGCTTCAATTCAAATCCTTTCAGTTCTGCTAAGGATCCATCAAGATTAAAAACAGCATATCTAATGATGATCATTCTTACTCTCTCTTCACCTCTTCTTCAATAAACGACCTTCTTCTGTTGATGCAGGAAGAACCATAGCACGATATGGCCCATCAAGTTCGAAGAAAATGGAGTTTTCACTTCGAGTATTAAAAATATGATGAATAGGATCAACTTCTGTTTGATATCTAATGATCAGAGATCATTCAGATGTGTACTGATAGTTGGTGTGAAGTTGATGAACTTGATAGTTCAACATAACACAAGGATAGGCCATTGGATAACTCTTACCATCGCGAGTAATCCATTTGAATGTCTGAGGGAAACTAGAAGGAAGAATACACCAAATACCATCTGTATCCAATTCTAATGGTCTTCCAACACGTTCTACAAGTTTGCGAGCACCCTTCAATGAATCATTCTCTTTCAATCCTACTGTGATAATCGATCCACCAAGAAACGTAGTAACTCCAGCCATCTCCATCGATCGCCAACGAGCTCCCTTCCTCATTACATATCCATAAAAGCTATTCAGAATGCATTTATGGGCCAATTGAAGACTATCATACAACAGAACCATGGCTTTAGCTTCTGCAATTTTCACAGGGTAGTAATTAGAGAAACAAGCAATGAATATGATTCAAGGATATATCACCAGTCTTTTCAACTTCAGCTACCTTCTTTGCTGCCATCTTCGTAAGCTTCTTGTATCTAGAAATGAGACATTCCAAGTACCACCACTCATAACGACGATCACGAAACGCCTTCACCGTATTCACATAGAATGGATGTTCCCGTTGACAGATTGTAGCTTCACGAAGCTCAACCTTTGTATCCTTGCCTTTCTGGTACACCATACGACAGTAATTCTTCACACGTTTCTTCAATTCTGGGGGTAGAGTTGTTCCGTCCAGGACCTCACCATCACGTTCATACTGTTGTGAGAGCTGATCAAATTCCTGACGATTCAATGGCATCACATCGCCTCTCCATTTCCACGTCATTTGTCGTTTGCAATTGTCACATGAATTGTTATATGGACAAGATGCACACATTTCTCGAGTTCGAACAGCTGAAGGTTGCAATCGATTTGATAAAATGATATTTGGGTACATTGCTCCAACGTCCAGATGATAAATCACAGGTTTCTCACGTCGTTTGGGTCGATCTCGAAGTAATGACAACATATAGACTATTTGTTGTCTCACTTCTGTATAGTTCACCACTTCGAATCGCCTTAGTCCATTCTCAACTTCGATAGAAAATGAGAGTGTTTTATCGATCGAATGAATCATATCTTCATAAGTATTTGGATCCATATCAAACTGATATTCTAAATCATTCCTATAAACACCAGACTCCAAACATTCTACTGTTCCTCCGATGTATGTGTCAGATTCCAATAAGTGACCCTCATGAAATCGTATTGGTTCACCTATCTGCTTATTTGGGTAAATAATTCCATTTGAATATGCTTCTACCATCAACAGCAACTCACATAAGGTTCCAGAACCTTTTCTCAATACATCTTCAGAATTCAATGGAATCACAGTACACAATGAATAGATAAACAAATGAACATATTTCATATAGAGATAATACGTAGCTACTGCATCAGATACACTATAACTTGCCATATAAAAAGGATCTTCAACTGCATAATGAAGCATGTCCTCTGCGTTGATCTCAATTGGATCATAACCTAACTTTGCCTTTGTTACAGCCTTTAAACCTTGAGAGCCATGAGGTAGATATGAATCACGTTTTACCCATGCAAACGCATCCAAATGAACTATCAATCATACACACAGATCAACCACACCAGCTGACCTCCCTCGGAATTCACCATTATTCTCACGGAAACCTGTTTCTGCTTGAAGATCAATTCCGTATACCTTAGAACGATCACGAATAAAAGGCCAATCAAAGAAATCACCATTAAAACTGACAAATATATTGGGTTTTTCATCCTGTATATAATCGACATGATTTTTGGAATACATTAATTAGGGAGTAGAATCGACGAAGCAAAGCTTCTTCTGTAGGTTCGTTGAAGACATGAAAAGGACCCTTATAATCAGCATGAGGTGAATATCTAGAAGTTGTGAAACAATCTCAGACATACTCAAAATCATCAATGTCTTTACTTACAATCTCTCGATTGATAATTAATATTCCCCTTCCATCAATCATAATGGATATCATATAAATAGAGTCAACTTCAGCATTGGGGAATTTCAATGGCGCTTTGCTACACTCGATATCAAATGCAAAAACTTTTGGATTTGATGGTGTTAAGATGTGTTCTTGACGAGTTACTGTAATTACACCTCGATCGGAACTGACATCATACCAACATCCCACTCGAATATTCAAATCAATACATACACGAGCTAGATACGGAACATCATACTCACGAATGTCGATCACTTGAGAAAGTGGATCTTCAGAGAGAAGACGAGTATGAAGAGCTGTATCTTCTTCATTAAATGTTTCCTCCTCCATCGCTATAATGTGATTCAACTATTGAATGCATACTCAGATTACTCCGATTGTTCGATTTCAATGCTTCCATAATGTCCTTACGAATATCCATCAAACTACTAACATTATAAAACAGTAATTGAATGTAAGTAGACGCTCTAACCATGAATGAACACCTAAGAACGTACTTTCCTGTCATATGCTCAATTTTATCGAGGTCCATCTTTCCGACAATCTTAGCTTCATAGAGCTGTTGCCGATACTTGCGTTCCAGATAGGAGGCAACGATCTTCTCACTATTCTTCTTTACAGCAATATAGAAATAGGGCCTATAGTGTAATTTCTATAAATAACACGTCCTACGGAGTAACAATAGTTGCTTTAAACAAGTTGCCATTCTGTTCAATAAAGAAACATTCAAGACCAGAACGATCGGGAGAACCTTCTTTCGTGACAGTTGTATTCACCAAATTCAAAAGCCAACCCAAACGTTTTGGTCCTTCGGTGTAAGTCTCATATCCGAACTCTAGAACATGACTCAAATCCAATAGATTCGTTACTTTGATCAAGAGCATCATTCTTCGCATTCATGTTTCCTCGAACTCCTTTCGATTCGGTAGGAGTTGTATTGAATAGATCCTCAATCTCATAATCGGAAAAGCTTACGTCCTCGTCCTCTTCCATCTTCGTTGACGAATACTGTGTCATTAAACGAAAGCGTGGGAACTTGCCTCCAAAATCAATTCTCAACAAACAAATCAAATGAACTTGTCTCTTAAAAATGCTGCTATCGAAGGCTTCATAGAGTCTCGGAATGCCGTCTTTACCTCAATACGCTCATAAAATTCAGCAAATGTCTGCTTGAAGTGTCCTGGAACCAATTTTTCGACTTCCTTGATTACCTCCACCTACATCTCAAGTCCTTTCACCGCTTCTCACCCAGTTCTCACCAAAACCCGCAGTAGCAAACGAATTCAGATTCTTTTTCAAAATGAATCCAGTTCCAAAAGATGCCACCAATTCCTGCTTGTAAGTCGAAATACTTCTTTCTGTAACTACTCCAATTGCCGGCTATAATGAAGGAATCAAAAAGTAAGGTGTCAGTATTCAGGATATATTCGTTGAAAAGTACTTAAACAAGTACATAATATTCTGTGTGAGAATCAGACAATTATCACGTGTTACGTATTGAATCAAATAAGCAAGAATAGCATCATCCTCAATTCCACTTAACGCTGAGAGAATGAAGGTATTCTGGTTGTCAAAGGAACGAGAAAGGATAGAATTAACTTCATTCTGATAATTCTGTGAATTCACATGTCGTTGAAGATAACGGAACATTCGTATTTCTTTCCATTCTTCCTCAATTTCTTGAGTCAAATTATCTCCAAATCGATCATCCAAATACTCTTGTGTTCGTTTGTCCTTGCATCGTGTTAGCAGGAATAATAGATCCTTCATCACAGAACGCTCCGTCAGAGATAGCGAACTCCATTCGTGAGAGAAGACTCGATCACGAGCAGGTGTCAACACTGCTATGATAAATGGAGAAAGCTCGTTTGCCTGCTCACTCAGAAGTTGTCGAAGTTCAGTGAGAATAGAGACAGTGAGAGAGATGATATGGAGATTGGGAAGATGAGAAGACTGTTGGATCAGTGAGAACAACTAGAAATAAAAGAGAAGAAGAACCCAAACATCCTGAATGGAACCTTCACCTTTCTTCAGTAACAAGAACTGACTTCGTAACTCCCGTACAATCTCTTCAGAATCCATCTGATGCAGTGAGTCAGTTGAAAGCTGTCGGATTACTGCAGGCAGATATGGTGAGAGATGAATAACAAACGATGTGACATTGGGCGGGAGAATGACAGTCTTAGTAGGATGATTGAAACTCACTGGAAGAGTCTGTTCACTTGAATCAGTCAGAGTGAGACTCATTGTCAGAGAGATGGTAAAATGAGAAGGAATATGAGCACTGGAATGTAGAATGCACTGTTTCTGTACAAATGAAACGGATTGAATGGTGTGTGAACGAGTGTATGTAGGGAAAACAGTGATCAAAGGGAATCCTGGTTGTTCCAACCAGGAAGTGAGGAAGGAAGAGAGAGTTGAGAAAGAAGGATAATGGATTTGTCTGAGGAATGCAATGAATGAGTTTGAGAATGATTCCGTTGTATAGGTTCCATTAAGGGAATGAAGAAGAAACGAATTGATAAACAAACGGAAATGATCTGTGTTGTTGTATTGAAGAGAAGATTGTAAGGAAGTGAACAGCATTGCTGACTAGACTTAAGACATGTATCATTCTAAGACCTTCGTATAGGATAGAGCAGAGAAGCTATTGACAGCATTCAAACCACTTAAACCATCTATCTTCAAAGCTGAAGAGTAACTATAAGCATCATAATCATAGTATTCTTCAATATCATGCAATAAGAACCAATCAATCTCTCTGCATATCATTCATATATCATTCTGTACGCATTCAGAGCTTCATGAAGGATTTGATAACTAATCATCATTCAATATTGCCATGATTACCCATACATCGTTGCAAATCCTTCTTGAATAAACACATCACTCCAGTCAGATGTTGTTACTGCATCACCAAACCACTGATGTGCTATCTCATGTGCTACGACATATGCTACACGACGCTGCTGATCTGTATTGGAACTCTCGCTTATCTGAAGGTATTCTCCACGGAATATCAACAGACCATAATTCTCCATTGCTCCAGCTGCAAAGTTCGGGGACAATAACAACTGGAGATGAGAAAGAGGATAAGAAGGAATCAGATAGGATTGAAAGAAATCAAGACTTCTTTTGGCAATGGAAGAAGCAAATTGGAAATCAGATGCATTATACCCTGTGAATGATGAAATAGAAAGAATAGATACACCGAGGAAAGACTGTAACGATTCTAGTACCGGCTGCTGACGAATCAGTGATCCATTGAAAAGGACCGATTCCAAAGGCCACTAAATAAGCAGACATTTTTGGAGATTTTGAAAATGTTACAGTTTTGAGTTTCTCACCTGAATCTGACTCTGAGAAAGAAATCGACTCCTAGAATGAAAACAAAGCAGAGATATTACGGACTGCGTATTAGATACGATATCCAGATCATAGGGAGCAGTAACAGTAATAGTAAAGGGCATCTTCACATTAGGTTCATCGAACGTAGGGAAGCATGTTCGTGCATAATTGGGTTCGAATTGAGATATGATAAAAGGATGACGAATCCCAGAAGTGTCATTCACATAGGTAAGATAACAGCCCATCAAATCCTTTCGAATCTGACTTCCAAAATCCATGAAGAGTTGGTACAAACCAGAAGGAATCACTTGACCCAACTTGATGATAACAAGTTGATTCTCTTCGTCAATATGATATGTTGCGATTGGAATGGATTGATTGAGTGAATCAACTAGATTTGCAGAGAAGAGATCCCAAATCATATCCGCTGCACTGATTCGGATGGATTCAACTTGTTTTGTTACGTTCAGAAAAATCGTTGTGTGTCCCTCAATCAGTTCTTTCTTCACATCAAACGAGATATACAACAAAGTATCATAGGGAATAATTTCATTCTGGAGAGGATATTTCTATGAGTCAGACAATAAAAAGAGAAGGATACATAGGTTTCATTCGTTGTACGATGAGTTTGATACGTTAAAAAGACTGTACCAAGGATAATAGCTATCAGTGGAACGATAAAGTTCAGATAGCTGGAGCAAAAGGACATTTTGGAAGTGATTGGGAGTTTCAGCTCTGATCAGAACAAAGTTGCCGGCCACTTTGCGGCCACTGAATGTTAACAAAACTACGGAACAGAGCATTGGGACGTCAACTGCAAAAATATATTTGGTATCAGTGGACAATGGAATCAGAGACTCTTTGTCATTACAGTAATGTTTCAAAAGAAGAACAAAAACAAAAGAAGTAAGTAATGGGGGAAATGATCATGGTTCGTAGAATTGAATTTGGAAAGAAGAAAAAGAGGGAAAAATCGATTGAGTTGAGGTATGTTCACTCTAACGGAATGATCTGGTAGAAGGAGGAAACGCATTGAGGAAGCTCAAGCGAGGGACACAATGTTGGATCAAATGACAGAGGAGGAACGAGTTGCCTGGACGCAAGCTCGACTCCAACGCGGTAAGAAACTTGTTTTGGATAGGAGTGTAGAAGCAGCTCTGGAAGCAGCTCTTGCCGATGGCGTTAAATATGGACAACGTATTGCAATTGATGTGAATTATCAAGAAAGGATGTCCACGTTTGTAGATTCCTAACAAGGATGATCATTCATAGGAACAGAATTCTCTTGTAAAGCAACTATGTTTTAGTCATAATGCAAATAAGGTGGCCTCCAAGCATATTTCACTCCATGTTTGTGGAATGATATCCTACAGTTTGCTGTTGTTGACTCCTTGATTCCAGTCGCCTAAAACAAATAAAATGCTCTTTGATAATGGTGCTCAGAATTGGCCAGCTACCTTTCATAGCTCCACTCTGTAGGAGATGTGTTGCTGTACTAATCTAGTGAGAATGTATTTTCACCTACGGAGATGATCTATCTGTCTCCAGATGGAAGTGAAGAACTTCTCTCTCTGGATAGTAGCAAAGTATATGTCATTGGAGGTTTTGTGGATCGTAGTGTGAATAAGGTGAAGACATGGTATTATTCTGAAATCTAGAATCAGAGTGCAATTCGAGCCTCAGAATTGGGAGTTCCTTCTTGTCGACTTGCTTTGAAACAATTCTATCCAGAATGTACTAACCCGGACAGATAATTTGGTTATCATTTCGTACGTAATGGACAGAGGCTTCTCTACACTTAAGTCACTCCAGTTTCCAGAGTCTTTCAACGAGATCAACAATCTATTCAGAGATATGTACTATGACCTACCTTCCTGTGATATACCCTTTGGATGTTGCTGTAATCCCGAGAGCATCGCGTGGGACTCGTAGGAGAGCAATGCATTCTTGGATACACTCGTCACACTCCCTTTGTGACGCAAATATCTTTAATTAAGGGAATATAATAACCAAACATCTGTGTTCATATAGTATAGTTCGCGTTGATTAATGCTTTTCCGTTCCCTGCACAGATTGTAACATATTTGCATGACTTTCCACAAACCCTGAAATCGTTTCCCATCAGTCAGTTTACGACGAGTGGTTCGGAGTTTCATGCGGATGTACTGTTCTTTTCTGCAGAATACAGCGTTGGCTCTTGATCTCGTGATTACTGGCATGGAAGGTTCTTGACTGGTAGTCAGTTGTCTTAAGAAGTGGTCAACTTCTCCTTCGATCAGATGCATGACGTCCTCTGGAGAGGCGTCAAAGAAGGTTTCAATTAGTGGAGCATCTTCTTCACAATCTACATATTCAATCTCCTTTGAAGAATCCATTTGAGAATTGTGTTTTCCCTCCAATGCTAGTTGGAGCCAATTATGATTCTCAACTAAACAAGTTCTCTTCTCTCTAACAAACATAACAAAAGAAGTCATCGATCAGGAAAAGGTCAGATTGATTAGAATGAGATAGAATTGCCCCTTTGATGAGAGAGGATACAGTTGATGTTAGCTTTGTGTCTTCCCGAACTCTCTTCGTATCTTGCGTATCACAAGTCAGCTCTGTTCGTTGCGATAGTGTGATTGTCTGACTCGCACTGTTCCGCTTCCTTCTCGTTGTATGAGGGACAGTAGAACAAGAGGCTTCTATGAGATTGAATCGTTCTTTGTCATTCGCTTCTTCTTTCATTTTTTCGTAGTATTTGGCTTGCTCTTCTTGTACAATTGACCTCAATCGTTCAACGAGTCTCACTTCAAGTGCAGCATTCTCTTCCTTCACACAATGTTGTACTTGAGCAAGGATTCGTTTTTCTGAGGCATCAAATGCTTTTCGACTTGTGTTTTCCTCACGTTTCACTAAAGATGATAGTGCTTTGATTTCTTTCTGAAGTGTGGTCACTAGATGACAATGTGATAAAAGGATTACACATATCCGAAATAATGGATAGCATGTTGTCTGTTAATGGTTTGATGACACTATCAGAAACACTTTTCGATAATGTCTCTTCTGTTTTGGTGAGAGTCTCATGAATACTATTAACCAAACGAACAACAGTGGATAGATCGACACTTGAATCTGGAGAAGGATATCGTGATGTTGATTGTCCTACGATTGATATGTGTACCATTGAATACCTTTTATCGATCCAGCAGTTGAATTCTTTGATAGAAAGGGATAAATAGAGGAATCATCATGGGGAAGACTACCACTATTGACATCATGGGAGTAATATGGAGCAAGAGTGGTGGATGAGGAACTCTAGGGATTGAAAACATTTAGTGACTCTACGGAATCTCTACACATGAGTTCAAATAAGACTCAAAGACCGATTTTGCGAGTATTGAAGTGTCCTTGAGGAAGCATCGAAATTGATAATATCGTTTAACGATAGTTTCACACTAGGATTCATTTTGCTATAGCATTTATCTTGGTATCGAAAGGAACGAACGAAAATGATTGGAGCTCATATTTTCCCTCCTTTGTCATATTGCCGCAGGAAAATTGGATATAGATCGTTCATTTCATAATAGCTCTTTATTTGTAATGTGGTCCAGAAATCTTGCAGGAAATTACATCTGACAGCTGATTAGGTGGTAAGACAGAACGAATGTCTGTATCATTCATTCAGATAACACGATTACCGAATAGTATAGTGGAGTTACGACTGTCTTACCTAGCATTTCATTCTATATCTTCCTGTTGTTTGTTTCATATTGAAACTATACTATGAGGTACAGTTATTCTATGGATGGATTTGATTCGATAGCGGTCACCATGCCAACATCGTCAACATGTTGATTGATCGCAAAATTCGTAGTCTGAAAGGATGCAAAAATTATGAAATAGACTCGAGTCTGGATAATAAGGCTCAACGGAGGTTATTTGACGTATATGCGGAAACGAAATCTGTTAAAGATGTATTTATTGTTTATTGGTATCTCATGTCAATAGTTTACTCAAGAAGATGTTCAATTTATGTATCCAGAGATTGTGAAAAGTACTATCACAATTGAGTTCCAAAAAGAAGGGTATGATTTACGGGCATATATAGACTGTAGTCATATCTTTGCTTCAACTCATGGAGATCATACGGTGAAGATTGTTGATTTTGCCACAGGAAAGATTCTTAGGGTACTTATTTAATATTCTCGATCCTAACTGTAGACTCTAATCGGTCATCCGAGAACCCCTTGGGCAGTGAAATTCCATCCTCGAAATCCAGATATTCTAGTGAGTGGATGTATTGGATCTACCGTAATTGTATGGAATTGGAAGAAAAACGAAACAATTGCATATACACAAATTATGCAGAATGTGATGATTTCATCTCTCGATTGGCATCCAAAGTAACCAAAATTTGTTGTTTCCAAGTGTAGAGAAGAGATGATTCTAGTAACATGTGGAACTACAGTGTACATTTGGGACTATATTGTAGAAGTGTTCTACTTGCATAAAGAATAGAAGAATGCATTGATCAATCTGTTCCCTACAAGTGTTCGCAAATATCAATTTGCTTTCTTCTATGGAGATGGGAAGGATTTTATTGCCTCTCATGAGAATGTGATTAATCGAGGTCAGTATAAGACTTATACTATAAGCAAATATCAACTCATCAAAGATGTACTAAATCAATGTGTAAATGAAGAATAGAAATACACACAAGCAACTGTTGTATATGGTTGTAGTGATATATCCACTCAATCTACAGTAAATTGTAGTAATGGAATTCACATCTCGAAGAATGGTGACTATGCTATTATCTCTGTGTATGAAATTATCATTTGATTTACGATAGATGTGAAGGACCTCGTAATTTTCATTACAATTCTGGATCTGTACCTGATATCCCTTCTGCTTCTTTGCTTCAGTTACAACGAAGTACTCCATATGCACTACCATCAAATCCACCTTCGCTTCCTCCTCTTCCTCCTCTTCCTCCTTCACAAACATCTGGTACTCTTCCTTCCAATATGTTGCTTCGAGATATCAGTACACAAGCTACCAGCTCTCATATCAGTATCTTCCATGGAGTCGATACAACCAGGCCTACCACACCTCTTCGCGAAAGTGGATCTGTTCCTGTCACCTCATTGGTGACACCTCCTCGTCGAGAGCCAGAGCGTCAAAACCTTGTGACTCCTCCACTCCCTCGTCAAGTGGTTGCTCCATCAACCGAGGAATCACGATTGCCACGGCCACGAGAGTTGGGAGTACTGCCTCCTGCCGAGCCTACTCTGCGTCCTCTGGCAATGCCAACATTCCAGCAACTCCAACTGCATGGTCGTCAGCAACCTCTCATGTATCCACGGTATATAGCAAAGGTGAGTCTTGTGGGAAATAGTGTGGGGAAGGTGGTAAGTAAGTTCAAGATCCCTGGTAGGAATCAGAAGAAATATGAATGAATAGACAATGCAATGGTTGCTTCTCTTCAGATCTCACCAAGTAATGACTTTATCCTAGCTTCGTATCGAATACGGTTGAGTTAAATGAAGTATATGAAGATTAGGAATGTTGAACGAGAAGGGAGTTTCAAATCCATTTTCTTTCATATCTATCGTCAAATGGATTGGCGACTATATGTAGAGACAATGACAGAAAATGATTTGTAGTATGAATCTTTGGGAACTAACGATAATGCAAATATTGCAACATGGTCACCTAGGATGGATGGACTTGTTGTAGGAACAGAGAAAGGGAAACTGATCATTTATCGGTCTAATGTGTGTCCTCTATCTAGACAACGACAAGTTAAAGACGATGATGAACTATAAGGTGTTTGTTAAGAAACATACTAAGGTCTCTCTCCAACACCCTTCGCACAATCATACACAATACGCTCTACTGCGACTGACAGAGTCTTTGCTTCTTCCATCGTCTCAGCTTCAGCATACACACGAACCACATTCTCTGTTCCCGAAGGTCTATTCCTAACTTCCTTTCTTCATCTCTACCTGACAAACGAACGTCCCTTCGAGATTCCTTCCACAGCCTTATTGATGAGAGGCTGAATAGTCTCAGGAGCCACACACTGGGTTTCATCATCATTACACATGATAATTGTACGATCCTCCACTTTCACCACAGTATTGATACTACAAATGATTCATCTTATTCATAGCTACCAAGGAAGATTTGCATACAGATGACTGAACTGTTCCATGCTCAGATGCATGGTAATCATCACAGCCTCAAAGAACAGAGCATCACTCAGTGCATCACCTACAGCTTGATTCACCAGAACCGATGCCCAGATCAGACGTTGTCTGGCTCCTTCTTGCTCCACCTGTTTATCATTCATTCCTGTCTCCTACTGTCAACGTGTTTGGATCCAAACTCTGCAATCTCTCCACGAAGCTCTTCTTAAATAACACTGTTCCATGTCCATTTGCCTCAAAGTATGTACCCACATCATTTGCAGCAGCAAGAGGATGAAGATACTTCACACCAGTCTTTGCAAGAGTCACGGGAATTCCATTCTCTTTCGCATAAATAACCGAAGCACCATTCGCATAAGCAGTCTTGACAGCACCAATTGATACATCCTTAAGACCCAGTTGGTCCACCTGCGTACGGACCCACAGAGCAGCCAACGACATTTCCTTGTCTCCATCCATGATATCCAACGTCATCGTAGTAGGATCGATTCTCCAGTACAGAAGACGATCAGCATCTCCATCCAGAGAACAGAGTCTCTTGCCTACAGCTGTTTCTGCTGTGAACCCAGTAGGAATGGCTCGTTGGGTGTAGAGATAATTGGCTCCTGCAAGATTATTAAGATTCTCGCGGGACATGTTGAAGCCTTCAATCTTCAACAGGTCACCACAAGCCTGCTTTAGTCCAGGGATTACCAACTGACCAGCTCCATTGGCACAATCCACATACAGAGGTTCACGACCACGAGCCTCTTCCTCAAGACCCTCAATGACCTTGGCAAAAGCAGTACCAAGCATACGATAGTAGCCATCCACTCCCTTGTACTCACTTGAAGGATCATTGTATTGACGCACCACGTGATGAAGAATAGGTGTAGTTACTTCCTCCAAGTTCATTACCTCTGCCTTCATAATTGTTGCAGACTTGATAGCAAGATCAAGGAGGTATTTACCACTATTGCGAGTATCACGTCCTGTGATAACAACTGCAGGGAAGGAAAGATCGATGTTCTTTTCAGTTACAAAAGTGTCAATTAGTTCTAAGGCAGCTTCTGGGTCCGAATTTGTAAGATCTGTAGCGAACTATATCTTAGATACTCCGTATCAATTACCTGTTCCCAATCGAGAGACATCATCCCACCATCAGGATCAACAATCTTGATACCATTATCAATCTCAGGGTTATGAGAAGCTGTTACCATCAAGCCAATTGCCTATACATTAGGCTTCAATTCACTTTTTTACCTGTTTATGGTACATACTGCGAAGCACTCCAATAATTCCAACACGGATAAAGACTGAAGGCAACAAGTCATAATGCATACGGAAACCAGCAGTACCATAGATGAACTTGGCTTCAGGTCGGGGAATTGATTTCAGATGATCATAGATTTCAGGATACTTCTTGAAGAATGCAGTATTCATAACGTGTAGGTAAAGAAAGGTAATATTGATGAGTCGCTAAGAATCTTCTATAATCGTGATTCTTATCACTGAGTTTTTTCATCAACGTCTTTTATTCACCTTAGTTTGCTGTTAGAGGTATCTCTGTTTCACAGTTTGTGAACTGCTATTATGTGGCAGAAGGATAAAGTAGCGTTTGTTGTTTTATTGTTGATATGCTTTCTGTACATAGCATTAATAGGGTCAGACAAGTTTACCATACGATCATATCAAAGTGTAGATCAGGAGATGAAGCTTGTGAGTTTGTTAAGTCGGAAAGTGTTAGTATATGGTATTATTCCCACTCTTATATCATGTAGTACCAGTACTCCACTGTATCACTACCAATGATACCTGCCCAACTTGGATATATAAGCGCTATCTTCGTTACGTCCCACCTCAATTCCGTGTATGTGGTGAATGCGTTCAGGAGCTTCAATTCTATCAGAATAGAGGTAGACCGTTTTCTTATCGGCAATATGCTGCTCCTTCTTATCATTCAATTCATTATGGAAACGAGATGCATTATCGTCTTTTTCCTCAGTTAGCTCATAATCTTGGATATCGAGTTTTATTCATGATACTCACATCAGGAGATGAGAGGAAAGAGAGAATTATTATTCGCAACAATTTTCGTTCTCTTCAGAGCCGTTTTAATGTTGGCTATTTTTTTGTTACTGCTTTTAATGAAGAGTATAACCAAAGTATTATCGAAGAGAGTCAACTTTATCGTGATATTCTTCAGTTGTCTCATTACGATTCCTATCATAACTTGCTTCTTAGCGTTTTGGGTGGTTTTCATTTTATCACGAGATTTAACAATCTTACTGAGTATGTGATGAAGACAGATTCGGATTGTGTTGTCAACATTCCCCGACTCTTGCGTTATCTTAATGGGATGGATAAGTATCATCCACAGTATATTGGAAAATGTTCTTTGCATTGGAAATTCAACATTGATGATCCTACTCAAAAGAACTATGTTCCCCCGAGTTTAGTTGTTCCTCGCCAAAGATTCATTGGTTATGCTTCTGGCGGTGGTTACATTCTCCGGGCTGATGGAATCCCTCGTCTTTTAATTGCAGTTCGCCATCTGCCTTTCCTTACCCATCTTGAAGATGTGACAATTGGGATGGCGGCTACATCGTTAGAATATCGTTGTAAGCATAAATCGAAGTGGATCGCTCGACAGGGCTGTGAGACTAAAGAATCATGTTTGAAGTATATGATTATGCACAAGAATACATCCAACAGTGAAATAGAGCGCTATTGGAGTTATATTGATTATTATCTTGTTTAAACAAACACATCAAATGACTACTCCTCCACTACCATACGTTTGTCTTCGTGCTCTCCATAGCTATTTAACTTGTGTTTCCTTCGCTCTATCAAAAAATCACAAGGATTTTCAATGACATCCAAATCCCCATTCTGTCCCAAAACAAAAAGATAGCTAGATCCATTCAATGGAGATAGAGTCATACCAATGATTCTGCTTCGACTACGGATATTTATCGAATGACGTTCTCGCAGAGCACTCTCCTTCTCTTCCTTCCCACTGTTCTTGAATAACAGTACTTCGTTATCATCACCACATAAATACACCACTTCAACCTCACATCCATAGAACTTACTCAGTGTTTTTTCAGCGATACATCCAGTTACAGAACTCCGAATAGGCGCTTTCCAACGTTTCACAATCTTGAGATTCTGTGAGTTCATTCCAAAGACACCGCGATCTGTTTCGGTACATGCAACAACACTATCTGAAGTTGTAAAAGCGCATAGGCAAGTAACATTGTTTGCTCCAACAGTAATTCGATTGAAGCATACACACTCTTTTCCTTTGATGGAAAATTGAGACAGCTGCTTCTGCTCTGTCACGATGATCGTTTCGTCATCTCTCCAACAAACTGAATTTGGATGACCCACAGTATGGATAACAATAGGATCATTCATTTGATTTTCGAAAGAATAGATATTCACTGAGGAAGAGAGTGCATGCATGGACAACAACTACGTAAACAAAAGAGAATTAGTCCTTACATACTTTCCAGAGGGAGAAAAGCGTAGCAAGCACCAGCTCTCTTCCAGTAAACTACTAGAGTCTCCTTTATGTCTGAATTCCTTCTTCAGGATAAGATTTCCATTCAAGTCACTTTCAAACACTTTAATATGTCCTCGTTCGTCCATTCCACACAAATAGCCTTTACTTTCATCGGAATAGCGTCTACTGCAAATACTCTGAATTGGGTATTTAAAAGAAGCAACATATGTGGCAGAAAGCTTAATAATCGGTGACTCTCTATCTGCAGATAATGTGCTAGGATCAAGGGAAGGAATCTACAATTCAGTTCACAACCATACAGGCTAACCTCTACTTTTAGGACATTATTTGCTGATACAAAATAAACCATATTAGGCTCAAGATCCGTAGTCAACGCTTCTGTTAACGGAACACCGTATCGAATGCGGTCAGAGTCGGGTACAATAATACGAAATCGATACATGCCTTGTTGCTGGCGTGTTTCTGATAGCCGAATAGCCGTTTTGATCTTCAAGCCGAGAAGCCGTTTTCGGTGACTGAAAGCATAAGCCAGAATAGAATGGAACTGCAAGACAATCTCTACAAACTCCAAGAGAATTTGCTAAAGCTGCAAGAAAAGTACGACTATCCAGTTGAAGACTTGCGAGATGTATCTTATGCCATCTCCATTTATGATACAGATTCTCATCAACTGCAATTTGGACTTGTCAATGGCTTGTACAGTGTGTGCTCAAATGGGAATCAAAACTAAAACAACTCGCAAACGGAAGAAGGATAAGCAACCTCCGGACCGGATGTTTCATGAGATGGGTCCGTATGATGAGTAAGGATCTTCCTACTCAGTTCTATCTAGTCCTGATATTCAAGAGCTACATTCTATATTTCCAGATAAATCTGTGGAGACATTGGCCTCCTTATATTGGGATAATGGTAACAATTTGACGAAAACCGTCAATAAGATTTTAGGAAGCAATTCCAGTATGTTTCCTATTAACTAGAATAAACTCTAGTTTACGTTCCAGATTCGCCTACTGTTGAACTTGAGTATCTGAAGTTGAAGTATTCTTTTCTGCCTGCTGAGTTGGTTACAGCTACCTTTATTCGTTGTCGCAATGATTTCGAGAAAACTGTGAAAACTATAGAGGAGGAAGATAAAGAAGCTATTCAGTTGCACTCTGTGGAGTTACATACATTCATGCAAAAATATGGCCGCTACAAGCATCGGTATGTTGTTGAACAGTATGAACGTTCTATTCCTCGAATTACTATTTCAGTCGAGGATTCAATGTCTGAAAAAGCTGCTACTGTATCGATTCCTTCATCTATGAGAAAGGGATTAACTGAGAGAAAGCAGGCTGGAGAGCATCTTCGGAATCTACGTCTCCTTCACTGCCGGCGAGCGGAGGAAGCACGTGGATATGGAAAGTATCTCACAGGTACCTTATCTGCTGTACGTTTGTGACTATCGTATAATCTAGATGGAACGGGAACATAGAGAATATGAAGAGAAGAACAATGAATCGGCAACAACCATTTTCCAACTCCATAATGGATCTCATTCTCTTGAAGAGTTAATTGATCAGTAATATGTTCATTCAATGAATAAGGAATAGAGGTCATAGTGTTGATTTTCATGGATTGCAAGTGAAAGAGGTTGAACAGTACATGAATCGAATTTTCTCCTATCTTGAAAAGAAGTCTGGACGAAGACGGGTTACTATCATTACTGGTTCAGGGAATCATAGTCGCAACTTCATTTCACCTGTTCGGAATTATGTGAAAGCACGACTGGAGTCTGCTCATGTTCCTCATGTCTTTGAAGGAGGGCAAGTAACGTTTTCCTATTGAGAGTGTTTGGAAGAGAACAAATAGAACTACACTAAGCCAAGAATATTAGGAAGAAAATGATAAAAAAGATGAGGACCCCAAACAACTTCATTATCAGACTTCGATTACTGAAACTAGACATAAGATCTTTATCCATCTCGTACACATTCTGACCATATTTTACAATCTCTTGATAACCCATATTCACATTGACTTCGGCTGCATCAAGATTATCATCCAGACGATCAATCATTTCGCCTTGTTCTGTGATCATTGTGCTTAAACGCTCAAATATGCTTCCTAATTCCGTCATATGGGCTTCAATGTCCTGGACTGCTTGTGCCCGTTCATGTAAATAATCGTTCGCAATCACATCGCTTGTCTGGATTGCAAAGTTATTTGAAGGAGTCTACAATCCATTTCTCTCTATGTGCTTACCACATTATTTGGTCGAGGTAATAACTTAGTCCGTTCATCACTTGTATCTTTATCGCTTCCCATAAGTGGAGACTAGATGAAAGGCAAAGAAGGACAGTTACAGTACTCGATTGATAGACAATGGGTTTTCCTAGTAAAGCAGGTGCAGAAGGACCAAATTTTTGCCTTCTTTTGTCTGTCTCTTGCAGATTCTCATGACGAGTCTAGATAACAAGAAGAACTCTTCTCTTACCTCCAAAACTTTTCTAAAGTCCTTGGTTGTTCCCATCAGCTCTTCCTTTAACACTTCGACAACACCTTGATCATACTCTCGACTCTGTGCAGATGCGTATTTTTGCATTCGGACGAATTGCTAAGAAAAATTGCACTGAGTTGGTATTACATACTTCCAATTCTTCTAACTCGGCATTGATGCTTGTAATATCTTGCTTAATCGACCCTGTTAGTTGATTAATCTCTGCTGATTTGTCATCGAAGAGACTCTTCCTTCTTACAACTAGAAATAAACAA
>JABLTK010162587.1_pt1 | contig 20178 bp, 13 predicted proteins | sample 7160131 | NCBI WGS metagenome assembly JABLTK01 (sample SAMN14651221, study PRJNA627086) | human gut metagenome | isolation source: feces | host: Homo sapiens
ATTTCAACAACGAACTGGAAGCAAATTAACGTCGATTTCGATGTCGTGTACAGCGTCTATTCCGTCCACACAGGTTACGGAAACATACGCGCCGTTCGCATATACGCATAGCGGATACTTTCCGTATTGATGCGCGCCGGAAATTTTTATCATATGGCCGTACAGCTCGGCGGGAATTTGCGACACGCCGCAAAACACGCGCTTTCCCCGCTGCACGACGGCCGGCATCGAATTGGGATATTCCGCCAAAACGATGTCGCCCTCCTCCAATACGGGAGAGAGAAGCGGCTTCACTTTTTTGTCGAAACCGAATTTAGCCAGTCCCGCCTTTTCGCCCTCCTTTGTGGGAATCGCCCGCGCCTCGATTTCGTCCTTTATTTCAACAACGTCGAAGCCCGTAGCCTCGCGAACGGCCGACGGCGAAAACTCCATTTTGTCGGCGTCGATATACGCCGTGAGCCACACAAACAGCGCGGCCGCGTTTTTAATTTTATTGCGAAACGCCTTGCGCTGCTTGGAATCCATCATATAGTCGGCGGCGAAGATGTAAAGCTTGGGAGAGATAGCCTTGCCGAAAAGAACGTCGTCAAGCAGATAGTGTCCGAACGGAATTCCCTGACGGTTTAGCGAAAACCTAAAATCGGAAAAGACTTTCGACGTCTGCGCGGCGGTGCCGTCGACTCCTATGCAAAGCATTGAACGCTCGTCCCCGACGACGGCAACTTCGGGTTCGTAGGGCTGCGGATTTTCAATCGTATCGATTTCCATCTTTTTGAATTTTGGCATAAGCTTCCACAATTCGGGATCGTCATACCAGCCCGTGCCAGCCAAATCCATCCACCAGCAGCCGTTGTTGCGTATGGCCTGCTGCGCCATATCGCGTTGAAGGACTTGTATTGTGTCTTCGAGCGTGCGCAACTCCTTGCCGAGCGCGGCGGTTTTCTGCTGCGTCGGAGGCGTGCGGTGGGTGCGGATATCGTCCTCGCTAATCCAGATTTTACCCGCCCGCGTCACGGACTCGCCGACGGTCATAATGGTTCCGCCGTCGCCGAGGTCGCGTTCGGTATAGGTTACGGGGCCGCTCAGCATGTCGATGTTTTTATTTTTGAGAAGTTTCCCCAGCGCGTAATGCCCCGTAGTCGACGGGCCTTTGCGATAGCTTCCGGCATAGTCGCAAATATATCCGTAAAAGAAGGCGCATATTTTGTCGGGAACTTTCGACTTAATTTTGGCGGCCAGACGTTCGATAATTGCGAGCATTTCGTCCTGCAAGAACAGATTGAAGTCGGCAATTTCCCTTTGCGTTCGGGGATTGAGAATGAATTTGACCGCGCCGCGTTTTTCGAGAGATGGCACGGCTATGTTTTTAAGCGAAGCCGAGCTGTCGTTCCACGCCTTTTGAAGAGCCTCGTCGGTTTTGTATTTTTCGGCCACCCATTTTTGCCACGCCGCGCTTTCGGCTTTTCCGTATCCGAACCAGCGGGGCCCCCACGCGTTGCCGTAATACCATTCCGACGACCCTCCGCCGCCGGGGTGGTAGCCCATCATATTTTTGCCGTAATTTTTTTCGCAATAGTCGATTACAAGGCCGAGAACCTTTTCGCAATCGCTGCGGAAGCGTTCGGACGACGGCGACGCAAAGTCGTTCGGCTTGCCTGCGGAAGAGCCCATTCTGTCGTCGACATATTTGTCCATCCACCACTGCGGGGGGTAAAACCTGATGCGAAGCAATATTCTCGCCTGCGGATTGGCGGCTATGATTTCGTCCAGCGCGCCTTTAAGTTTTTGGAAGTCGTACGACTTGCCGTCCTCGGGCATAAAGTCGGCGGCCTGCACGGGAAACGTTATAATATCAACGCCCGCGTCCTTGGCGAGTTTTGTTTGAAGCCCCACATAGGAGCGTATTTGCGGCTCTAAAAATTTTCCGTCTTTTGCGAGTCCAACTTGCACCGAATGCGATTTTGAACTTCTGCATTTGTAGTTTATTCTATATTTTTTCCCCGCCTCCAAGTTTATGTTTTCGAGATAAAGAACCGTCTTTCCCCGCGATGGAGAATTCAGGACAAGAACGGGCTTTTCAAAGCCCGACATTTTTTCAAACGAGATTTTGGCGTTTTTTGCCGTCCCCGCGCCGTCTTTTAGGCTTGTTTGCGAATCGGGGGAAAGTTCGTAGATTTTTTTGCCGCCGTCGGCCTCGATTATTTCGAGATACGACAGCATAAACTTGAATTGTTGCCCGCGAAAATCGAAAATTATTTGAGCTTTTTCCGCCGGTTTTTCGAGCGGGGGAATTTCCACAAAAGTATCCACCCAACCGTAGTTGTAAATCTCCCTGACGGACGGCGAACCGAGCAAAAAATAAGTCGGCGACACATACAGCATGCGCGCGCGCTGCGGCTCGCCGTTTATCGTCAGGCGCGGAACCCCGCCGACATTCTCCACTTTATAAACATCGGCGTTGGCAAAAAGAGCGCACGCCGAAAAAACCAGCAATCCCGTCAAATATTTCATTGGCGCAATTTAAAACTTGCGCGCCCAATATCAAACAAAAAATCCGGCACCGATTGACGGAGCCGGATTTGCGCGGAAATTTTTTTGCGGATTTTATTTTTTAAAATCGGCGTTTCCCTTGCCGAGACGGAGAACGCGGTTGTCGCCCCTCTTCATCTTCAGCGTAATCTTCGGGCCTTTGCCGAGCTTTTCGCCGCTCAGCGCGTCGAAAATTTCCCTGTCCGAATTTACGTCGATTTCGATGTCGGTCGGCGTCGCGCTTTCGTCGAGACACGTCACGCTGACATATCCGCCGTTCGCATACACGCCGATATATTTTTGAGCATACATGTGCGCGCCCGAAAGCTTCGCCATATTCCAATAAAGTTCCAACGGAATATCCGCCACGCCGCAGAACAGGTGTTTCCCGCGGAGCACAAACGCGGGCTTGTCGTTTTCGTAGACGGCCAACACCTTGTCGCCTTCTTTGAGCACGGGCGTGAGGAGCGGCTTTACCTTTTTGTCGTAGCCGAAGATTTTATCGAGACCGAATTTTTTGCCTTCGTCCGTCGGCATTACCCGCGCGCTTATGTCCTCCTTGATTTTTTCCACTTCAAAACCGGTGGCCTCCTCGACGGCCTTGCGCGAAAATTTTCCCTTGTCCAAGTCTATATAGGCGGGCGCCCAAACGAATATTGCGGCAGCGTCCTTGACCGCCGCGCGCATGTGTTTTCTTTGTTTCGCATCGAGCGCGTACTCGATGGGGAATACGTAAAGTTTTGCGTCGAGCGGCTTGCCGAACATAAAGTCGTCAAAGAGATAATAGCCCAAGGGGGCGGCACAACGCCCGAGTTCCACGCGGCTCATGTGCAGTGCGCGGGTTGTTTGACTCGACGCGCCCTTTGCTCCGGCGTAATAAACCGAACGTTCGTCGGTTATGACGGCGATTTCCGGATTGTAGGGAATCGGATTTTCAATGATGTCTTTTTCCATCGCCGCGAATTTGGGCATAAGCTTCCAGACTTCGGGGTCGTCGTACCAGCCCGTTCCGGACAAGTCCATCCACCAGCAGCCGTGGTTGCGAATCGCCTGCCGCGCCATATCGCGTTGCAGAACTTGAATAGTGTCCGCCTGTTTGCGCAACTCCATGCCGAGTCCGGTTATTTTCTGCTGGGTTTGCGGCGTGCGGTGCGTGCGGATATCGTCTTCGTCGAGCCATATTTTTCCGCAGCGCGTGATTGTTTCCGCCGCGCCCATGACAAAACCGGGTTCGCCGAGATTTCTTTCCCTATATGACACAGGCCCGCTGAACATATCGAAATACGGGGAGTTGGCTACGCGCCAAAGGGCGTAGTGTCCCGTGCTTGCCGGCCCTTTGTGGTGGGCGACCGAAAATTCGCAAGTGTAGCCGTAAAAGAGCACCGACAGCTTGTTCGGAACTTCCTTGCGTATGACCTTCGCAAGATATTCGACCATATCGACCATTTCGTCCTGCAAAAAGATGTTGTAGTCGGCGAGTTTCATCTGCGTTTTCGGGTTTATGACGTATTGAGCGGCCTCCCTTTCCTTGACGGACGGAACGTCGACGGACGCGAGAGAAGCCGACGGGTCGTTCCAGGCCTCCTTCAATGCGGCGTCGTTTTTATATTTTTTTGCAACCCATTTTTTCCACGCCTCGACGGCCGACTTGTTGTAGCCGTACCATTGCGAAGACCACGAATTTCCGTAAAACCATTCGCAGGAATTTCCGCCGCCGGGGTGGTAGCCGATTATGTTTTTGCCGTAGTTTTTTTCGCAATAGTCGATGAACATTTTTAAAACCTTCGCCGAATCTTCGCGATAGCGTTGGGAAGACACGCAGGGGAATTCGCATTTTCCGCCGTTTTCGCGGGTCATCACGTCGTCGGAATATTTGTCGAGCCACCATTGCGGCGGATAAAACCTGATGCGGAGCAGTATTTTCGCATTCGGATTGGCCGCGACAATTTCGTCCAAAGCCCCTTTGAGTTTGTTGAAATCGTAAGATTTCCCGTCTTTGGGCATTAAGTCGGCAGCCTGCACAGGAAACGTAATTATGTCAACGCCCGCGTCCTTGGCGATAGCCGTCTGGACGCCGACAAAAGAACGGACTTTCGGTTCCACCAGTTTTCCGTCCGCGGCAAGATATGTTTCAAAATCGTTGCCCCTTTTCGATTTTATCTTTACGTTTATGTGGTAGACTTTGCCGGCTTCGAGTTTGACGTCGCCGAAAGCGAGAATGAATTCCTCCTTCGCGGAATTTGCAACGCGCAACACGTTGCCCGCGCCGTCCGCCTGCTCGAACGACAACTCGGATTTATCCCTGTTTCCCCTGTAAATTTTTACCCGCTTGTCCCTGTTTTTGAAGTCGATTTCGTAAACTTTTTTCCCGGAGGGATACTCGGCAATTTCAAGACCCGCAATTTTATATTCAAAGGGGGTTTTTCCCAAATTCATATGGATTTCCCCGTTGGGTACGGCGGATTTCATCGCCGGTATTTCGATGAAAGTATCCGTCCACGCCGTGTAGGCATAAGGCGCAGCGTTTCGCCTTGTCGGAGATCCGAGCATAAAATAAGTAGGCGAAACGTACAGCATGCGCGGACGCACGGGCTCGCCGTTAAACATCAAACGCGGCACGCCGCCGACGTCTTCCACTCTGTATGAGTCGCCCTTGTCTCCCGCGCAACCGCCCACGGAAAAAGCCGTCAGTAGCGAGGCGAACATTGTTATTGCGGTTTTGTACATTGTCGTTTCCCCTTTATTTTTTTATTTTTGTAATTGTGAAATCTTCCCGCAGCCCGTAATCCGATATAAAATAGTCGGAAGGTTTGGCGTTGTCCACTTTCTTTTTCCATGCCTGCGGCCCCGCTATGCCTTTGCTTCGGACATCTTCAAAGAACGGCCCGAAGAAATTCTCCATGCCGCAAACCGCGCGAACCTCTATTTTGTTTGCGCCTTTTCTCAGCGATTTTGAAATGTCGATTTTATCGGAGCGCGTAAGAATTACGCCGACCTTTTCGCCGTTGACCCACACCTCGCAAACTATGGCGTCGGCCTTCGGCGCGGAAACGAAATACGACGCGCCCGTATCGTCGATTACAACGTTTTTCGAGTAGGAAACCTCCCACGGATAGAACGGCGCGCCCTGTTTTTTCAAAGAGCCAAGAGACAGCGGTTTTTCCTTGGCGATGCGCCATTTGCCGCCCGCGTCCTCCACCGAAAACGCGCCGAGTATATAGACGGGTTCGATTTCCGCGTCGAGATTGAATTTGTCGAGTTCGAGCGTCAAAATGTTTTCGCCAGTTTTTACGGCGGAGGAAATGTCCAAAACGTTCATCTGCCTGTCGAGCATCGTTTTCCCGCCCGCCGAAAGCGGTTTGCCGTTGAGCGAAACTTTGTACATGTTCGCGCGCTCCACAAGCGCCTTCATTCCTTCGGTTTTCGCGCCTTCGGCGACGTCGAATTTGTAGGAAACCCTCATCGGGGGGACTTTCGAGAAGTCCCTTGCAAATTCCTTTTTGAACTGCATTGCCTGAAACCACGGATTGCCCCGCTCGAAACCGGCTATTTTAAACGCCCTGTCGTTTGCGTCGAAGAAATAGGCGTTCTTCATATCCGCATCGCCCATTTTAAAATCGACAAAATCGACGCACAACACATTGTCGCGGATTCTCTCCGCCTGCGGGACAACATCTGAGGCGATTTCAATTTCCTCCGCCTTTTCCTTTTTCGGCGAAGCTTTTTCCGCGCCCGAAAATACGAGCGCAAAACTTTCGACAGGCTTCACTTCGAGCGAAACTTTCACCCTGCCGTTTTCCGACTCAAAAGGAACTTCCCTTGTTTCGCCAGATACGCAATCGAGAAGCGAAACGCTTTTTGCGGCCGCCGAAACGTCGAGAGACGCCTTTTCGTTCTGGTTTATGTTGGCGAGAATAACGAGCGTCCCGCCGGCAACGGCTCTTGTCTGGTGCAGAATATTTCCGCCCTTTACGTTTGAAAATTCCACGTCGGCGTTTTTCAGGAGCGATTCAATCGGGCGCGTTTCCAAGGGCACGGATTGGAAGAATTTTTTGACCTCCGCGTTTTCGCGGCCGTCGAGCATCGACGGTCTGGCATAGGCCACGACCTTCCCGCCCTGCGAGACAAACTTTTTCAAAAGGTCGAATGTCGCCGATTCGATATTCTCGGTAAGCGGCGTTACAACAAAATATTTGTAGGCGCATTCCCCCACGACAAACCTGCCGTTTTCGGCTTTGCCGCAAGTTTCCAGCACATGCTCGCAAGCCAAATCGTATTCGAGCTGCTTTTTCGACATATTCGTTATGAAAGACTGGAACGCCGAGCCGATTTTCAGCGCCGCGCCGAAGTCGCTTATGCCGCTGTTTGCCCAAAGCGACGTTGTCGGTTCGAGGACGAGAATTTCGTTTTTCTCTTTTCCGGAAGACGCCAAAACCGACATTCTCGCGATGTAATCGTTGAGCGGCTTGTAGCTTTCCCACCACGAGGCGGCGGCCGAAAACATCGGCGGATAGTCGTATTTTCTCACGCCGGCCATGGAGATATGCCCCACATGCTGGTTGACGAAGTTTATGCCCAGAACAAACTGCCAATCGGCAAACATTTTCATTCTTTCAAAGTCTATCATCCAGCTTGCGCCGCCGTATGTCTCGGAAAGAACCCTTTGCCTGCCCGTCTGGTTTGCGATACTCGAAACCTCCTTAACGCTTCGGACATTGCCGAACTGCGCGCCGCACGACTCCTCGTTGAAGCGGTTGAAAAGCATATCGATGGCCGGCATATGGTGGTATGCCGCCATCGCCATATTGTCGGGACCGGAATGGAGGAGCGGCCAGCCATGCTCCCAATAATGTCCGGTAAAATGGAGGTTGTTGTCGTCGCAAAACTTTTTGTAGGGCTTCGACCATCTTTCAACAAACAGTTCGAGAAGCATTGCGTGATAGTCGTGGCGCACTTTTTTCCAGTCGCCGACGCGTTCGCTCAGGGAGGGCAGATTGACTTTCAAATCGTAGCCGAATTTCTTTTGGAAGAGCTCGAACATGTCGGTAGTCCATCTTATTTTATTGCGTCCCATAATTTCAGGTTCGTCGGTAAAAGAGCCCTTGACGGTCTTGCCGAATTTGTCGCCGACCGTTTTCTTGTAGCCGGTCATCGTTACTTCCAAAAATTTCTCGGTGACGCCTTTTTTAAGAATATCGACATACCCTTTTCCCGCAAACCACGGCGTCGGCGCGAAGAAAAGCTTCTTGTAGACGAAAAATTCGCCGTCTTTGCCTATGTGCGATTTTGCCTCGGCGGTAATGTCCCTGAAGCCCTCCCCGTCGCGCGCGAGAATTATCTGATTCGCCTCGACGTCGGCGGCGGAAAGCTTTTTAAGCTTTTGCGGAACAAACGCATAGCCGTCCGACTGCGATTCGGGCATCTGGTCGGGAACATGGCCGCCCGCAAAACCGCTCGGATACGAATTTTCGTCGTAAATCCAAAGATTTAAACCGAGCTCCGCGCATTTTTTCTCGGCGTGGGCGACAAGGTCGAACCATTCGGGCGAAAGATATTCGGTTTTCATGCCGAAACGCGGGTGGAGAAACGCGCCGCCGAAGCCCTTGTCTTTATATTGTCCCAAAGAGAAATCGATATCCTCCTTTGTCACGTCGCAATTCCAGACCCAGAAGGGTGCGGAACGGAAATCCGACGACGGATTTTCAAAGTTGTCGGCAAGTTTTGTTTCGCATTTGTTCTCGGTTTTTGAAGACGAACAGGCGGCGGCAAAAATGGCGGCCAAGCCCAAGGCAAATATAATTTGTTTTTTCATATATAGATAAATTAGAGATTTCCAAAAAAGTAATCATAAAGCCAATATTAGTCAAGTTATAATAATAAAAACGCCGCACATGGATATGCGCGGCGATGCGTAGGCTTGATGTCGTCCTGTTGCTATTCGACTCTTATTTTAACGGCAAAGGGCAAATCGCGTTTTGCCAAACCGTCGGGAATCGCAAGCGTGACCGAATTTCCGTCCTTATTTTTCTTCCATTCGATTTTTGCGTTGCCCGCAAGCTCGCGGATATCCGACCCCGAAACAGGCAGAACCTCCAAGACTATTTCCGGTTTCGCCTCCTTTATGACGGCGTAAACGAACTTTCCGTCTTTTGAACGCGTATAGGCCGCCTCCTTTGTGTCGAAAGGACGCACAATGCGCGTTCCGTAAATAGCCTCGCCGTAGGCTTCAAGCCACTTTCCCATGTCGAGAAGGCGTCTTTTCTGCACTTCGGGAATTGCACCCTGCCCGTCGAGATTTACAAGCAGCAGAAGGTTTCCGCCCCTTGCGACAATGCCCGCAAACATCGATATGAGCGCCTTGGAGGAAAGCACGTTTGTGTCGTCGTCCTGCCAGTTGTTTCCGTACGATTGGCTGATGCCCCTGCACGACTCCCACGGGTGGTATTTCGACGTATCGATTGAGTCGGCGGTGTCTCCGAATTCGTCGGTAAAGAAGTCTCCGCGCACGGCGCGCAGGATTTTATTCAGGCGTTTGCCTTTTTTGTGCGCCACTTCCGCCTCGGTGCCCTCGCCGTATCTGTCGTTGACGGCGACCTCCTTTTTGCCCTCGTTGATGTTGTAGAAATAAGCCGACAAATCGTAGCTGCCGAGTTCGGCGGCCGGAACTTTCCATTCGCCGTCATACCAGAGAATATCGGGCGAATATTTTTCAATAAACTCTATTGTCTGGGGAATTAGATATTCTTTGACATAATCTTTGACCGCGATTTTTCCGGAAGCCTTAAATTCCATATCGGGTGTATAAGGATACATTTTACCCCAGGAAAAATTGCCCGAAACAGTTCCGTCGTCGCCGAGAATCGGATATTCCCATTCCGTAAGGCTGAAATAGAAGCCGAATTTAAGTCCGTTTGCCGAGCATTCGTCCACAATCTCCTTTACGATGTCGCGTTTGGCGGCCATATCGACAGTGTCGCGCAAGGTGTAGGAGCAGTCCCAAAGACAAAAACCCGAGTGATGTTTGTTAAACGGAACGACGTATTTTGCGCCGGAATCCTTAAAAAGCCCGACCAATTTCTTCGCGTCGAATTTTTCGGCCTTAAAAAGCGGGATAAAGTGGTCGCTTTCAAAATCCGCGCCCCAATTTTTTATGTGGTAGTTGCGATATCCCCAGAAAGGCGATTTTGCGTCGAAATTGGAATACATTCGTTTTTCGTACCAGTCGGGATACATCGCGCCCTTTTCGCGTTTCGGCGCCCAAGAGGGAATCGACCAAAGACCCCAGTCGATAAAAATGCCGAATTTGGCGTCCACAAACCATTCGGGACATTTATGGCTGTCGATGCTTTCGGGCGTCGCCTTCCATTTTCCGTTTGCGTTGGTTTCGCAAAGTTTTTTATAGGCATTGCGCCCCCTTTCAATCGTTTGGGCGGAATATTCTTGTGCTATGCGGGAAAGATTAAGTTTGTAAAGAGTGGGCTTATATCCTTTGGGACGCCTAAATTCCTCGGGCGCATAAGGGTGTTCCGGCATTTTCTTGGCGGCTTTGTCCAGCTTGATTTTTTCGCCCGGAGAATCGGGCGTCTCCGCTTTTTTCGGCTGCGCCGACAGCACTCCGCACGCTATTGCCGCCGAAAAAAACGCCATGGAGGCGAAAGTCAAAATCTTCATGCAAATTCCTTTTTGTTAACGTTAACATAGAATTAAAAAAACTTTCCGCCGTCAAGTTAATTTTTTTCAAAAAAACCGCATATATTGAAACAAGAGAAAAAATTTTACGTATATAAATTAAGGAGACCTCTAAAAGTTGGTTTTCCAAAGGTTGTTAATTGGATACGCTTGTTCTTTTTCATTCCTTTCGGCATCCATTCCGCTTTTTTCCCGTCAAATAATCAATTATTCTCCCTGAAAAATGCGAAAAATCCGCTCGAAACAAGTTGAAAAATAACAAAGCGCAAATTTTTAGAAATCTCCCAAGAAGATTGTTGCAATATTCGGGGCATAATTGAATATTGCACCCACAACGGTTTCGTCCAAAAGCAAAAGACGAAAAAATCTTTACCATCAAGGATAATTATGAAACACAAAATATTCGCGCTATTGCTTTCGGTTGCGATTTCTTCGACGCTCGTCGCGCAATCGCCGAAAGTCGATTCGAGAACGACGGTAAAAACGGTTACGACAACCGTCACCGAAACAACCGCAGATATTCCCGCACCCGCCGCGCCGAAAACCAAAAAGGTTGCCATATTTGTGCGCAACGACAGCGGCGCGCAGGCTCTCGACGCAAAAACAAAAGCCCTCGAATTTTCAATTTCCTCAAGAATAAACAACGCGGGGTTTAGCGTAATCAATCAGGATTTGGCAATAAGAAGCCTCAACGACTATCTCGGCGACCCCAACGCAAAATACAGGACTTTGGCGGCGGCGGCAAAGAAGAATTTGGAGACGAAAGAACCGCTCGGCTCGGCTTTATTCGGGCAGTCTTCCGCCGCAAGAATAGGCGAGCTTATCGGGGCCGACTACATTTTGTCGGTTTCGATTTCCTCCTTCGGGTCGGAAAAAAAGATTTTCGGCGGATATTTCGTCAATACCGAGAACGTCAATTTTAAATTGCGCAGCAACTACAATCTGTACACCTGTTCCGACGGCGGCACGGCGGGAAATTCCGTAACCGCCGCAAAAACAATCCGCCGCTCCGAAAATCTGTCGATAGACAATTCCGACATCGTCGACGAACTGCTCGATTCGACCGCCGAATCCATGGCCGCCCTGCTCTCCGCCCAAAACAAAGGCGGACAAATCGCCGCGGCGCAAAAAACGCAGGGCGAACTCGAAATTCTCTTTGAAATTCGGGATCTTTCCATGCCCGAAATCGTAAGCAAAGACGGCAAGTACGTTCTCGGCTCGAACAGCATTCCCGTAAGAATAGCCTACGTAAACGCCGAAATAGACGGTATTTCCCGCAATATCGGCGAAAAAATCAAACTTACAAAAGGCCTGCACACCTTCCGCATCAGCCAAAAGGACATCGAACCGCTCGAAAAGAACATCAACGTCACAGGCGACGCAAACCAGCGCATAGCCTTCTCGCTCCAACTCGACGACAACGCCCGCAACCGCTTCAAAAACGATATGGCTTTTATCGAACAAATGAAGGCCAAAGCCCAAGCCTCCGACAATGCCCGCATACTGACGGAAGCCGAAGCCGACAAAATCCGCGGCATCGCCAAGATGTTCGAGCAGTCGGGCTTTAAGGTGGACGCCAAAGCCCTTCCCGAAATCAATAAAACGCAAAGCATATTCGGACAATAACCACGCAAAAAACAAACCAGACAAAAAAACGACGACTATGAAAAAATTTACTTTCGCAACATTGGCAATTTTGACGGCGACACTCTCGTTCGCGCAGCAGAAATCCACGCTCGCCGTATCGAAGATTACCGCGACGCCCGCGATTGAATCGGCGATAAAGGCAAACGGCTCGATTTCGTCGATGAACCGCGTAATCCAGTCGCTCGACTCAAACTTGACGGCGGCCTTTCAAGCCACCCGCAAATTCGACGTTCTTACGCGCTCGGATTTGGACGCCGCAATTAAAGAACAGGACTTCGCAAACTCCGGCAACGTAAACGCTTCAAACGCCAACACGCCAAAAACGGGCAATATGAAGGGGGCAAAATACGTCGTGGCGGTGCAGGTGGACGACTTTCAGGACATAGTCGAACGCGACATTTTCCAAAGCCTCAACAAAGTCGTTGAAAACAGAAAAATACGCTTCGGAGCGGTGGCCAAGGTCATAGACGCCGAAAGCGGAAGCGTTGTCGAAACGGCAAACTTTATAATCTCCAACGACGGCATAACCGACAAGGACACCACAACCACATTCTTCGGGGGAAGCTCGTCCGACCCGCTTATAGCGGTTTTGGCGCGCAATATGTGCTCGCAAATAGCCAACAAGGTCGTGGACGCGATTTATCCGCCGTCAATCATAGCAAAAACAGGCAAAACCGTCACGCTCAACCGCGGCGACGGAACGGGCATATCGGTCGGAGACGAATACGACGTAATGGCGAAAGGCGAGGAAATGTTCGACCCCGATACGGGCGACAAGCTCGGCTTTGAAGAAATAAAAATCGGGAAAATCCGCATAAGCGAAGTTCTTCCCAAATTCTCGAAGGGACAGGTTCTCGAAGACAACGGCATCGAAAAGGGACAGTTGCTGCGCGTTACGAAAAAAGTCCAAACCGCCGTTCCGACACTGAAACCGAACGACGAAATATAGCCCCCGCACAATCCGCAAAACCGTATGCGCATTTGTACAACGTTATTGGCTTTTTCGGCGGCAGTATTGCTGTCGGCGTGCGCAACGCATACGGAGGAGACGAAAAATATCCGCGCAAAATGGGCGGCGGGCAACGTCGCCCAGGCGCAGGCCGAACTTTCGCAGGCCGCCTCCGAAAAGTCGGACACGGGCGACATTCTCTTATGGAAGCTTGAAGAAGGCGCGGCCGCCCGCGCCAACGGCGATATAGCCCAAAGCGCAAAAAATTTCGACACAGCCTATAAAATAGCCGAAAACTACGGCTTCAAACCCGACGTAAGCGTATCCGACGAAACGGGCGCAATCTTTACAAACCAAAGTTTTCTTCCCTATAAGGGCTATAACTACGACAAAATCATGATGTGCGCCTATCAGGGAATGAACTATATGGAACTCCGCGATTTCGACAGAGCCGCCGTGGAATTTATAAGGCTCGGCAATTTCCAGCAAGAAGCCCAAGCCCTGAACGCCGAAAGAATAGACCGCGAAGCCGAAGCGATTAAGGCGGCCAAACGCAAAGACGCAAAAGCCGACTACGATGCGTCAAAATCGTTTAACAACAGCGCGGCGCAAAGCCAACTGCGAAAATATTACGGCGACGACTTCACAATGGACACAAGCATGCAACAGGCCAAAGGCATATATCTGAACCCCTTTGCCTACTGGATTTCGGGCGTATATTTCGCAAACAAGGGCGTCGATGCCTCGGACAGGAACAGAGCCGCCGACATGTTCAGAATCGGCGGGGAAATGCTCGGCGGGAAATCGCGCATATTCGCCGAAGACTACAATGCCGCGCGGGCGTTGGCCTCGGGAAAAATATCGAAGCCGGAAAACACCACCTACGTCGTTTACGAAACGGGTTGCGCGCCGATAAGAAACCAGTTCAAAATAAACCTTCCGCTTTATATCGTGGCAAAAAACGTTCCGCATGTAAGCATGAATTTCCCCTATCTGGAAAAACAAAATTCCTACGCCCCGAATTTGCGAATCACCGCGGGGGGAAAGACGCAAAATCTCGAAACGCTCGCCGACATGGACGCCATTATAGACCGCGAATTTAAGAACGAGCTTCCGTTGGTTTTGACAAAAACCGTAATTTCCGCAGCGATAAAAGCGGGAGCCCAATATGCCGCCGCAAGCGCGGTGGACGACGGCTGGGCAAAACTCGCAATCAATATAACGGGCAGCATATACCAGTCGATGATGAACGACGCCGACTTGCGGACGTGGACGACGCTTCCCAAGCAGATAAAAGTTGCCCGTTTCCCGACGCCGTCCGACGGCAAAGTGCATCTGGAAGGTCGGACGGTAGACGTAAATCCGAACTCGACAAACATAATCTTCGCCAAGGGAACCGGCGCGAACAGCCCGATTCTCGCCAGAAGTTTCGACTTTTCAAACAATCAACCGACACGGCGCACAATTCGGCAGGCCGTTTCTACATCAAAATAACTTGCCGAAAACTAACAAATTGTATAAATTGCAAATATGAAAAAGTTACTCGCAGTTTTTTTGGCGGCTTTGACGCTGGCAGGCTGTTCGTCGGTCAACACCGTGGAACGCGCCGACCCGCAAAGCCGTCCGCAAATGGTGAACGACAAACGCATCGTCACCGACGACGACCTCAACGACTACGCCTATGTGGCGGGCGTCAACGAAAGCATAGTCGGCGGAAACCTGCTGAAAATTCAGGTCAAGCTCGTCAACACTTCGACGGCGTACAGAACGGTAAACTACAAATTCTCGTGGTTCGACGAATCCGGAATGGAAGTCTCCTCGCCGACCGCGTCGTGGGGAACGGTTATGCTCGAGGGCGGCGAAGCGAAATACATCTCGGCCGTGGCGACAAACCCGCGGGTGAAGGATTTTTCCCTCAAACTTCTGCCCGACGTCAGAGACTACTAATATTTAACAATGCACAATATGAAAACCGAAAAATTAAAAATATTTATCATCGGGCTTTCCGCCCTTATCCTCTCGGGCTGCGCAAGCCAAAACGCTACATATATCGAATCGGGCGGCTCGCGCTCGATTGTTTCCACAAACAAAATCAATATGGCCGACTGGAACGCCGCCTCCGCCGCGCTGGTAAACGAACTTGTCGCATCGGGCGCAATCGACGCCACGGGACTCCAACAGCCGATAAAAATGAAGGTCAGCCAAATCGTCAACAGGACAAGCACGCCCGTAGACACCGACCTTCTCACAAGGCAGATTTGCATCGCGCTCACCAATACCGGCAAAATATCCGCGGTATCCGGCGACCCTCAAACAAGCGAACTCGCCCAATACGAAGCCAAACGGCAGGGCAAGACAATCGGATTGCCGAAACTTACAATGACAGGGAAAATCGTCGAAGACAGGGAAAGCAACAGCGACATGAAAGAAGTCACCTATGTTTTCTTCCTTGAAGTAAACTATCTCGGCAAGGCGATTTGGATGGGACAAAAGCAGATTGCCAAACAGCAGGAACGCGGCGGAATCGGCTGGTAGTTCAAAATTGCGCGGCGGCGTTTCCGTGCGGAAAATGCCGCCCGCCAACATAAAATCGAAAAAACGGCAAACATATGAAATTTATAATATTGGCGATATTGGCAGCTCTGGCCGCCGCGCTTTCGGGTTGCGAAAGCATGGGTTGGGATGGCACCGTCTTCCGCGATACGCTCACGCCCGGCGTAGACGCCGAAACAAGCGTGCGCACTTGGGACGCAAACGGCAAGCCGCATGTGCAAGAAGTGCCGAACGACCCAGCCTTCCAATAATATTCTTTCGACCGGCGAACGATAATTCGCACGATTTTACTTGAAGTCCGGTTTTATCGATGCCAAACTTTCCGATATAAAGAAGGAAGATTCATTACAAACACTAACCATTATATGAAACGAACAAGGCTAAAATCGGCGACCCCCGACGACTCGTCGTTGCGCCGTTCGAGCGTATATCAGGAGTTCCTTGCCGAACGCGAAGAAATACTGAAACACAAATGGCTCGAATCGGAAAAGGCCGGTCACGATATCGGATACGACAGGGCGCTTCTCGATTGGATTATGAACCATCGGGAAAAGTGGCGCAATGCGCACCGCGCTCTCATCAAATAAAAACACCCGCAACGGGTGTTTTTTTTTCGCCGCCGCCGTTTGTTTTTTTTGTCAATACCTAATCTTTTCACCCCCGGCAAAGAAATGTCTTATTTTCGCATTATAAAAAAACCTGCACATCGATTTTAAAAGTTGCGGTTCTGGCGTTCGCCGGAAGCCTATCGGTTTCTTTGGCTTCCGCAAAGCAGGCAAATGCGCCGCAACAACTTGAAGGCGGCAGATTCCTAACGATAAACACGCTCGTAAGAGTCAATCAAATAGAAGTGTCGAGAACAAAAAGCATCGGCGCGGACGAACGCAGCATGCACACGCTTGACCGCGCCGTAAAATTTCGGGAAACCGTGGCTTCAAGATTTCCATATGCCCGAATAACCTGGGCTTTCAGTTGGCTGGCGCTTTGGGACAACGCCGAAAACTATAAATCAATACGCAACTACGCCGCGGAATGCGTCGGAAAATACGGCGACGATTTCACTTTTATCCCCGGCGCATATTTTGCAAACGCCTACAATACACGCGAACAAGTCGATAAAGATTTGCACGAGGCTCTTTTAAGAATAAAAAAAATCGTCGGCAACGGGTATCGGCCAAAGAGCATACTCGCAGGTTTTCTTTCGTCCGCAAACCAGCAATATCTTGCCGAACGGGAAAGCATTCACGTTTTCCAGGGAAACATATTCAGCCAATACGCAATCGACAATCAAGACGGAGACGGCTCGCCCGCATATCCGTTCTACCCCTCGAAGGAACATTTCTGCAAGCCCGCGCAGGGAGAGAACGATTTTATCGATTGCGTAAACCTTGACGGTTGGACGGTAGACTTCCTTGCCGCCCGCCGCGAAGGCTATAAGGAAGGCTTCAACAGCCGTTTTGGGGTCGGCCCGATTGAAACCGTGCGCAAATACGGAGTGGAAACTGGCGTCAGGCAAATGCTCCATACAACGGCAACGCACTTCGACGACGGATTTAAATTAAACGGATTTGCATGGATAACCGTTTGTTGGGAACAATGCCTTTCAGACAACGGACTTGGCGAATGGCTTGACGGCATCAAGAAGCGTTGGCCGAATACGCAAATAATAACCCAAGGCGAATTCGGCCTGCTTTGGCGCGAACAATTCAAATCAAACAGCTTCGACTACAAATTCGTCCAAAAAGGTTCCGGCATCGGCGGTTCGGACGCCGACAAACCCTCTATTGGTATATGAACAAAGATTTTAGGCTCGCGCTTTTTCGGGAAAACAAAATCGGAGCCAAACCCTATGTGATAGATTTTACGGACTATTCCAAACCGGCTAAAGAACCCGTAAAACGACACGCCGTTGGAGTTTGTTGGGAGATATAAACCAGAAAAACACAAGACCCCAAGACAAGCCGAGACTTCTTTCCGAGATGACCGCGGAGTCGGCAAATAAAATACGCAAACGTTATCCCCAACTATTTGAATAACAAGACGCACAAAAAAAACAACCGGCTAAAAAACGACGGTTGTTTTTTACATTTCCGCAAACGTAAAATTTACGACAAGTGCGACTTTATGCGCGCCTCAATCTGGTCGGTATCGAGATTAAACTGGGCGCGAATCGTTTTAACGTCGGTTCCGTGCGGAATAAACTTGTCCGGCCAGCCTATTATGTCGAGCGCGCATTTTTTGCCGTTCGTCAAAAGGCACTCGGCAACCGCGGAACCGAATCCGCCTGTGGCCACGTGGTCTTCGATTGTAACGATTGTCTTGTTGGAGTCGGCGCATTTAAGCAAAAGTTCAACGTCGAGAGGCTTGACATAGCGCGCGTTTACAACGCCTATTTTTCTGCCCGTCGCGCTTTCTATCGCCGCCGCCGCAAGAGCCTCTTTGACCATATTGCCCAACGCCCAAACGCAAACGCCGCCGTCCGACTCTTTGAGAACTTCGGCTTTGCCTATTTCAAGAAGAGCCGGTTCTTCCTTGATTTTTACGCCTTCGCCCTTGCCGCGCGGATAGCGTATAAACGACGGCCTCTTTGACTGTATGGAAGTCCAAAGCATATCGGTGAGTTCGTCCTCGTCTTTGGGCTGCATAATGACTGCGTTGGGAAGCGGACGAAGGAACGATATGTCGAAAAGTCCGTGGTGCGTCGCGCCGTCGTTGGGGCTTAAACCCGCGCGGTCGAGACAGAAAGTTACGGGCAATTTTTGCAGGCAGACATCGTGCATTGCGCAATCGTAGGCGCGCTGCATAAAGGTTGAATATATGGCCGTAACGGGCGTAAAACCTTCGCAGGCCATACCCGCCGCAAACACCGCCGCGTGCTCTTCGGCGATACCTACATCGAAAAACTGGCGCGGCAACTCCTTTTTGATAAAGGAAAGCCCCGTACCGGAGGCCATGGCGGCCGTAATGCCGACGATTTTCTCGTCCTTTTTGGCGAAACGCACAAGAGCCTGCCCCATCGCGTCCTGATAATTCGGAACCGACTTGTCTTTGTTGAGAGATTCGCCCGTAACGACATTGTAAGGCGTCGCGCCGTGGAACTTTTCCGGATTGCGCACGGCTGCGTCGAGACCCTTGCCCTTTTTGGTTATGATATGGAGAATTATCGGACGCGTCGCGCGTTTGCAATAATTCAAATAGCGTTCGAGCAGCGCGATATCGTGTCCGTCGATGGGGCCGAGATACATCAGGCCGAAGTATTCAAAGAAGGGGGACGGAACAAACCAGCCTTTGGCGTCGCGGGCGGTATTTTCCGTCATTTTTATAACGGTTTCGCCGAAGGGAAGTTTTTTAAGGAACGAATTCATATCAGAATACAGCCTGTTGCAGGCGGGATTTGTTATGACTTCGTTAAGATACTGCGCGATGGCCCCGACATTTTTGGCAATCGACATTTCGTTGTCGTTAAGCACGACAATCATTTTTTTGGTGGTCGACGCTATGTTGTTGAAAGCCTCGAAAGTAACGCCGTTTGTGAGGGCGGCGTCGCCCAAAACCGCGATGATATTCTCGTCGACTCCGAGTCTGTCGCGGGCGGCGGCAAGGCCGAGCGCGGCGGAAGTTGCCGTGCCCGCATGTCCTGCGCCGAAGGCGTCGTGTTCCGACTCAAACCTGTTGCAAAATCCGCTTATGCCGCCGGTTTGACGGAGATTTTGAAATTTCTCGTTGTTTCTGCCGGTTAAAAGTTTGTGCGTATAGCATTGGTGCGACACGTCGAACAGTATTTTGTCCTTCGGGGTGTCGAATACGCGATGCAGTGCGATGGAAAGTTCGACAATTCCAAGATTCGGGCTTACATGCCCGCCCTTTTGGGAAGTTACATTGATTATTTCCTGTCTAATTTCCTGAGCGAGATCCGGAAGCTGCTCGGGTGACATTTTCTTTAAATCCGCCGGTGATGAAATTTCGCTTAACAATGACATCTTATTTTAAAGTTGGGTTGATTTTTTGAAAGATTCGGCTCCGATTTTACTCCAATGCAAAATCCTCGGAAGAGTCTTTCGACAGCTTTTTTATGACAAGCTCGGCGTCGTCGAGCTTTTTGCGGCAAAGATTAAGGCATTCTTTCGCTCTTTCGTATTTTGAAACGAGATCCGACAAAGGAATTTGAGGATTTTCCAACTGTACCAGAATATCTTCAAGTTCTTTTATTGACGCTTCAAAAGAGTCGTCCGATTTTTGATTTAACTTTGCTGCCATTATTACAAGTTTCGCATTTGAATATCGTCTTGCCAAGCTTAAAAATATAGGCGGCAAATTAAAAATTCGCCCTACCTTACCCTCATTTTCCAACATAATCCCAATTATATATTTGACATATTTTAATTTAAACTAATACTCGGCTAAATGAAACGCAAAACAATCACGACATTGGCAACGTTAATCTTGGCGTCGCTTTCAATTTTGGCGGAGACTAAAATCGACATAAGAAACGGAGTCCCTACAATAACGGCAGACAGCCGAACAGTGCGCCCGCGAATGTTTTACGGAGCGTCAAATACAAGGCTTCCGCTCGAAATGAAAGCCGAAGCGATATCTGAATTGAAATTGCCCTTCACCTCCGCCGCGGATTTCGATAGTCCGCATGCCAGATTTAATTTCTCGCACGACGCCGACGAAATTGAAGTTTTGTCAATATGGCTCGAATCAAACGGCGCGAAGGAAACCGTTTTCGACAAAAACACGCCGCTTCAAAAAATACGATACAACGCAAACAAAAACGTTAAAATCTCGCAAAAAGACGGGGCGCTGCA
>JABLTK010014924.1_pt1 | contig 20156 bp, 35 predicted proteins | sample 7160131 | NCBI WGS metagenome assembly JABLTK01 (sample SAMN14651221, study PRJNA627086) | human gut metagenome | isolation source: feces | host: Homo sapiens
TCAATTACTAAATGGCTCAACTGGGATTGACTAGAATCCATTGTATAGGTTGTATGATCGATGAAGGATTGATGGTGCTGAATTGGGGTATTCTTTGAAGCGAGCTTTCGAGGTCTATCTAAGTCACCTGGAAGAGAAAGAGGGGACACATATGAATCTAGGTTAAGCTCTTCTTGACTACCATCAGCTAACATAAATTCCATGACTGAATCATGATATGGATGATATGAGATCAATGGAATTGTAATTAGAAGATGAGTCTTGTATTTATCAACTTTTGCACGATCTTCTCGATACACTAGATCTTCCACGACCAGAGGATGGAGACGATAACGAACACCGAGGCGTTGAATCGAGAGAGGTTCGGCATAGGAGAGATGAACCCAATTCACAATTGACCATACTGGATCTGGATTCATAAAGAATGTTTCGATTCCCTACAATTCATGTTCATTTCGAAAGAATACGAGAACAGGACGCTCAAGCTCAACTCGAGTCGAGTTGTAACTGAGGTGGCTCAAAGTGCCCAAAGTTCTATCTCTGCAAGTCAGATTTTATTTGAATATAAACCCTAACAGTTGTTCGGTCACCGATGGATCGAAGAGCGATAACATTTTCAAACGCTGGAGCATCTACATTAGCATCTTGATAACAGTTTCTACAACTGCAAACTCATTCAGAGAGAGACCTCCTGACTGATCACGATCGACTTGACGAACTAACAAATCGAAGATCTGGTCTTTCATGGTTACTCCAAACAGACTCAAAATCCGGTTGCATTCCTGATAACTCACCGTTCCATCCTTGTTGAGATCATATTGATTAAAAATCTAGATATAAAAGAAAACAATCGATAGAAACGTTTGTAATACGATCTGGTGTCATATCATAGTAAGTCGACATTAACGACAGGAAGTCATCTTCCATTGTACTTTGTTGGCTACACATAATATATGACTCACAGTACTCACAATGTGACATCTGAAAACTTATTCTGCAAATCTTGAAAGTTGTAGTTATAGTTATCTAGTACTCGAGCATTTGCATTACTATTTAACATATTCATGTCATGGTTGTAGTCCGACAGAGACATCGGAGTCATCTTCATTTCAATCCCTCTTAGCTGTCATACAACATTTGTACTTGACTCGGTAGAAGTACTAGATTCACTCATAGGACTTCATGTGATTATGAAATAACTCTTCTGGGAAAATTTCGTTTCGTTTCTATGATCCAAGTGAGTATTTTGAGAGAAGAAACAGAGTAGAATATCGAAAACATTGAAGGTGGCGCAAACCGCACACGCTTTCCACCTTTCCCCGTTTCGACGAACCACACTTTTTGTTTCCATTAGCTTTTTGTTTGCTAACTCCATTGAGGAATGAGCAAGAGAGATTCACCTGCCCGTATTCTGGCTAAAGATTTGATCGCTGGATGTTTTGGAGGAATTGGTATTGTTGCTGTTGGCCACCCCTTCGATACTATTAAAGTCCATATCCTAAGAAGTCAACTACATTTAGCGCCCTTAATGTTGCACGTCTCCAGACTCAGAATCCGAAGAATCCCATTTACACGGGTATGTCTGACTGCATCAAGAAGACACTGAAGTGGGAAGGAGTTGGTGGATTGTACAAGGGCTTCATTTCTCCTTTGTGGGGTGAGATATTTCTGTGGGTAATGATACTTAGGTAATATGCTGTTCAACGCTGTGCAGTTCATTGTGTATGGTCAGATGAAGGAGGCTATTGGTCATGGAGAGATTCTCTCGATTCGTGACACCTTTATCGCTGGAGCCATTACTGGAGTTTCAGTCACATTTGTGGAGACACCTATGGATTTGTTCAAGTCTCAGCTCCAGGTTCAGATTGTCCGTGCCAAGGATAATCCAGAGTACAAGGCTCAGTTCACAACTGTTACAGGTGCTATCAAGCAGATTATTAAGACGAACGGAATTCTGGGTTGTTGGCAGGGATTCTGCACTACTCTAATTCGTGATACGATTGGTGTGTCTTTGTATTTCGGTTTCTACGAACTTTATCGTCGCGCTCTTTTGAAGAAGGATCAACCTCTTTCTGATATGCAGTACCAGGGATCATTCACGCAGTTTATGGCTGGAGGTGTGGCTGGAGTTGCTTATTGGGGCTGTATCTACCCCTTGGATATTGTGAAGTCAACTCTTCAGGTTCAGCCTCTTGTGAAGTCAGAACGTGAGGTGAAGGGATTCATTGAATGTGCAAAATCGATTTATGCTAAGGGTGGAGTGAAGGCCTTCTTCCCTGGTTTCACTCCTTGCATTATTCGTGCTTTTGTTGGTAATGCTGCTTGTTTCGTTTGCTATGAGCAGAGTAAGGCAGTTATGAATAAGATCTTCTAAGCACTTCTTATCGGTATTACGTAATCTAGATTTGTTCTTTTCACCTATTTCAGGCCTGTAATGTTTGTTTTAACAAAGATTGTTTAAGGACTATTTAGTAGTGGATCTGTGGACGTAGGAGAATGCTTCTTACTTGGTTTCTTTGGGAATTTGACTATACACAAGACAGCAACAACAAGAGCTATCACAATTACAACACACAAAAGAGTCATATAGAAGACCATTCTTGAAGTATTCCCTGAATCACCACAGTCTTTGCCTGTGTATCCCTTAAGACATACACACACAGCTTTGTCCTCATCACAAGCACCTTGATCCACTACACAATGGGGATTGCAACGATCCTCTGTATAAAGCGTATCGCATTTGATCCCAGTAAATCCTTCATTACACTTACAATATCCATTCCCCAAGGTACCATCATTACAGACACCATGATTACTACACACATAATCATTGCTCGAAGGACAGATATCTGAACATTTCTCTCCATAGTATCCAGGGATGCAATTTTCACAGTCAATCCGCTGATCAAAGTTGGTATCACAGACACAGTTTCCTGTTCCATGGAACCCATCATCACATTTTCCGTGATTATGACATGAAGGACATGCCTCACATGACAATCCCCAATATCCTTCAAGACACTGCGTGCATTGTTCAGCAGGACCCCAGCCCTCATTACAGACACATCTTCCATTTCCAGTCTTCCCATCATTACAGCTTCCATGGTTACAATCAGGACACTTTGAACAGTTCTCTCCATAGTATCCAGGAAGACACTGCATACAATCCGTAGAAGGATCAAATCCATCTTTGCAGACAGCACAAGAGTTCTCAGGACAATCCACACTCACAGTTATTGATATATCTGTTCCTTCCTTCTCATCGTCCAAATAATACACTCCAATATAATACTTACAGTTTCCACAGTAGTTTGGATGGTCTCGAGATAGCTTCACATCTGCTGTGTTATCTCCCAATGTTGAATCAGACCACATGTGGTTGGTAACAGAGGCATTTGGAAGTGTTGAGACATACAGCACAATGTGAGGATCGGTAACAGAAGCACGAACCACAGTGATTGTCACAGGATGATATTCCTTCTGATATAAATAGAAATAGGTGTGAACTCCTCCTACAAAAGGTGCTAATCGACCTGTCTTTGGAGTATTTGGTTGCAACATGAATGGCGTATACATCAAATCTGCAGTCACAGTCCAATGAGTTTCATTCTGCGTTCTCATCACAACTCCAAATTTGCATCCAGTGCACCATCCTTCTTCATTTTCAGTAATCATGATAGTGTCTTGAGACTTATAAACATACCAAGAATGGAATGAATAGGAAGTTGGATCCTGAGGATTGATCATCATATCAGATGGAGCATCACCCAAATACATGTCAAAGCCATAACAATAAACAGGACTTGGATTCCATGTATATGAGATATTATTGATTGAGATAATAACACCTGTCACATCAATAAAGTCTTCACGAGGGATATTCACAGCATAATATGAGATATGAAGATCTCCATTTGATGTAACCATATGACGATTCACTCCAGTATAAATATACTGAAAAGGAACTACTTCATATCAATACATAAAACATACCTGGATCTTGATTGAACATAAGAGTAAAACCACAAGCTGTTGCTGTAGTTTGTTCTGTTCGTACTCGGATATAGTACACAGTACCAACTTTATATCCTTCTTCATGTCGTTCTAAACCCCATGAAAATTCTTCCAATCCAGTCATAGTTAATGTCTTAATTGTATCCCAACTACCATCATCAAATGACTATTGCTTATTGATCCTTCCATTGCTTACAGTTAATGACAAGTCTACATACACAGGAATCTCAGGTTGATCTAACTTCTTCACAACGATACGAATATCTGTATCATACTCCAAATATCGCAGGTCCATAATGAAATGTTGCCCATGATTATCAGGCATCACGCTTCCAGTCACTGTTTTGTGGGGCTCCAGATAAACTAAATCACGATCAACATGGAAGTCAATGGAGAAGTCAACAAAAGCCTTCTGAGCATTATCAACGATTATATGCACATAACGACTGCAGTTATGACAGAATAATGGATCATTTCGGTCTAATGACACAACCAACTGATTATCCACCTTCTGCAGACTTAAATTGAAATGAGAAAGAAAGACTACTGTTTTGGACGAATCTCAACAGGACGAGGGTACTCTGAAACAAAAGCACGAATCGAAGAAGAAGAAAAAGCATCATATTTGATGGTGATGTTTACGACATCGATAGCTCCTCCTGCAATACTATCATCACCAATCTACTTGTCATTGACACAAAATAGTTCGACAAAACCTTGAAACGAGACAAACTCGTACTGGGACTGGCCGGAAAGAGCAGACGAAAAGAAACTGTTATCTAGGAGATTGTACATGGGTTCTAGATCGCAAACAAACCATCTCTACATACGATCGATATCTGCTACAATCAACCAATATTTCATATCATGATCCGAATCACTGTTCAATTCAATGTGATTGACATCTTTACAGTGTGTTGTTGGAGAAAAACGAGCAAGAGGGATTCCATTAAGGAGAGAACTATCCATTATTGCAAAAATTCATCTCAACGATTCTACTATGTTAGTTTCGCAGTAGTACTTGACATGTCCAACTTCCTCTCCTCTTTTGTGGTTGGCACTACATAAAACAGTAATTACACTTCTCACCTGTCTAGTTGAAATGCAAAAGAGACAAATTGCCAATCCTGAGCCTGAGTATTGTTCAGTTGAAACTGAAGAGTTGTTTTGGCGCCAATAGTTCCATTTACAGGAATATTGATACTGATCTCCGCAGGATCACCGAGCACAACCGCTACAAAGTGACTCTCGTTGTCCTCTACATACTGCTTGCGACAAACAGAAGTAACAAATAACTTGAAACCATGTTTATTCGCAGTTGTCAATGATTCATAGGGATTTCCCGCGATTTCACATACTCACGGGAATAACTGCATTCTTAGCACCTTTCGGTTTTCTTCTTCAAATAAAGAGTTAGTGCTCATCGTAAGTTGGTTTGGGGTTTCGAGAGACAAATTTCTAATCAATGTTTGTAGAAAGAATGCCTAGTCTTGACTACAGTCATCCTCGTGAATATGGTCCGGGTTCTCGCTGTTGGTACGTTTATAGTTTGAATCAGTTGATATTCTAGCCGTGCGTGTGGTAACCGTCGTGGTTTGATCCGCAAGTACGATCTTATGCTCTGCAGACGTTGTTTCCGCGAGCAAGCTCCTAAGATTGGATTCATCCATGTACCTTATTTGTTTTCTATGCTTAGTTGTAGTACCACTAAACTAGGGTCATTCAAGCCTTACTCTTCTATTCCTTTTGTTATGATCAAACATCATTACAAATTTTCCAATGGATTAATCTCTATCAGAACGGGCAGAATTGGAGCGGGAGCGTGAACCAGAGGGTGAGCGTCTTGATCCAGAACGGGAGCGGGCTGATCCAGAAGCCGAACGTCTCGATCCGGAACGAGAGGCACGAGGATTGCTTGTGGCCGTTGGCGATTTGGATCTGCTTCGAGAAGCCTCGCGTTTCTCGGAAGACTTTCTCGATCCTGATCTGCTCTTCTCGTCACGACTAGAACGATTGCGATCTTCACGAGAGCGGCTTCGATCACGACCATGCAAAGAGCGCGATCTGCTTCGATCGCGACAACGTCGGACACGAATATAGGAACTCTCACTACCACAGACTAGCTTTGTATCATCCAGATACTTTAGTGCATGCTTCATGTCGTCGTAGTGAATATACTCAACATATCCGACGTCTCCATGAATGCTGCAGTAACCAACATCGCCCTCCTTTCTCATGTGATCTTTCAAGTCCTATATTTTATACCATCTCCTAATGTTATACCTGCCAACTGCAGTGATAAGGGATATGAGTTACCTCCACACGATAATCGGTTCTCTTAGGAGGACCATATTTACTATCTCTTCCATCACGACGTGCACTTGACTTTCCAGTTGCAATTTCCACTCGGAGTGTCTGACCATTGAAGTCTCTGTGGACTTCTCCTTTAACAGCCTCTTCGGCCATTTTTGCATCTTCGAAATCCACAAAAGCAAAGGGATAACGACCTTGAGCCTTAATTGCAACGTCTCTGATGCCTCCATACTAGCTTTCATAAAAAGAAACCGAAACTTACTTTACTGAAGATATCTCGAAGTTCCGACTCGCGGACATCACTAGGGAGACCAGCCACAAAGATCTTGGTGGACATTTTCTTTGTATAAGGTTAAACACTTGGAATAAAATATGGCCGATTTTGGACCATCAAAATTTGGCTTATCAACAAACACTTCATTTTGGCTGGACCATCATCTTTAAGCCACTAATTGAATAGCCAATGCGATTGCGAGTATCAGTTAGCATTTTAACTTCATCATTTTCTATGTACACATAATAACTCTCCATTCCCCTCATTCCGATCCACTCGCCTGCAATATATTCTCCTCTGGAATTGCTATAATAGTATTTCAATGGAGTCACCTTTCCTTTTGAAAAAGGAATCTCAAAAACACCCTGAGTCACTACTGTTGCATAGCCCTTTCTGGATGAAGATACAATCCCTAGGGGCCGATTGTAGATATCTAGATAACTGATAGACGTATCAACCGACTATCATTCATTCAAATGAAGGGACAGTACCAAGTACCGATGTAAACTTTCAACAAGGAGAATCCTATGACCCGATTCTGAAGCAGATACATAATAGTACTCTCTATTCTACACGTTATTTAACTGAAATTCTATATACAATGTCCGAAACACCTCGAGAAACAATAAATTGAGGTCCATCACTAATCAACTCCAATGTAGGAGTCAAATATCCTACCTGCAAAGCAGTAAATCCGTTATTGATAATACTAGAATAATATACCTATAACTCACAATCAACAATGACATCAACCAAGAATTTGGAGTTCTGAAGCATTAGTATTGCTAGGTGGTGAATGCCATGAGTATCAATGTCTGAAACACCACTGTTCTTGTTGTTCATGCGTGGACCTAAACGCAACACACTGTCGTTGTCTACCCGAAGATGACGGATAATAAGACCATCTCCTTCATCATCTGTAATGTAAGCAACCACAATATTGTGATTATTCTCCACAAAGTGATTCCATGAATCTATCTCCAAGAAGGATACTATGTGTGCACAATCGATTGATATGGACTCTTCAAAGGAAAGGAAATAGCTTCCAGATGTTGTTCTCTCTTCTATTCCAACAACAGTCTGAATGAAGGAGGAATTCGAATAACCAATTACAATCACAGAAGGACGAACATAAGAGACAGCGTACACAGAAGCACTCTCGGCGATTACATCTGAGGAGGTTATTGTAACAGAATTTGTAGTGAGATTAGCTGTTGCAGTTATTAATCGGATATTGTAGTCGTTGTCTGTGAATAGAATGGCCAAACGATCCCCTGAAACAGATACTTCAGGATGTAAATCAAGGGGAGAGAAATAATACTCCTGAGGCATTCCAAAGGTAATCTGGAACTCGTAGTTTCCATATGTGATGATTGCAGGAACCACCTCAGAAGAACCGACAATCAAAATTTGATTGGTATTCGGTACCCGCACTGCACAATCAATCTGTCGTTGTTTCCCGATTTGACCTCTTGGAAGTTCCACCTCCTTTTCTATCATCACCTGATCCTTGTCACCCAACTTCATTGCTGTCAGTTTACCATGATAAACAATTACAAGAATATCATCTGCAAGCGAAATGGCTTGGGCATTGAGCATGGTTGTCTCGAATACATACTGATTCTTGTATACCGTTGTCCCAGACTGTTTGATTAATTTACCTTCACTATTTAACGACACAACAGTTCCTGGAGTGAAATCTCCATACGTCTCATCCACGCGGTAAGTGGCGGTACTGATTCGAGTAACAATACTCTATATTTTGACTCAACCAGGCATTATGTACATCGTTGTATATATAATACAATCCAAAAGCAAGGGCAGTTGAAGCAAATAGAAACGCAATGATAGCTTTGTAAGGCAACGATTTCACAATCTTCTTGAAAGAAATACGTTTCTTCTTTTTCAATTCAAGATCATTCATCACAATACGATAAATGAGAAAAGACCCTATTCTATAAACTTTGGGGCCCTATTGTTATAATTTACTATTTCAAATTCTCTGACTCCAACAAAGAGAAATAATATAAAACTAATCCCATGACGAAAGCAGACTCGTAGGGAAGACAGTTTGCCAATGCAAAAAAGGTGCTTCGTTGTTGTTTCTTGCCTGATCACGTTCCTATGGCTTAAGTCATGCATTCTCTTTTACATGCTTCTTAAAAAGATCATCATAAGTGAAGACCGCTTGGAATGCATATGGATATCGCTTCTCTTGTATCTACTCTTATAGCTAATCCCATTGCCTACAGAATACTCCTCCTCTGTTAACATTAAATCCATGATTTCTGACAATCGTAGTGATTCTTCGTATGTGGCTCCTACCATTCATCTCACATCCAATTACTTACGCATATCAACAGTAAGAACCTTGTCAATGATTAACTGCTCCATATTGAATTTGTTAATTGCTTCATTATGACACTAACGATTAGGAATACACAACAAACCAACGCAAGTGGTTGCCATTTGAAGAGCTGCCTGATAACCGCGGAAATCTTCCTTCTTTTTGTCAAGTTGTTTAATTACAATTCTCCGTATCTATACCTCATTCATAACTTCAACAATCACATTGCGAACAAAACCAAAGAACCGGGATATAATAATCTGATCTTGATAGTACAACGACGAACATTCCAGACTTTTGGGACTAAAGAGGAAACAGTCATAGTTCACCGCAAGCATCAGAGGGTCACAACAGAAATACTCCTTCTTCCCAACCTTCACTCGGAACACTAAACACAACATTTGAAGGAAATCGAGAAGGTTGGAACAGGTCTGTTGGGAGAAGTTCTGAAGTACATCCTGGCTGAATACACACTAATCATCACTTCCAAGCTATCACTCCAACAAAATCATTGAATGTAAACACATCTGCACGACTAATGAATGATTCGTATGCTGAATGTCCCGTAATAAGTTCAGTGATATCTCGATCTGAAATACGAAGGAATGACTTCTCTATCTTCCCTGTGAGAATCAAGAATTGATATGATTCTCCAGGTACTAAGTGAACGTTATCAGGCTTCTGGATATGAACTATCACTCAATCATCGTTCTAATCATTACCCTTTGTAAACTCACGTAGGAATGAATATACATCAACACGTCCTTTTCGGTCTGCTTGCGAACCTTTCAATAAACGATAGATCAATAGATAATTAAAAAACTGACGCACATTCACGTCCCAATGGAGGAATAGTCGCGGACAACCTTCTCCTGAGAGCATCACTTGAATGAAGGCATGTCGATGAGACTCACGTAGTAAGTCCCAGTGGTGATACAGCAGTTCCATTGCTTTGATAACTACTTGATTCATATCACTCTTCAGAAGCATCACAATTCCATCCACAAATGGATAGTCACAGAAACCACTCGGCAAACGTACTTGCAGAGAAGCAGAGTTCGGATGACGTGAACGCTCTAATCGATCGAACCAACGTCGATACGAACCTAGGTATGATATTATTTCTCAATGAAATACAGAATAGAGAATCGATGAGCTCCACAACATATGATACTTCAAGAATACTATAAGGTCTTGTCTTCAACATCAAGACTTGAACAAAGAGACTTAGAGTATTCTCATTGCTCAAAAATGTACGCATAACTTTGGTCATTGAGTCTGTATAGGCATACAATGGAACAGCTTCTAATTGAACAGCAAAGGATAGTAACAATTCATTATAACCAGGAATTAAGGACCACTGAATTTCACGATGCATATTTGTCATAACAGAGAGAACTTTCTGAAGCCATGCTTCCACAATAAGATAATACAGATTTCCTTTCATACTAATTCGAATCTTCCAGTCATTTGTCACTATGATTAACAAAATCAATTAGAAATACAAAGAAAGAAATCTGTATCATTCAATGGTAAGTTATTCTCCTTATTGTACTTCATAATTGCACTTTCAACAGGTCTCCAATCAAGCATTTTCCCAAGTAAATCACTACTCTCATATATATCTATTCTTCATCTCATTCACATATGTATACGTTCTGAGAATGAAGCACGAATCTTACACGTATGAAGAATTGACGATAACCATTGTTGTGTAACATGAAATGATGAATCCAGAGCTCCTCCTTCTACAGCCTTCAAATCTTCTATACTTCACATTACCATGTCACTATTACCAATCGTAGCAGGAGAAGGATGTTCATTCATCATATTTCCCAGATCAGAATCCGAATTAGATCTCATTGAAAGACTCTGCATGCCAAAGAGACTGCACGTACTCCCAGCATAATCCTTACTCAAGATAATCTGAGGTGTTGATGGAAGATGTGCTGTTTGTGATAACAAGGATTTATCCCATAGAAGAGCAATCACTTCATCTCCAAAGGAAGGAATCCGAAACATACAAATAGAAATGATTCGTGAACAATAGACTGAGAGACGCTGACTAATACCTTTCTCATTAATCTACATAAGAATCATGCATTTGAACATACACGCAGTAGGACATCACTCAGAATATGAAGAAGAACACGACGAAGATTTGCGGCAAACTCAACATCTTCTTTCTTTGGAGGTTCATCTGTCTTAGCTGGATCAAATCCTATTTCTCATATTTCATTCATATTTCAACCTAAAAGAGTTAAATCCGATAGTTCACTCCGTTTCAAGAGTCGGAATATCAACTCAAATACGACATTCTTCACAGTATAATTCATATCCCATAATGAAGATGATAATGAATCCAAAATATCCAGAAACATACACTTGGTCTTAAATAAAGACCCTTCCGATTGATACCTAGAATGAAACTAACCAAGAATCCCAACATGAATGAAACCATTGAATCCTTATCAGTATTCCGTAGATATCCAATAATGCGTTCCAATACATCTACTTGATCCTTGTCGTTATGAGCAAGATTGGTCTTTAGGTCAATGAATTGATGATATCTACGAATGAAACAGAAAAGGAAGATCAACAAGTGCATAATCTCTGTAACCTGAGCAGGAACTTCTTGTTGATCACGGCGAAAGAGTGATCTGCTTATGTCCTATGAATGAATGGAAACACAAATTATAACAGAAAGAATAACTGTGGAACCAGCAGTAATTCCACGTTCACTATTGACTCCACTCAACATCTGTTGGACCAAACAGATATCACTAAATTGATAGAATACCGAGAGATCTCCAAGCACAACTCCCAAGTCCCAGAGATGGTGTCGAAGTTCCGCTGAACGATCAGGGTGACGCTATGATAAATCATCCAATTCATGAGTACTAGAAACAAGGAATAGGCTTTCTCCAGCGAAATCCAACACTCACCCACAACAACTGAGGCAGCAGCACCGGGTTCCTATGATGGAATGATCTCAACACACATACTTTGCTATTACGCAGTTGAAACTTGAGAGGCTCACGAATGAATTCGCGAAACGAACAACTTGCTCCCACTGTGAACAGATCATTCTCATTCCAAGATAACGACACGTATTGATACTACAAATCAGTTAGAATCTTAAACCACACCTTTCGCTCAGCATCGAGTTCGGTTAGTTGATCTGTTACTGCAGGGATACTTGTATCAGTACTGTGATATACATCTTCTCCATCATTCTTTGTTCGTGACACCACCACACTCCAATAATTGCCATCCAATAAATTCAGTTCGTTAGAATATTTTAGATGAATTACTGCCTTCATAAATTTCAGTCCCCAAACAGCTTGCTGCTCAATAGTACAGTTGAAGCCAATTCGTCCTGCTGGATTGTTTCTTCAATTCAAGAGATTCCATATTCTTACTTAGCATTTACGAGCTGATAATCCACATGAAAGGGTCCTTCGCATAGTTTCTGAATACTCAAGGATGCTCGACCCAAAAGAGTCTCGGACTCGCGCTGCTGATTGGCAGACCAGCATTCAATCTCAAGGGTCTTTTCTACATATAAACAGTGACAATTGGCAGAAACCACGCAAAGATTTCAAACCCTCATGAGCAATGTACTCGAAGCTGAATTGTGACCTCCAATACGCCCCCGATGACATTAGATAATGCGTCTACCATAAATCAGTCTGTCAAAACATACCTTCAAAGGTGCAACATCCGCAAACGTAAATTTGCAGTAAAGATTGGAATTACTTCCAACATTTCGGACCTTTATCCGGTCAATCTTCACCAGCAGTCGAATTTCTTTGTTTTCATTATTTAATCGCTTCAATTCCTCTTCTGAAAGCTGAGGCGTTCCATCTGAGGGATTCAGCGGCGATTTGTCGGATTCTAACGCTAGAACAATCACAAATCTCCATTAACAACTTACAAACCTCCTTCTCTGCGGCAATATATTTCTTGTACTCTGCGGCCGTTTCTACAGCTTGTCTTAAACAAAAACACCCTACCAGGACTCGTAGCGCAGTTTCCCATACTCTTGACGTAGGCTTTGATACAATTCGATTACACAAACAGAAGGATTTGGGTATGTCTTGAAGAAATGGCAAGTAGTCTGCACATCTTTGTTTATCAAGGAATTCTTCTTGTCTTTCTGTTCGGGGATACACCATGTTTTCGTGGAATAGGGAGATGTTTTTCCTATGGAGTGAGTATGGGTAGCGTATCTCTCCTGTACTCTGGATCGAAGAAGACATCACGGTTATTCTATGTGCCTACCGATTTTTGTGCTCCTCCCATTGACACAATACTAGAGATTTGTATACAAATTGATCATATTCACACAGATTCCAAATGAGCACTCTGCTCAAGCTCGTTGTATGAACGCAATCAGCTCAGTGATGTCTTAGAATCGCAACGGGATCCCAAGACCAGTCCGTTTGCATCGTCTTGGTATAGTTGACTATGAAACTGTGTGGAACTGGCAGAAGTCGGTTCAAAAGAAACGTTTTCGATCAAATCGTTGTGACGAACTCATTCTTGTGCAACATCCTCCAGTGTTGTTTCTTTTATCTTTTATTATTGCTTAGATATACTCTAGGGCGAGGTGGAGATGAGTCAAATATTCTATTTGACCAGCAAGATAACAAGCACAAGCTGTTTCGTATCGAGCGTGGAGGCGAAGTAGATAATTCATTTAGTAGTTTCCATTCAAGGTTACGCACCATGCTCCTGGCCAGCTGGTTGCCTACCCCATTTTAAACCTCAATTACTATGTCAAGGACTTGCATGCCTACTTGCGCTTAGTAAAAGTGTACGACATCCGTAACTACATAGCTTGAGCAGACAATTATAGATTCGTTGAATGAATTCGACATCAAGGGTGAGAGAATTCCTGGCAAAACTGGAGTGTATGTGAATGGAGATAAGATTGCCTCTATTGGGATTCATGTGGCACGATGGATCACTATGCATGGAATTGCGGTGAATGTGTCCAATGACCTCTCGCTCTTTGATTGTATCATCCCCTGTGGGTTGAAGGGAATGAAGATGTGCAGCGTACAATCGTTTAAGCCTCAAGTGTCTTTAGATGACTACACGTAAAGATAGAGTTGAGAATTGATGATATAGGCAGTGCTATCTTCAAATGTTCAAGAAATACTTCAAAGTCGATTTCTTTGAGGGTTCTGCAGGGTCTCCACTCGATGAAGACCAGATTGTGGATATGCCTCCTTGGGTTTGCGATTACTACAATACACTCCCTCAAAATTCTCGGAACATAAAATGAATTGTTTGTTGAAACTCACATTTCTTATCGTACACACTGGATGCCGAAGAAGAAAGACGAACCAGATTTTAAAAAGGTCAAGCAACGAGTTGGCAAGAAAAAAGTGGATCCAAAAGCCACCAATGTCAACTTCAAGTCCAAACGGGTTCGTATTCAAGAACAATCCATTCTTCGAGAAGGAAACGATGTAGTGAATTCGCGAAATAAATCTCTTAGTGATTTGGTTAGTCAATTCACTCACTTCAACGCAAACACGCGAAGAGAAGCTGTTTTGGGTTTGAAGGAATTGTTTATGCAAAATGATGTTCTTTTCTCTACTTCTGTGAGTGTCCTTATTTCTAAAACCATTCCTCTCATTTTGGATTCCGATGTCTCTGTTCGACAAGCCGTTGTGAATGTATTTGAGTCCTTACTCCCGAGAGTTCCAAAATCTGCACTTCTCCCATTTTCGGGAATGATCTGTGTATTCGTGAACAATGGAATGACATCCATCAACCCGTCTATTCGGAAATCGGCTCTATTATTGCTGCAGTCATTGCTGAAGATTGAACCGGATTTATTCAAAGATCATGCAAAGTTACTCTCCAGTCTTGTGAAACTGACATCAGAAGTGAAAATAGTTGCTGCCCCTACTCAGGGCGTCTTGGCCAGTAATCGGGTCCAGATGAAGACAAACTTGAATCAGCAACGTTCAATGTCTGATCTCGCTCTGGATACAATCCAGCTATTCTTTGATACTTGTTTCAGTCAAAGCAGTGTTTACAGAAACATTGATTCATGGAGTGGTTATCAGGATTCTTCTACCAGTGACCAACAGATTTTATCCAAAGATCAGCATCTCGTAATTCCCCTAACTACCAGTATCTATCCTCCATCTCTATTTCTTCACTCCACAGAGACTCTTTCAGAGGAAGTCGATGAGTCAATGAACACGACTCTTCTCTCTCTCCTTTGCTTTCTTCGTTCTTCTATGTTGGAGATCTTACCTCACGAAGAAACTGTCTCCTCGCTCAGTCGGCATCTTCAGGACATGACCAATCGCAAATCCTTGAAGAGTGCAAGTATAACCGAAAAGGATCTCTCTCGTCTTCTTCAGCTACAAGAACTTACTGCTAGTGTTTTCATACTCCTTCAAGGGAAAGTAGGGAAGACTCGAAGTGAGTGGATTCGATTACTACTTGACTTTTATCCTGTCCGACTTATCGATACTCATCGCAATGACGTGGTTCTGAGACTGCAGTTACAACAGGTCAATACTCTCACTATCACATTACTGTGTCTGTTGAGTCATTCCATGAGTGAATCCATTCAATCTGTTTCATTGGATCATTTATCCCAATCGCTCCTAACAGTTCATGAACATGATGGTAGTTGGCGTATTACGACGGAAACAATAGTGTTAACTGTGGAGATTCTCCACCAGTTGTGTGAGGGTTCGGATCAAATGGAAAGGATCCTACAAGAAGCCGATACAAAATGGAAAGAACTGATTGATAAGAACTTTGGAATTCTGTCTCTTCCTTTTATGAAGTTCTATCACTTCATTCTTGCTCACCACCATCTTGCATCTTATGAAAGTTGCCTTCAAAGAATTGTTGCCTGTCTTCACTCCGTTTCATATTCATCCGTTGCTGGATCCAAGCCAAACACCTTATGGAGAATCGGATTGGGGTTAATCCTATCAATTCTCAAATCGACTCCCAGTGTTGATAAGTCATTTAAACAGGCATATTTGGAGTTGATAAAGGAAAATGATCTGCCTACTGATTTGCAGTCGTTAGTAACAGCCATTGGCTCCTTTTGCAGCGAAGCACCCCAATCTGATCATTTAGTCTATTATGTTTCTTCCTAACAAACACTCCATTATCACTATTCATCGCAGTCACCGAAGCCTCCAGGAGCGATGACACGCTCAGCGTACTTTTGATAGACAGTAGCGGACCTAGAACTTCAAAAGCATTTCCCACACTTACTGCTTTCCACCACGGAGGAAAGACTGATAAATGTACGAGGAAGTTAAGTAAATCATTCCAATGAATCGGATAAACGATTTATGGTGTTTACAAACTAGGCAACAATAATCGACCCTATTTTAGATGCTTGACCAAATTTCCATCCATTTCCTAATTCTTTGCTCTAGTCCTAAACAAGCTATCAATCCGTTTTCAAGGTATGTATGCTGTGGAAAACATAAATTGCATGGAGATGAATCCATTTTTTGTCTTATTGGATTGCCAAAGTGTCTTACTGTCGTTTTAGCGAATGGTCCAGAAGAAGATCGATAGCCGTATTCGAACACTCATTGAGAATGGTGTGAAGTTGAATCAGCGAACGCTAATGATTATTATTGGAGACAATGGCAAAGATCAAGTATTCCTGTTTCAAAGTTGAAGTGAATCATAGATTCCCAATCTCCACTACATGTTGTCGAAGAGTAGAGTTCGAACTCGTCCTTCTGTATTGTGGTGTTACAAGAAAGATCTCGGTTTTAGCACGTATTCCTTGCTTATGGTTTGTTATTGTAGTCATAAGAAGAAACGAATGCGAGAGATCAAAAAGCTGATTAGTCGTGGTTTGTACGATAAAGATGGCGAAAATCCATTTGATCTGTTCGTTTCGAGTACTGAGATTCGCTGGTGCTATTACAAGGAATCCAAAAGCATTCTTGGTCAAACATATGGAATGTTGGTTCTTCAGGATTTCGAGTCCATTACTGCCAATCTTCTATGTCGTACAATCGAGACTGTTGAAGGAGGCGGTATCATCACAATTCTTCTCAAGAATATGACGAGTTTGAAGCAATTCTATTCGATGGTGATGGTACAAATCCATCATTTCCATTATTCCTAGGATTGTCATGCCAAATACCGAACAGAGTCTCATAATGATATTGTACCTCGGTTTAATGAGCGTTTCATTCTCTCTCTAAGCAACTGTCAGACATGTATGGTTTTAGACGTAGGCTCTCTTAACTGTTTGCAAATATAGGATGAATTAAACATTCTTCCTATCAATAAGAAGATACTGAGTATTGAACCTGTTCAAGCCTCTATCACAGATGAAGATGCTGAAGAAACTCCTTCTCAAAAGGCTTTGGCTACTTATCTTCAGTCTGTGAATAACCAGTTAGATGAGAAGACAAAGAATGAGTCTCCCAAATCGCCTGCAATTGCTAATTCCCAGGTTTTGAGGAATTTGACACGGGAATGCAAAACAGTGGATCAGGCAACTGCTGTGTATTCCATGTTAGATATCATTACTCAAAAAACCCTTCAGACGACTGTTTCATTGACAGCATCCCGTGGTCGAGTCGAAATGAATCACTTCAATAAATTGTAGGGTAAATCAGCATCTTTGGGTCTTACTATGGCTGGAGCTATTGGTTTTGGTTATTCCTCGATCTTCGTAACAGCTCCGTCACCTGAGAATCTGCAGACTGCCTTTGAATTCTGCATAAAGGGTTTGAAGGCCCTCAAATATATGGTAACAATGAAGAGAGATCTGAATGATAGGACCATTCAGACTATGAAGTAATATACTCTCCTGTTGCAGATCACAGTCATATCATTCTTCGGATCAATGTTTTTAAGACGCATCGACAGACAATTCAATATATAGCTCCTTCGGAGTCGGTAAAGTTATCTCAAGCTGAACTCCTCATTATTGATGAGGCTGCTGCTATTCCGCTTCCTCTGACACAACAATTGCTGGGTCCGTATATTGTGATTCTCTCTTCTACTATTACGGGATATGAAGGAACAGGCCGTTCTTTGTCCTTAAAGCTTTTGAACGAATTACGAAAGAAGGATGCTGGAGGTAGCTTATGAAAGGAATGACTGAGAACTAGCTGGAAAACTGCTCCGAGAGATTGAGATGAAGGAACCCATTCGATATGCCTCAGGTGATCCTGTGGAAAAATGGCTCTATTCGTTCTTGTGCTTAGATTGTGCCTCCACTCCCTATCGATTGATGTCTGGAACACCTCATCCTGATAAGTGCGAACTCTTTGTTGTGAATCGTGACTCCTTGTTCAGTTATCACAAACTCAGTGAGGCCTTCTTGCAACGTGTCTGGTCACTTTATGTGTCTAGTCACTACAAGAACAGTCCTGATGATCTCCAGTTGTTAAGTGATGCTCCTGCTCATATGTTGTTTGTTCTTTTGGGTCCAATGAAAGAGGACCAGCCACTTCCTGATGTTTATTGTGTGGCACAGGTTTGTTTAGAAGGATGTATTGGGAAAGACACTGTGAAGCGTGAACTTAGTAAGGGAGTACGATCTGCAGGAGATATGATTCCTTGGATTGTTTCTCAGCAATTCCTTGATAGTGATTTTTCTCAATTGAGTGGTGCTCGCATTGTTCGTATTGCAACCCATCCTGATGTCCAAGGAATGGGATACGGACGACGCACCCTCCAGCTTCTTCATGATTACTTCCAAGGTCATATACAATGGTCGGGTGAAGAAGAAGAAGTCATTGAACCTGAAGAAGAGGTTGAAGGGTTGAATATTGAAGCAAAACCTCGAAAGCATCTTCCTCCTCTCTTAGTAAGCTTAGCTGATAAGAAGATGGATCGTCTTCATGTTTAAAATGGAATTTGGGCTGATGTGTAGTGGATTGGAGTTAGTTTTGGTCTCACAGAATCGTTATTCAATTTCTATGAGAAGGAAGGATACTCACCAGTCTATTTGAGACAGACCGAGAATGAGTTGACGGGTGAGCATAGTTGTGTGCTTATTAAGGTATGTCTGTGAGCATGCATTTATCTTCAGCCACTTGATACAGAGAATCTTGAGAATGCTCCTAATCCTGGTTGGCTTTCTTCCTTTGTTGCTGATTTCCAACATCGATTCATGGCCCTCCTATCATTCCAGTTCGCAAAATTCCCTGCTCGATTAGCACTTCGTCTGTTGAATCGATCGTTAGTTATCAACTGTGCTAATGAGGATGCCAAGTATATTTGATAGGTCCACTTAACCATAGATCACTCCTGACTGTACCGCTCTCTCCTTCAGAGCTTCAATTCTTCATGACTTCAGATGATCTGTCTCGTCTCGCATCTTATGCACACAATCTCGTTGATTATCATATGATTATGGACATGGTTCCACAGTTAGCTAGATTGTACTTCTCTCGTCGTCTTGGTGATCTGTCCCTTTCTGCCTTACAAGAAACGATTTTGATTGGACAGGGACTACAACATAAGACAATCGATGAATTGATGCGAGAATTCCCGCGGGTTGAAAGTAACCAAGTTCTTGCTTTATTTAATCGTTCTATTCGCAAGATTCAGAAGTATTTGGAGGTAATGTCTGGATACACTAATAATCGTAGGAAGTAATGAACAAGAATAGTACAGATTCAGAACGAGCAACTAAAAAGTACGAGGAGATAATGACAGCCAAATTGCAACCTGTGAATGAGAGTCTGAATGATGTATTAGAATGGATACAGACTCATCAATAGGACTTAATGAATGCAGGAGAGGAAATCAAGAAGAAGATGGAAAGCAAGGTATTACGAATGGAAGAAGAGGAAATGAATGAATACAAGATTGGAGGAAACGATAAAGATTGGTCGAAGGCTTTAAGTGTAAGAGAGAAAGAAGATTGTCATTGGTAGAAAGGAGGAAGTGGAATCATTAGTATTCCTTCTAGCAGAAAAAGGGATAAAGTGGAAGTGAGAGTTGATGAGAAGGAAAGTAAGAAGTCAAAGAAGAAGCATTCCAAGAAGCATTATTGTTGTTTGTTTGTACCATGAATTTGAGAATGAGTGTAGTAGAAAAGATGTTTAGTGATTATGTTGGATTGATGATGTGAGGATATGAATGTGTTATTGAAAAGGGTTAGTGAAAGAAATAAAAACAAGAACGGTCATATCTAGTGGAAAGCGCCCTAACCCGTCTGATCTAGGA
>JABLTK010051787.1_pt1 | contig 20140 bp, 14 predicted proteins | sample 7160131 | NCBI WGS metagenome assembly JABLTK01 (sample SAMN14651221, study PRJNA627086) | human gut metagenome | isolation source: feces | host: Homo sapiens
CGTCGCGCTCATGCAGGGCGCTTCCGCATATTTCCAGGGCCTTACGGCCCTTTTTCCTTTTCGGGGGCCGCGCGGCCCCTTTCTTCGTTTTTGGGCAAAAATCGCGTTTCGTCCGTTTCTTGTTTTGTGGAATTGGATACTATTTTCCCTTAGTGAAACGATAGGGGATAATTATGACCTGGGAAGTGCATGAGGTTCATGAGCGTCTTTATCCTGACCAGGGATGGACGCCTGCAAAAGTGATTCTGGAGGACGAGAAGCATCTCCATGATGCCGATCACCCCGATGCGAACGGGTGGCCTATTTGGCATTTTCGTCACACTCGACCGACTGAAGGGTCAGGGTCGGGGGTTCTTCCCGATTGCCCAATTGTCGATGTCCACACTCACGCATGGGTCGATAGCTTTGCGCCTCGTATGCGTGCTTATTTCGGAGACAACTTCGGCGCTACGGCGTTTAATCCCGGTACGCTCGATGGCATTCGGGAGCGAAAGCGCGAGCTTGGCGTTACGAAATCGGTGATTCTTCCCGTGCCTACGAATCCACGTCAGGTGCCGCAATTCAATGATTGGCTGCAGGATTATACCGATGATCCTGATATCGTTCCGTTCATGAGCGTGGTGCGCGATATGGATGACCCTGTCGCCGAGATTCATCGATGCGCGAAATTGGGCTTTAAGGGCATGAAGCTGCATCCGGTGAATCAGCATTTCAAAATGAGCGACCCTAAAATGTTTCCTATATATGAGGCTGCCATCGAAGAGAACATGGTCATCCTGTTTCATACGGGCTCGGGCATTGATTACCCGACGGTTGGCCCTGATTGGGATTGTTCGCCCGTTGAAATCGATCGCTTCTTTAATAAATTCCCTTACGAGCGAACGGTTTTGGCTCATTTGGGCGGTAGCGTGCCCGACTTCACGCATCCGCCCGAGCTGCATCCTGAATGGCCCGGGTATATGGACACGGCTTTCCAGATTGGTCACATTGCCAACGACGATTTCCTGCGCATTGTACGGGAATATGGCACGACGCGCATTTTGTTTGGCACCGATTCTCCCTGGGAGGATACTGCGGACTTTTTGACGAGGCTCGCTCACATTGGCCTGACCGATAATGAGTTGCGCGATATTTTGTATCGCAATGCCAATACGTTGCTTGACCTTGGTTTGGAGTAGTTCGTTGCCGTCAACCGATTTGCTAGAGGGCCCGCATTTTGCATCATCGATAGGCATCGGTGAAAATATAAGGTCCTGTTCACGATTGGGGTCGAGCATTCCGCCCGATTATTCAACCGTTCCCATGTTATGAGCTTCTTCTATACCTCGCCTGGTCAAGGCGGGGTATACTCTTCTCTACATATGTTGAGCGGGCGCGCTTTCGCCGATGCCTGGTTTGCCGGGCATTTTGGGAAGAGGTGAAAGCGCGTCCACTTATGAAGGAGTGGATAATGGAAGGTTTTGCGCTCATTGACACGGGCATATGGTCTATTGTGCCTCCGCTTTTGGCGCTCGGATTGGCGCTTCTTACGAAGGAGGTGTATTCCTCCCTCACGATTGGCGTTTTTGTTGGCATGGTGATTTATACCTTCACCATCGATGGCGTTGGATTCGGCTCGCTCGTTGATGCGTTCTGTCTGGTTCCCCAAATGATGGGTGAGCAAATTGCCAACAACGGCGCGCTGCTGTTGTTCTTGGCGTTGTTGGGTGCGCTTGTCGTGCTTATTGCTATTGCCGGCGGCTCCCGTGCGTACGGTGCATGGGTTTCGCAGCACGTGAAGAGCGCTCGCCTCGCCCGCGTGATGACTGCCGTTTTGGGCATTCTCATTTTTGTGGACGACTATTTCAACTGCCTTACGGTTGGCGCGGTCATGCGTCCTATCACTGACCGTTTCCGTATGAGCCACGAAAAGCTGGCATGGCTTATCGACTCGAGCGCGGCACCCGTGTGCATTATCGCCCCGGTGTCTTCGTGGGCGGTTGCCGTTGGCGGCTATCTGGGCGATGACGGCTTCAATCTGTTCGTGCAGTCGATCCCGTATAACTTCTACGCGCTCGCGACTATCGTGTTTGTGTTCTTTGTCGCTTTCATTGGATTGGATTTTGGTCCCATGAAGAAGGCCGAAGAGGCTGCCGCGAAGTATGGTTCCGCCGAGGCCGAGGAAGTTGCTGCCGCCAACCCGGGCAAGGTAATTACCCATCCCGACGAGGTCGAGGGCGATACGCGCCTGAGCGTTGCCGCCGAGCGCACCGCTGCTAAAATCGCCGCGAAGAATAACCCGCAGACCGCCCACGATTTGCCTGCGACGGTTATTGCGGAAGAGACCGAGCTCGCTGAAGCATTTGAGGCGAATAAGGCCGAAGCTCAGTTCAAGGGAATGGAAGTGTCCAATAAAGGCAAAGTATTCGACCTTATTGTGCCTATTCTCGTTTTGATTGTGTTCTCCATTTGGGGCATGCTCTATATCGGCGGTTTCTTCGAAGGCGTCGAATTTGCGGCTGCCGTTGGCGAGAATCCCGTTGCTGGCTTGTGTATTGGCTCGTTTGTGGCGCTGGTCGTGGCTGCTGCCATGTACCTGCCTCGTGGCTTGTGCACGCTCCAGGGCTATATGGAAGGCGTTGCCGAAGGCGCGCGCTCCATGGTTGGGGCCATTATGATTCTCGTGCTCGCCTGGTCGCTCGGCGGCGTGTGCCGCTACATGATCGGCACGGGACCGTTCGTCAGCGGTTTCCTGAATGGATTGGGCATTAGCCTTACTCTGCTGCCGTTCGCCATTTTCCTGGTTGCGGCATTCATCGGCTTTTCTATGGGTACGAGCTGGGGCACCATTGCTCTCATTCTGCCCATTGTAGTCGGCGTGTTTGACTCGAGCGACCCGCTGTTCTTGGTTGCCATCGGTGCGACTCTCGGCGGCGCGGTGTATGGCGACCATATCTCGCCGATTTCCGATACGACGATTCTTTCGTCTGCCGGAGCCGAGTGCAATCATATGGCACACGTGTCGACGCAGATTCCGTACGCATCCATTGTGTTCGTGTCGGGCGCTATCGGTTATATCCTTGCGGGCATCATGGGCAGCCCTTGGATTCCGTTGGCCGTCACCATTGTTCTGGCGTGCGTCGGCTTCGTCGCGATCGCCAAAATCATGAACAAGAAAGACGCTGCGGCGTAAGGGTTCGATACAGAAAAGGCCGGGTTCGCCCGGCCTTTTTATGCAGTCTGTCGAGATTCGCCCGTCATGCGTTCCCGCTTCGGTCAGGTCCTGGCTCGCACGAACAGCACATTCGGTGCTGTTCGGCTCGTGCGGAATCTATCGGAAACGCATGACGGGCGAATCTCACCGAGGGTTTTATGCCTGCCGGTAGTCGATTCCGTCGAAGTAGCTGCGGAAATCTACGTGGCGGCTGCTGTGGGGGCAGATGAATTTATGGGCGGCTAGGAAATACTCGTCGGTCATTGCGGCGAGATAGTCGACGACGATTTGGTGCGGCTCTTCTTTTCGGTAGGGTGCCTCGTCGTCGTAAAGGCGGCGCTGGTGTTCGATTTTTTCGATGTGATGCTTGAAGAGCGGGGAGCTTTCGTTGTTCGTCTTCAGGTCGCGAAGCAGCTGCTCGTAGAGCTCCTCAAACATGGGGCGAATTTCTTCTTCGTAAATATCGCCCTGATCGCCGGCCAAATAGATGCGTTCGTAGTTTTCGGCTTTTGCGGTTTTGAGCGCTGCGAAGGCGTCATCGCTCATCTCGATATGGTCGCGAAGGTAACTATGTTCGACGATATCGACGGTGAGATTGTTGATGATTTCCGCATTCATGATCCCCATGGGGCCGGCGGTGAAGTGCTTGTCCGATTCGAGCGCGCCGACGCCCATGGCGTCTTGGCGATCTTTGCCCACATACGCAATCATGTCGGAAATGCGCACCACGCAGCCCTCGAGCGTTGCTGGACGCAAGTGCCCGATGGCTGATTCGTCGGTATAGCACGCTTCCATATGGGCATCGAAATCGTCGAAGGAATGCGTGGTGCCCAAATAGAACGTTTTCTGGCTGCTTTCGCCGTTGTGGCACAATACGCCGTCAAGCGTTTGTAGGCTTACGTTGCGAGCGTACAGGTGATCAAGCACCCGTGCGCTGTGGACGTTATGGTTGAAATAGCGCCCTGTGTCGGCATGGTGAAGGTCGTTCAAGATGTGCTCGCCCGCATGTCCGAAGGGCGTGTGTCCCAAATCGTGACCGAGGGCAATGGCTTCCGTGAGGTCTTCGTTCAGGCGCAGCATGCGTGCGATGGTGCGCGCGGTGCGGGCGACGAGTTGCACGTGCAGGCCGCGTCGTGAGATGTCGTCATTGCGCACGAAGCTGAACACCTGGGTTTTGCCCGCATACCGGTTATAGGGCGGAACGTTGAGGATCTTATCGATGTCTCGACAGAACGGGGGGCGGTGCAGCCGTTGTGACATGTCTCGCTTGGGGTTGCGCCGTATGACGTCTTCGTTCTTGCAGCGATAGGGGTTGGAAATGCCTTCATCGGTATCGGCATTCCACCGATCGATGAACTCGGAAGAGAAGTTGTTGTAGGCCATGGCTGCTCCTTGGCTGCGTTTCGAAAGTCGATATGCCGAGTATACGACATCGGTGCGTGCCGGCTGCAGGGAAGCGGAAAGGGCTTCGCATGTGCGATTTCGGTCATTCATAGGCGGGCGCTTTTAATTGGGCGGTCGTGCTTGTCAACCTTCTATGCTTCCTTGAAACCTTTTTGAAAAAATTGTTCCACTGTAGCGTGCGATAGTGATATAGTCTCCGTCAGCACCTTGAGGGATTGAGGTTAGCCTTTTTCCTCTCTCTTGTCGCTCTTCTCAATCCTCCAAGGCCACAAGTGCATAGCGCCACCCCGTCGATACGTCTTGAATCGAAGCTTTCCCGGCCGAGACTGGACGCGTTAGGGGCCTCTGGAGAATCCCAATCATTTGGGTGCCGAAGGGGCAAGCGCCGCGAAACCCATGATCGCGCGGCGTGAAACTCTCAGGCAAAAGGACAGAGCAGCTTCGCAGCTTGTTGCAGGTATTCGTGCATGCGCATCCCCGCAACAGCTCTTCTTCTGTTTATCTCCTTATATTCACAGGCTCCTTCGCTTTCTGAAAGCGTATCGCGCGCGGCGTTAGATAGTCGGACGTTTCGCGATGCGGAATGAAGAAAGGAAGAGTTGTGGAACAGTTTTTCGCCACGGTGAACAGCATTTTGGTCGCCATCGACGATTTTATTTGGGGCGTGCCGCTGATGGTTCTCATTTTGGCCGGCGGCATTCTTCTGACCGTGCGCCTGCGCGGCCTGCAGTTTGCTAAGTTGCCCCGCGCGCTTCGCTACATGATGAAGAACGAAAAGGGCGAAGACGCCCATGGCGAGGTATCGAGCTTCGGCGCGCTGTGCACGGCGCTTTCGGCCACCATCGGCACGGGCAACATCGTGGGCGTTGCGACGGCTATTGTTGCCGGCGGCCCGGGTGCGATGTTCTGGATGTGGCTCGCCGCGTTGTTCGGAATGGCAACGAAGTATTCCGAGGGCCTGCTCGCCGTGAAATATCGCAGCATCGACGAAGACGGCCACGTGCTCGGCGGCCCGTTCTACTACATCGAGCGCGGCATGAAACAGCGTTTGCCCCAGATTTCCTGGCGTTGGCTCGCAAAGATCTTCGCGTTCTTCGGAATGTGCGTTGGTCTGTTCGGCATCGGTACCTTCACTCAGGTGAACTCTATCAACTCGGCTATCACCGGCTTCTTTGATCCGAATATGGCGCATACCGTGAGCCTGTTCGGCATGGAATATTCGCTCGCTACGGTTATCGGATCGCTCGTCGTCGCCATTTTTGTTGGCCTGGTTGTCATTGGTGGTCTGAAACGCATTTCGAGCGTTGCTCAGAAGGTCATTCCCATCATGGTTGTCGTCTACGTGGGCTTCTCTCTGGTGCTCATCGTGGTGAACATCACCGCTCTGCCCGATGCGCTGGTCACGATTGTCGAGAGCGCGTTTGGCCTGCGTGCCGCTGCTGGTGGCGCTCTGGGTGCGATTATCATTGCTATGCAAAAGGGTATCGCGCGCGGTATTTTCTCTAATGAGGCCGGTCTTGGTTCTGCTCCTATTGCTGCTGCCGCCGCTCAGACCAAAGAACCCGTGCGTCAGGGCCTCGTGTCCATGACGGGTACCTTCCTGGACACGATCGTCGTGTGCTCCATGACTGGTTTGGCTCTCGTGATGACGGGCGCGTATCAGATTCCGGGCCTTGAGGGAGCGGCTGTTACCACCGCTGCATTCCAGACTGGCTTGCCGTTCATTCCCGGCGAGGCCGTGAGCTTCGTGCTTATGATTTGCTTGGCTTTGTTCGGTTTCACCACTATTCTCGGTTGGGACTACTATGGAGAGCGTTGCCTCGAGTATTTCAGCAACGGTTCGAAGAAGGCCGTGAAGGCGTATCGCTGGGCATACATCGCTTGCGTGTTTGCTGGTCCGTACATGACCGTTGCCGCTGTGTGGACCATTGCCGACATCTTCAACGCGTGCATGGCCATTCCGAACATGATTGCCCTGATTGTGCTTTCGGGCGTGGTTGTTCGCGAGACCAAGGACTTCTTCAAGCGTCTTGAGGAAGCGAACGGCGATGAGGAGACTATGGTTCCGTATAAGGCGCAGTAAGAATCGATTCGCCCGATGAAGGTGGGTGGCGGTGAGCTGATTGGCTTCATTTGAAGTTGCGGCTCGCTGCCGCCCGCTCGTTTGAAGAAACTTAGAGCCAAGGGCGCTTTCGCTGTTTGCAGCTTTATAATATCCCCCATGAACCGACGCGCCTTCGGGCGCGTTTTTGTTGTTTGCGGAAAGACGGGAACCAAACGTGGTCGACCAAGAGAAAATCCAACAGGCTGTTCGCCTTTTGCTCGAGGGCATGGGGGAAGATGTTGAGCGCGAAGGGCTGCTCGAGACGCCTCAGCGCGTGGGGCGCATGTATGCTGAAATATGTCGAGGCATGGACGAGTCGGCATCGGAGCATTTGTCCACGACGTTTTCCATCGACTCCAACGATATGGTCGTCGAGCGCGATATTCAGTTCTACTCGCTGTGCGAGCACCACTTGCTTCCGTTTTATGGCAAGGTACATCTTGCCTATATCCCCAACGGCCGCGTGACGGGGCTCTCGAAGCTCGCGCGTACGGTTGAGGTGTTCTCTCGACGCCTGCAGCTGCAGGAGCGATTGACTTCGCAAATCGCCGATGCGCTTATGGACGATTTGGGCGCGAAGGGCGCTATTGTCATGGTCGAGGGCGAGCACATGTGCATGTCGATGCGCGGTGTGAGCAAGCCGGGCGCTTCGACCGCAACGCTTGCAAAGCGTGGTGTCTTCGAAGGCGATCAAGCGCTGGTTGATGAATTCTTCCGCTTGATTGGGAAATAGCCCGAGTGCATAGACTATCGATGAGCCTTGCTTTTTTGCGAGGCTTATTATTTTGATTGACCGAATGTAGGACCGGGGAGGCGAGTATGGCGAAGCCCGATAAAACCGAACGATTCAAAGTGACCGAACGCGAGGCCGGAACGGGGCGCGTTGTGCACGAAATGCAGGGCGACGCTCCGGTCTTGTCGGCGGCAAGCCCGTCTGACGGCGCGAAACTTGAAGGCTTCGAGGGGCCGGTTAACCCCCTTGCGGTCGACCCTCATATTTCTGCGACTTCTGTGCCCGCAACGGGCGGCGGAGTTTCTGCCGTCGAGGTTTTGCCGACGGGTGCGTCGCCTCTTGGAGCGGCATCGACGAAGACCGCATCGATGATTGCGCGCGAACAGGAGCTCGAGTTGCGCGGTATTTGCGGAAATGACCAGGTCATGCCTGCGGTCGATGCAATTCGCCGCCATCCCGATTTCGTCGATCATATGAAGCGCATCCATCGTGCCGAATTGAGCCGCGAGTTTTGTTGCCACGGGATTGACCACCTACTCGACGTGGCACGCATCGCGTATATTCGCGTGCTTGAGCGCAAAATGCCTTTCCGAAAAGAAACGGTCTATGCAGCAGCCTTGCTTCACGATTTGGGCAAGGCTGAGCAGTATGAGCACGGTGAGCCCCATGAGGTTGCGGGAGCTCGTGTTGCGACGAATATCTTGATGGATATCGATGGTTTCTCGGCGCTTGAAAAAACGGCCATCGTTGCCGCGGTGGCACAGCACCGCTGCTTCGCCGATGATGCCTCGCCGTTAGGCAAGCTGCTCTATGAGGCCGACAAGGTTTCTCGCCCGTGTTACGCGTGCGTAGCGCGCGAGCGATGCGATTGGCTGCCCGAAAAAATGAACGTTGGTATTAAAATTTAGGTTGAACAGGGGATACGATGGATGAAATTCGCATCGTCGATTTAGAGGTATTCGCGAACCATGGCGTGTTTCCAGAGGAAAACGCGCTGGGGCAGAAATTCATCGTGAGCCTCGTGCTGCGCGGCGATTTTTCTGCGGCATGCAAAAGCGATGCCCTGGACGATTCCGTCGATTATGGCGCGGTATGCCATCTGGCCGATGCGACGTTGCGCGCATCGACGTTCAAGCTGATTGAGCGCGCGGCGCAGGCTGTGGCCGATGCCGTGTTGGATAGATTCCCGCTGGTTCAAGAAATTGATATTGAGCTGAAAAAGCCCTGGGCGCCTATTGGCTTGCCCGTTGCGTATGCCTCGGTGAAAATTACACGAGGGCGATAGGCTGAATTGAGCGCAGACGGGTCACTCTTTTTTCGGCCTGGGAAATATTTCGCTTATAACGATGGCGCAGAAGATGAGCGCGAAGCCAGCAAGCAGCATCCAGGTGAGCTCTTCGCCATAAAGCAACACGGAAAACGCCACGCCAAATACGCTTTCAAGCGAGAGCAAAAGCGACGCTTGCGCCGGGGGGATTTTCGCTTGTGCCACATTCTGGAATACCATGGCCAAACATGATGCGAAAATCACCAGGTAGCCGAGCTGTACCCAGAAATCGATGCCAAGCGACGAGAAGGCAGGCATAGGCTCGCTGAGCGCTCCAATTGCGATGCCGCACAGGCCGCTTGTGCCGATTTGCACGATGGTGATGGCCATGATGTCTCGACGGTTGGCGAAAACGGGCACCATAACCATATGCAGCGCGAAGAACACGGCTGAGAGCAGGGTCATCGCATCGCCCCAGCGCATAGAGAACGCGAAATCGCCACCGAGCGAAACGAACCCGACGCCCGCAATGCACATGACGGCGGCTACCAGGTTGAATACCGTGGGGCGACGCTTCGCCACAATCCAGTAAAGAAAGGGCACCATGACGCAATACGTCGCGGTAAGAAACGCGTTGCGGCCGGGGGTTGTATCGGTGATGCCGATAGTTTGAATCCAGAAGCCCAAAAACGAGAGCACGCCAAGCACGACGCCTGCAAAAAGATGGCTCGTATCGAAGTTCGCACGCAGCGTTTTATGGAACACCACAGCAAGAATTGCGGCGGTGGCGACGAAGCGCATGCCCATAAGCCATGCAGGCGATACGGCATCGACGGCGTCTTTTACGACGACAAAGCTGAAGCCCCAAATAATGGTGGCTGCAATAATGAGCAACTTATAGAACAGGGCGGGGAGCTCTCTTTTCATCGGAATTCTTTCGTGATCTTTGCTGCGGCGACGCTTCGTTTTCTTTGTCTATTGTACGAGTTGCGACGTTGATTTGGCGGGAAGTGCGCCCATGGGGCCCTTTTGCAGGAGCCTTGGGCACTAAAATGATGGTGCGGAATGGCGTGAGCAGGCATTTTGTTTTATCCAAGCTTGTTTTGCCTTTGGTTTTCGACGATAGAGGGCCCCTTGGGTGCGATTCCTGCCAATGCGCGCGGCTTCTTATGCAATAAGGCCCCATTGCGACGTTTTCTGCCGTGAATTACTGCGAACTTCCTTTCTTTAGGGGAAAGGTTTCGCTTACCGCGATGCCGAAGGCGATAAGCGCGAAGCCGATGACTGCTGTGATGGTAAGTGTGTCGCCGAAGAAGAGCACGGCGAATGTCACGCCGAACAGGCTTTCGGTTGACAGCAGCAAGGCGGCGGGTGCTGCGGGAACGTGTTTGATGCCAATATTCTGGAAACAGAGCGCGCCGCACGAAGCGAACACCACAAGATACACCATGCCCGCGAACACCGAAGGGTCGGCAAACGTGGTCAAGTTCGGCGTGCCTTCCGTTGTTGCTCCCCACGCCATGCCAATGAGGCCGGCGACGATGAATTGGATCGCGGAAAGCGCGAGCGCATCGCGCCCATCCGAGAGGCGCGCCGATACCGCCATATGCAAACCTAGGAAAAAGGCAGAGGCGAGCATGATTGCTTCGCCGATTCCGAAGGTGAGCGAGACTTCGCCTGCTCCGGAAAACGAGATGAAGCCAATGCCGGCTAGGGCGAGCAATGCCGCGGCGATGTTGTAACGTGTGGGGCGTTGCTTCGAAATCGCCCACGCGATGAACGGCACCATGATGGAATATGTGCCGGTAAGAAACGTTCCCTTCGATGCCGTGGTGAATTGAAGGCCCGATGTGTTGAGCAGATATGCCGGCGCGAGAACGAGGCCGATTATTGCGCCGGCAACGAGCATCTCTCGGCTAAGGCATTGTGCGACGCGCTTGCGGAAAACGATGAGCAAGAGAATGCCTGCGAGGAAAAACCGAATGCCCATAAGCCAGGCAGGGGGAAACACTGCGACGGTGTCTTTGATGATGCAAGTGCTGAGGCCCCAAATGGCGGCGGCGCCGAGGAGCATGGTCTTATATCCCCATTGGGGAAGCGCCGTTGCAGAGGTTGGGGGATTGTTCGTGATGTGTGTCATGCATGCCATTGTAGCGGGGCGCTTGAAGCGAATCGAGGGTTGCGTATCGCGTGAAGTTGGGTATTTCAAATGGGGCGCTCGCGAACGCGAATCTAAGGGTGCTTGCCGAATGGCGTTCGCTCCATCGTCGGGAGCACGATTGCGATTAAAAAAAAAGCGCCCCTCGGTTGAGGAGCGCTTCCTGAAATTGCGAGCGGCCGCTAGTTCGTCGTGCTTCCGGCGCCTGGAGTGTTGCCGGAATTGTTCGTGTTATCACCCGTGGAGTTCGACGATTCGGGCACGACGTAAATGGTGATCACGGTGCCGCTGTCGACCTTCTTGCCGGCGGTGACGCTTTGCTTGGCAACCGTTCCCGGGGTTCCCGAACCAGCGGATGCCGTATCAAGCGCATAGGCGAGGTTATACGAGAGCAGCGTGTTGATCGCTTCGCTCTGGCTCATGCCCGTGACCGACGGAACGGTGACCTTGCTCTTCTCGGGGTCTTGGCCCTGCGATACGGTGATGGTCACGGTGCCGCCTTTTTCAAGCTTGCCGCCGTTGGGGCTTTGCGACATGACGATGCCTTCGCCGTATTTATCGCTGTAGTCGCCCGTTTCGACCTGCACGGTGAACCCGGCGCTTTCCAGCTGGGCTTTTGCGCTTGCCTGGTCGGACCCGACCACATTAGGCACCGACGTGTCTTCGGGGCCCGTGGAAATCCAATATTTGACCGTGGTGCCCTCGTCGACTTCTTTGCCTGCGGCAGGGTCTTGCCTGCTCACGGTGTCTTTATCGGCGTCGGATGCCTCGTTGCCGGCGTATTGGGCCTTCAGACCAGCGTCTTTCAGCGCCTTTTCGGCCTGTTCGGATGTCATGCCCGAGAGGTTGGGAATGGAGCCTTTCTTTACGCCCTTCGAAATGACGATGTTGATCTTACCGCCCTTCTCGAGGTCGCTGTCGGCTTCGGGGTCTTGCTTGCACACGCGACCCGCTACGGTTTCGGCGTCGTAGTCTTCGGTGACGGTGCCTACGGTGTAGCCGGCTTTTTCAATGGTTTGAACGGCGGCTTCCTGGGTTTGGCCAATCACGTTGGGAACTTTGTCGCCCCCGCCGAGACCTCCCGTTATCGCGAACGCGAGCGCGGCGATAACGACGATTGCCGCGATGGCCGCGACGGCGATAAGGGGGCCGCGTTTCTTGCTCTTCGCCTTGCCCATGTCGATATCGTTGCCGCCGCGGTATGAGTTCGTTTTCATTCCCGCGTCGCTGCCGATGGGCTGCATAACGGCGGTGCCGCCCGCTTCGCTTGCCATGCCGGGCACGCTGCCCATGACCGACGTGGGAGCGCTTGCGAAGCCGCCCGCCGCACCGGCAATGTTCACAGGGCGTCCCATGAGGAAGTCGTCGAGCGCCTGCTTCATATCGCGCGCCGTTTGGAAGCGGTTGTAGGGGTTTTTGTCCATCGCCTTCAAGATAATGGCTTCGAGGTCGGGCGAAATGTCGGGCTTGACCTGCGAAGGGGGGAGGGGCTCTTCCTGAACTTGCTTCATGGCGACGCTTACGGCGTCGGGGCCGTCGAAGGGAAGCTGGCCCGTGGCGGCTTCATAGAGCACGCAGCCGAGCGAGTACATGTCAGAGGCGCCGGTGAGCTCTTTGCCCTGGGCCTGCTCAGGCGAAATGTAGTGCGCCGTGCCAAGCACGCTGCTCGTTTGCGATTTCACGGAGTTTTTCGCGCGCGCGATACCGAAGTCCATGACCTTCACGTTGCCGTCGGGCTGGACCATGATGTTTTGCGGCTTCACGTCGCGGTGGATGATGTCTTGGTTATGCGCGACGGAAAGCGCTTGGCATACCTGGCTGCCGATTTCGGCGACCTTGCGCTGATTGATGGCGCCGCGTTGCAGAATGGCGCTCTTCAAATCGGTGCCACGCACGTATTCCATGACAATGAAGTACGTGCCGTCATCGTGGCCCCAGTCGTACACGTTCACGATGTAGGGGCTCTGCAGGTTGGCCGCCGATGCGGCTTCCTGCTTGAAGCGCGCCGCGAATTCAGGGTCGGCTGCGTATTGCGGCAGCATCACCTTCACAGCGACAATGCGGCCGAGCGTTTGGTCCTGGGCCTTGTAGACCTCGGCCATGCCGCCAATGCCGATGCGCTCGGTGATGCGGTATCGGCCGTTGAATACTCTGCCTATCACGTTTCTCTCCTCACCTTCCGCCGCCGCGGATGGACCTATGGTTAAGCGCTTTTCGGCTGGTGCGTTTTCCTGGTTCGATTGCCGAGCGCTTTCTTTCGTTAAATACCTTATTTTATTCCAACTACAGCAGGCCTTGCGCCTGAAGTGCCGAAGTTAACACCTTCTGCGCACGCACGCTCGCCAGGCCCGATTCGTCGGTGCCGTGCACGCCTTCTTCGATGAGCACAGCGACGGCAACCGAGGGGTTGTCGGACGGTGCGAAGCCCACGAACCAGCTGTCGTTGTATTCCTTGTTCGTCTCGGCCGTGCCGGTTTTGCCGGCGACCTGCACGCCTTGGATTTTTGCTCCCGCGCCGGTGCCGTTGTTCACGACGCCTTCCATCATTTCGGTGATGGTTTTCGCTGAAGAGCTCGACATGACGCTGCCGAGGCTCTTCGGAGTTGCGCTGAAGGAGCGCTCGCCTTGGGCGTTGTAGACGCCCTCAACGAAGTATGGCTTCTCGAGCACGCCGTCGTTGGCAATCGCCGAGGCGACCATCGCCATTTGCAGCACGGTGGCCTGCGGGCCTGCGGGGCTTGCGTGTTCGCCTACCGGCTGGCCGCATGCCGCCCACGCGGTTTCCCACGTGGTCATCTCGTCGGGGTCGGGCATGAGGCTTGCCGTGGTGGGGATGTCGGTGTCAATGGCGCTGCCGAAGCCGAACTTCTGCGCGGTTTTCACGAGCAGGTCGCTGCCGACTTCCTCACCGAACTGGCCGAATGCTGTATTCGACGAAACGGCGAGAGCCTGGGCGAGCGTGATGGTGCCATAGCCAATGTCGTCGGCGTTGGTGACCGATGCGTTGCCGATGGTCATTTGCGCAGGCGCATCGACGGTGGTGGAAGGCGTGACGAGGTTGCCCTCGATAAGCGCAGTAAGCGTGACGAGCTTGAATGTGGAGCCCGGCGCATACACTGCGCTCGTGGCGCGGTTGATGAGCGCGCCATTCGTGGCGTCGGTTCCGGTTGCGGCCTGGGCCAATATGTCGTCGACGTCGTTGATGTCGTAGGTGGGCGAGCTCGCGCAGGCGAGCACCGCGCCCGTTTTCGGGTTCATGACCACGACGGCGCCCTTGTAGCCCTCGAGCACCGATTCGGCGGTTTTCTGAATCTCGGAATTGATCGTGAGGCGCACGTCGTTGCCGGGCGTCTCGATTCCCGCCATGCTGTTCACTACGTCGGTCCAGCTTGCGAAGCTCGAATCGCCTTTCAGCGCGTTGTTCTGCGAGGCCTCGATGCCCGATGCGCCGTAAACCTGCGAGTAGTATCCCACCAGGTGAGCTGCGAGCGAACCCTGCGGATATTCGCGCGTGTATCCGCCATCGTCTGCCTGCGCGCTGTCGGCCAACACGACGCCATCGTATGTGGAGATGGAGCCGCGTTCGGTGCGCGCTTCCTTATAGAGCGTGTGGTTGTTGCCGGGGTAGCTCTGATACTCGTCGGCCATAAACACCATAACGTAGGTGAGGTTCGCTACAAGCGCCGCGAACATGAGCGCGAACGCGAGCGCGGTATTGGTGAGACGTTTGCCCAGGGCAACGCGGCCGAGCACGCCCGTTTCTGCGGGGCGGCCGTGCGAGCCGTGCGCGCCAACGGGGGCCATGCGGCTCGTTCCGTCGCGAACTTCCGAGTTGATGCCGGTGCCCTCGTCGCCGCATCGCAGCAAAAGGCCAATGCCAATGAAGCTTGCGAGCAGGGAAGATCCGCCTTGGCTAATGAAAGGCAGGGTAAGGCCTGTAAGCGGAATGAGTCGCGTAACGCCGCCCACGATGATGAACGCCTGAAGCACGATGGTCACGGTGCAGCCTACGGCCATCATGGCCGACACGTCGCTTTTCGCGCGAGCTGCGGTCGCGAAGCCGCGAATGCACAGACTCAAATACAAAAGCAGCACGGCGGCTCCGCCGAGCAAGCCCGTTTCTTCGGCGATGGCGGCGAAGATGAAGTCGGACTCAACGACGGGGATGTTTTCGGCGAGGCCGTTGCCGATGCCTACGCCCACCATGCCGCCATCGGCCAGGGAATAGAGCGTTTGGCACAGCTGATAGCCATTGCCCGATGCGTCAGAGAACGGGTCGAGCCAGGTGTTCACGCGAATTTGCACGTGGCCGAAGAACTGGTACAAAAACACGCAGCCAATGGCGGCAAGGCCGAAGCCCACCACTAAATAGAGCTTCTTTCCGCTCGCGATATAAAGCATGACCAGGAACAGCACGAAGCATACAAGCGCGCTTCCCAAGTCTTTCTCGAACACGACGATGATGAACGAAATCGCCCACATCACGAGCAGTGGCGCAAGCGTTCCCAGGTCGGGAACGCGGAAGCGGCCAATGCGCACGGTGAAAATGGAGAGCATCTCGCGGTTTTGCGCCAAATACGACGCCAAGAAGATGACGATGCAGATTTTCGCGATCTCGCCTGGCTGGAAGCTGAAAGGACCAAGCTTCAGCCAAATGCGGCTGCCGAGGATTTCCTGGCCGAGGCCGGGAATCATGGGGGAGAGCAGCAAAATGATGCCCAGCACCATGAACGTATATTTGTATTGTGAGAGACGGTCGATGTTGCGCACGACCGCCAGAGTGATCACCATGCACGCGATGCCCACGAACAGCCAGATGATCTGGCTTACCGCCAAATCGGGCGCGAGGCGCGTGACGAATGCGATGCCGATGCCGGAAAGGCCGAATGTGATGGGCAAAATGGCCGGATCGGCGTTTTTCGCAAGGAAGCGGGTGGCGATGTGCGCCACCACAAACGCGGCAAACAGGCCGAGGGGCGCGGTGAGCGATTCGAGAGAAAGCGCCGTGCCTTGCTGAACGAGCACCATGGCGAACAGCAGCACAACGAACGGCGCCGCCAAGCACAAAAGCAGCAGTTCGGTATTGCGACGGCTCATTATTTGTCACCACCCTTTCCCTCATTGGCGTCGTCCTGCGTTTTTTCGGAAGTCGCTTGCGATTTCCACGTGCTCACGAGCGAATCGGCGTCGGCCACGGAATCGACGCGCATGCCGCCGTTTTCGGTGAGCCTATCGATGGTGTTTTGCGGAAGGTCCAAATCGCTCGTTTTCACGCCGGTTTTATGGTCGAGCGTGTAGGTTTGGATGCCGAATACCTCGCCCGGCAGGCCGCGGTTCACGACAATCTCGTTATTCGAATCGACGGTAAGAAACGCCACGTGGTTCAAATAGGCATACGAGCCGAAGGCGGTTGCAGCGAGCACGGCAAGAAGCGCAAGCGCGCCGATAATGGCGCCCGTTCGGCTGCGGAACCGCGCTTTTTTCACGCGGGTCTCTTCGTCGCCTTTCACATCGATTACGACGGCGGTCACGTTGTCGTAACCGCCTGCCTTAATCGCCTCGTTTACCAGGATGTTTGCGCAAAGCTGCGGGTCGCAACGACGTACAAGCACGCTTTGAATGACGTCGTCTTCAATCATCGACGAAAGGCCGTCCGAACACAAAAGCAGCCTGTCGCCGCCTTCGAGCGTCATCTCGTAAATATCGGGAAGGGTTCGCGGATCGCTGCCAAGCGCTCGGGTGATGACGCTGCGCTGGGGATGCACGCGGGCCTGTTCTTCGGTGATTTCGCCCGCTTCAACCATGTCGGCCACGAGCGAGTGGTCGCGCGTGATGCGCTGAAGGTTGCCGCGATGCAGCAGGTAGGCGCGCGAATCGCCAACCTGTGCCACCACGAGGCGAACTCCGTCGACCACGGCGGCGGTCATGGTGGTTCCCATGCCTTGTTTGCCGCGCCCGTCGACCGCGGCGCGAATAACCGCGCGATTCGCTTCGACCACGGCGCGCGCAAGCGCATCGCCGTCGGCGGTGTCGGGTGCGTTTTCGACAAGCGTTTGGATGGCGATTTCGCTGGCAACCTCGCCTGCCGCATGGCCGCCCATGCCGTCGGCGACGGCGAATACGGGTGGGGCCACGGTCAGGCTGTCTTCATTATGGTCGCGAACCAGGCCGACGTCGGTACGAGAGCCGTATTCGGGGAAATCGACCTTGGCGTGGCGGCCGCGGCGCTGGGCCTTCTTTGCGGCGGCCATTATTCGTACCTCACTCGCATGGTGACGTCGCCGATATTGACCACATCGCCGCTCTTGAGCGCGACAGGTTCGGCGATGCGCTGGCCGTTTACGGCAGTGCCGTTCGTTGAACCCAAGTCTTCAACGAACAGGTTTTGGCCCATGATGGAAAAACGCGCGTGGCGCGCGGAAACGTAGCTCGCGCCAATCACGATGTCGGCGCCAGGCGAGCGACCCACGATAACGGGGCCGCGTACGGGCATTTTCACGCCGCGCAGCTCTTTGGGCCCGCGTTCTACCGACACCTCCCAGGCCTTTTCGCGTTTGCGCTGGCCTTTCACCAGGCCAATTCCCGTTTTCATGATGGTGAACAGGAAGAGATACAAAAGCGCGACGAACAGAAGACGGCCAACTAAAAGGACGATGTCGATCACGGAAGGGCTCCTAACGCAGTGAGAAGATGAAATCGGTGATGCCGAGCGTGATGCGGTCGCCGTCGGACAGGCCGCGTCGCGTGACGGGCGCGCCGTTGACGAGCGTGCCGTTGGTGGAGCCAAGGTCGGTAATGACCCAGACGCCCTGCGGTTCGAATTCGATTTGCGCGTGCTGGCGCGAAGCATTCAGGTCGTTCACGACGATGTCGTTGCCCGTTTCGCGGCCGAGGAGCACGCGGTTGGTGGCAAGGTCGTAGGAGCGATTCGATGCGACGTCGATGAGACGCGCGCGAACGGCATTGGCATTGGGGATTTGGTTTGCCTGTGCGGCACCCGCAGTGAACGCGACGGTTCCGGGAACGCCCGCATAAGCGGCATTGCCCGGCATGCCAGGCGTGCCACCTGCGGCTTCGGCGACGTGGGCGACATCGGGGAATGCGCCAGCTCCGCCTGCGGGGTAGGTCGCGGGGAATGCGCCGGGGAACGCGGGGGCCTGCTCAGGCAAAATGACCGGTTCGGGCGCGGGAGGCTGCGGAATGCTCTGCGCGAACGATTGGGCGGCCTGGGTTCCGGCGGCAGCCGGCTGCGCGACGTGCTGCTGGTTGGCGTAGGCGGGAGCTTCGGGTTCAATCATGGGCGGTACGTTGACCGGCGCATGGGGGTCGCTGAAGTTCTCGCTGTTGAACGTGTATTCGCCGTAGTTGGCGTCGTAATCGATTTCGTCTTCGTTGACCTGGGGCAGCGGCGGCTTTGCGACGGGTTGCTGGGCTGCGCCGTATGCCGCGCCTGCTGCGGCGCCGTATCCGGGCGCCTGGCCGAAAGCCGCATTTCGATTGGGCTGCGCGTAGGCGGGCTGTTGGGGCTGCGCTTGCGGTTGCTGACGGTATGCGGGTTGCTGCTGGGGTTGCTGCGCGTAGCCTCGGCCACCGGCGGGAGCCATGCCGTAGCGCTGCATTTCCTCATCGCGCAGTTGTGCGATGATGGGTGCGCTCACCACTTCGGCGATCACGTCGAATTTTCCGTGCTTCAGGCTCTCGTCCACGATGAAGCGCACGAGCGGCTTGCAATCCAGGGCCAGACCTTCGGAAGACGCTGCCGATTCGAGGCGCGTTTCGGTTTCGCCCGCAAGCGTGGGATAAAAGCCGAAGAGACGCTGGTCGTCGTCGGCGTTCACGAGCACGGTGTAGAGCGTGGGGGCGAATTCGCGGCCCGCACTCACCATTTTCTCGCGGCGCATTTGCTTTTCAGCCTTCTTCATTATTTGGACGGGCGAGATGGGGGCGTTGTTCATTTTCCCCGCTGCACCCTCGAAGGTATCTTCCATTTTGCCTTCGAATTTCGAGAAGAATCCCATGGGCGACTCAAGCCTTTCTGCGGTTTTAGTACGTGAGCTTAAAAAAGATATAATAGCCAACCATTAAAACAGAAAGGCCATGTGGCGTGCAAAATCTCATCTTGAACAGATATAGGCCGCTCGAGGAAGCGGGCGCGGGCGGTTTCGCGACGGTGCTTGCGGCGTGGGATACGCGTATCCAGCGACGTGTGGCTATTAAGTGCTTGCGCCTTGACGGCTACGCGTCGCCCGCTGATGCGCGCTCGCCGCGCGAGATTCCCGGGCTCGATGAGGCGCGCACGGCTGCCATGCTGTCCGATTCGCACATCGTGGGCGTGTACGACTTCGACGCATCGGGCGCCCAGGCGTATTTGATCATGGAATACATGGATGGCATCACGCTCACCGAGCTCATGCGCGAGGAAGGCGCGCTGTCGCTCGATGTGGCGACGTGTGTGTTCGAGGCCGTGGCCGGCGCGCTCGAAACGGCGCATGAAAACCAGGTGCTTCACCTCGATATCAAGCCCGATAACGTCTTGATTAACCGGCAAGGCCAGGTCAAAGTGGCCGATTTTGGTCTGTCGCAGTTGTCGCATGCGGCGGGGTATGGCAGAGCGGCGGGTGGAACCATTGGGTATATGCCGCTCGAACAAATGCGTCTTGAAGCGTGCGACGCGCGTACCGATGAGTGGGCGCTTGCCGCGCTTACCTATGAAATGCTCGTGGGCGAAAATCCATTTCGGGCGCCTGGCCTCGATGCTGCCGAACGTGCCATTGAGCAGGCGGAAGTGTTTGTGCCGTCTATGGTGCGCGGCGATTTGAACGAGGAGGTCGACGAGGCGCTGTTTGGTGCGCTTGCAATCGATCGCGACGACCGATTCGATTCGGTCGAGCTGTTCGCCGACGCTATGCTGCCGCATATGGGTGACGCGCGGCGAGGCGCGCGTGAGCTTGCGGTGTTGGTGGGCGAGGCGTGCGACGATGGCGCCGATTGCGACGAAGAGCGCGGCGCGGCGCCGGCCTTCTTGCCGGGGCGCGGCGGGTCGTATGCGGGCTTGAGCATGATTGACCGCATGGCGCCGCGCACGAAATCGCTGGTCGCGCGTTTATGGGCGGCTGTCGTATGCGGGTTTGCCGCGTTCGAGGCGGCTGCGAACATTCCCGCGTGCATGACGATTGCCGGGCGCATGGAGCCGGCGTTTTGGGGCGTGGTGGGTGTTGCCGTTGCGGCGGCGCTCGCGTGGCCCGGTTTCAAATATCGGCAATCTCATCAGGCTCCGCGAG
>JABLTK010044333.1_pt1 | contig 20139 bp, 16 predicted proteins | sample 7160131 | NCBI WGS metagenome assembly JABLTK01 (sample SAMN14651221, study PRJNA627086) | human gut metagenome | isolation source: feces | host: Homo sapiens
GTGGTTCTTCACCAGCAGTTCGATTTTTTCAAATGTTTTCAGCAATATGGGCTGAATTGCGACCAGTTCCTCGCCACCCTTGCGCATCGTGATATCGTAGATCTGCTTTTCGGCAAGCTCCAGAATATCCTGCGTTTCTTCCTCGCCCGCGTAGCACGCCTTGATGATCGCTTCCGATGCGCGAATCAGCTTTCGAAGCGTGGATTTTTCATCTACGATTCGAATATACGCCTGCGCGTTTACCGCGGAGGGCACGCAGCGGCTCAATTCCACCAGATAGGCGGCGCCGCCGACGGTTTCCAGCTTTCCGCGCCGCGTCAATTCCTCATCCAGCGTTACCAGATCGATCGGGCGCGATGCGGATGAAATGGTCTGCATCGCGGAATATACTTCGCGATTGGCGGGATCATAAAAATCATCCGGCTGCAGCGTTTCGATGGCAAGCAAAGCGGCCTCGCGCGAGCGAAGCATAGCGCCCAGTACGCTGCGCTCCGATTCCGGATGGCAGGGCACCTTCTGTATATCGGCTGCCGATGTGTATTCCTCCATCAAAACGTTCCTCCCGAACGATAGCTTATTTGGTTTCCACCTTCACGTTTACGATCATTCGGGTAGAAATACCCGCCATCAGCTTCAGCGTGAAGAACGCCTGACCCGCATTCTTGATCGGCTCTTCCACTTCGATCTTGCGCTTGTCCGCGTCTACGCCCAGCTGCGCCTTCACCGCCTCCGCGATCTGATCGTTGGTAATGGAGCCGTACAGCTTTCCGTTTTCGCCGCCGCGCACAGTCAGCTGCACGACCTTGCCCTTGAGCTGATGCGCCAGCGCTTCGGCCTCCTGGCGGCGCACGTCCTCGCGATGCTTATCGGCGCTCTTGGAACGTTCGATGGCGTTCAGCGCTTCCGCGGTGGCTTCCTTTGCCAGCTTGCGGGGCAGCAGATAGTTGCGCGCATAGCCGTCCGAAATTTCCATGATCTGATCCTTCTTGCCGGTTCCCTTAATATCCTGAAGCAAAATAACCTTCATTTCAGTTCCCTCCCTGATTGTTTTCGTCGTGATCGTTTTTATCGTCCGTGTCGTTTTTATCGTCGCCCGGGTTATTCTTCATTCGCTCCATCACCTTCTGCGCCATAAAACCGCGCGATCCGAATATGGCGGAAGCGCAGCCGTAAATGGAAACATAGAACGCGCCGCCGAGCAAAATCGCCAGAATCAGCGCGACATACAGGAAAATCCGCAGTCCACGCCGGTTTGTTCCCGCGGAGACTCTTCTGGCGATGGATCCAAACGCCTGCGCGCAGAATGCGTATTCCGAAAGCGTCAATACCACCATCAGCACAGCCTGGCTGTTCTTTACATCGAAGTTGTACAGAACAAAGCTGACCGCGATCATCAGAAGCAGTCCGCCGGTCACGCTGCCCGACAGCGCCCATTTGCGCAGCGGCAGATAGCATGTATCCGGTATCAGCTTTCGCCGGTACAGATATCGATTGCCGAAGGTTACCCCCAGCAGTCCGCTTAAAACCGCGCCGCCAATCAGCGCGGCAGGAAAGCGCATTTTGCTGTCCGGCAAAATCAGGGTCATGGCGCTGTTCATCAGCGAAGTTACCTGATCCGCGGATAGCTTCAGACCGTTTATGGATTCAAATGATTTTGCAATCATATCCAGGTACGCCTGCGGCAGCATATTCAGCGATTGCAAAAGCAGCGAATACAGCCATTCTACGATATTTCCGCCCACCAGCAAAGATGCAAACAGCACCGATACGATCGCCCCGACGGCGGTCGATATGATTCCGACGCGCAGCTGATCGCCGAACGACCTGTGCGTTCCGATTCCGCGGGCGATGATCAATGACGGCAATACGCCGGCGCAGAGCACGATAAACATATATGCCCCGCCCATCAGCAGCGCCGAACCCACCATTTGGAGCACGACCGCCGCTATGTAGGTTTTCCGTCCGCCAAAGCAATACAGAAACGGAAGGATGATCGCAGGCAGTACGATAAACGGCGTACCGGAAAATGCTGCGCCCATCATCAAAAACGGCGTAAACAGCACCGCTGCCAATGCGATGATGCAGCCGACCGGAAATCGCCAGCCGTTGCTTTTGGGTTGTTCCTGACTCAAGGTATACCTCCACACTATAATATCACATTTTATTATAGCACATGTTTGAGCCCGCTTCAACCCCGACGCTTGTAAGATTTACAGGAACGCAAAGAGAGCCTGCGATTTTTCGCAGGCTCCCATTCTGTTGATAAAGTCAACAGAATGGTCAACCCTGAAAAACGCTGCAAGACAAGGAAACAGGAACTGCAAATGAGGGCGCATAGTTTGACCTATGTAACCGATTTTGCAGTTCCTGTTGACGCAGTAAGCAGAAATTTTCACTTCGCCAGAAGTATTTCAGGAAATTTCTGCGGTTGCGGCGTTTGTCAGCGGTCTGAGAGCCTGCGATTTTTCGCAGACTCCCCTCCTATAGCTTTACAATCACAGAAGCTTGTCCAGCATATCCACCGCATCGAAATCGCCGATGTTTACCGCGATTTCCATCAGCTCCTCCAGAAGCGATGGATCCGCATAGTGCGCGTAATGCTCCACATGCGCCCAATCGCGGTTATCCGCAAGCGCAAGCAGCATCTTCTTATGATATGCCGCATCGCAATCTTCGATGATCAGATCGATCATTTCATAATCCTTGTTTTCCAGCGCGGTATCCGCCAGCGCGGCGGTCTTTTCCGCATCCAGATGACGGTGCGCGATCTGCGCCGCCAACACCTTCGCGCCCGCGCTGTACGCGCTCTTGCAGATATCCAGCGCCGCATCATCGATATCCAGCTGATCGGAGTATTCCTCCAGCCATTGCCAGTTCTCCGCCTTCGCTGCCGCGCGCGCGACATAGCGCTGCATAGGCTTTTCCATCTTCCACGCATTTTCGCCGAGCCACTTCCAATTGCCGTTTGCAATGGAGGAACGGATGGTGAATTCATCCGCGTAGCCGCCCATGTATGCGCAGATCCAATCGTACATTTGCTTTTCCTGCGCCCTCGCGGCGATCGTCTTTTTCAGTTCCGGATCGTTTTCAATTTCATCGATGTGCTTTCCGATCCATTCCCAGTTATCTTCCTCCATGGCGCGCAGGAAGGCGCGCTTGCGAATCGCCAGCGCACGATCAGAACGTCCGGAAGCTTCCGTATTCGCGGAATTACCGCTGGAAAGATCGTTGATCGCGGTAGATACTTCGTTGATCACATTGCCGCCGAAGCGAATCGCCTTCTGCACTGCCTGCCCTACGCCCTTGCCGATATCATCAAACGCCTTGCCGATATCGTTGATGGTTTTGTTGATATTTTCGTTGTCATCGCGGATTTCCTTTTCGCCGGAAACGATGCTGCGCGCCATCGCGTCTACAGCTTCCTTCGACATAAACGGCGCCATGCGGCGTACATTATCCCAATTCAGCGTCGGATTATGTTTTTCCAACAGTGCGGAGATGCATTCGGTCGTTATATAAGGCGCCAGCTTTCCGATCTGCTGCGCCGTCATGGGCGTTTCAATCTGCATTGCAATTTCGCTGACCGCAGTCTTGGTCATATAGGGCGCCATTTGCATAAGCTGCTGAATCGTCATTTCATTTTCCTCCTTCTGATTCGGTACATCTACCTGTTTTTCCGGTTCCGCGGGATCGTTCATTGCCGTATTCTCGGTCGCGGCATGCATGTCCGCGCCGCCCTCCAACAGCTGTTCCACGGTAACGCCGAAAAAACGCGTTAAAAGCAACAAGGTTTGAATGTCCGGAAGCGCCGCGCCGCTTTCCCATTTGGATACGGCCTGATGCGATACGCCGGTGATCGCCGCCAGCTGCTGCTGGGTAAGGCCGCTGTTCTGCCGCAGACGGGCAATCCTCGCACCGACGATTCGGTTATCTATCATTTTGCATCGCTCCTTTCCCATCGGCTCTGCTGCCTGATGTAAGAATAGCACAATCAAATATAATTTGCAAGCAACTGTTAGTTGAATTCACAAATATTTCAAAATAAAAATATCAGCACTCTTTTTTGTTGAGTGCTAAAAAGTTCTTGACTTTTGGTTTTTGCGTGCTAAAATAGATTTATACAATTCCAGGAGGCGAATGAACATGACAGAAAAAGGAACTGTTTCCATTAATGCTGAAAATATAATGCCTGTGATTAAGCAATGGCTGTATTCGGATAAGGATATTTTTGTACGCGAGCTGGTTTCCAACGGCTGCGATGCAATCAGCAAGCTGAAGCGGCTGGTTTCCACCGGCGAAGCGACAGTAGAAGAAAATCCGGAATACCGCGTAGACGTACAGGTCGATCCCGAAAAAAAGACGATCACATTTACCGATAACGGTCTGGGCATGACCGCCGAAGAAGTGGTCAAGTACATCGCGCAGGTGGCGTTCTCTGGCGCGACGGATTTCGTACAGAAGTATGCCAAGGACGGCAAGGACGATGGCGAAAACGGGATCATCGGTCATTTTGGTCTGGGCTTCTACAGCTGTTTCATGGTATCCGATTGCGTAGAGATCGATACGAAGAGCTATCTTCCGGATGAAAAGGCCGTGCATTGGCAGAGCGAGGACGGCATGGAATACGAAATTTCCGATTCCGATCGCACCGAACGCGGCACCTGCATCACGCTGCACATTTCCGAAGAGGATAAGGAATTCCTGAATCTTTGGACGCTGCGCTCCACGCTCGAAAAGCATTGCGCGTTCATGCCGGTTCCGATTTACGTATCCGAGATCAAGCCGGTCAAGGAGGGCGAAGAAAGCAAACAGGAAGCGCCGCAGCAGATCAATGATACCAATCCGCTTTGGATGCGCCGCCCGAACGAAGTCAAGGACGAAGAATACATCGAATTCTACCACAAGGTATTCCACGATATGGATGATCCGCTGTTCTGGATTCACCTGAACGCGGAATATCCGTTCAACCTGAAGGGCATTCTGTACTTCCCCAAGCTGAAAAACGAATTCAGCGCGAACGAGGGCGTAATCAAGCTGTATAACAATCAGGTATTCGTCGCGGACAACATCAAGGAAGTCATTCCGGAATTTCTGATGCTGTTGAAGGGCGCGATCGATTGCCCCGATCTGCCGCTGAACGTATCCCGTTCCTTCCTGCAGAACGACGGCTATGTGAAAAAGATGTCCGCGTACATCACGCGCAAGGTGGCGGATCGTTTGATCAGCGAATTCAATACCAAACGCGAGGATTACCAGCGCTATTGGAACGATATTCACCCGTTCGTCAAGTACGGCTGCATCAAGGATGCGAAGTTCTACGAGCGCGTGAAGAAGGCCATCCTGTTCAAGACCACAGAGGGTGAATACATGACGCTGGAAGAATACACCAACAAGAATTGCGATGGCGAAGAACGCACGGTGTATTATACCTCGGATGAAAAACGTCAGGCACAGATGATTCGTATGTATAAGGATCAGGGCAAGGACGTTGTGGTGCTGGATACGCTGATCGATACCAACTTCATCAGCTTCCTGGAGTACGACGCGAACGAACAGAAGCTCAGCTTCAAGCGCGTGGATTCCGCCTCCGACGGGCTGACCGAGGACGGCGATACGGATGAAGAAACGCGCTCCGCGATGGAAAAGCGCTTCCGCGATGCGGCGGATGATCAGGAATTGCAGGTGCAGATGAAGCCCTTCAAGGCGGAAGATACGATCGCAATGATCACCGTGGACGAACAGAACCGCCGCTTTACCGAAATGAGCGCGCGCTGGGGCGGCCCCGATATGAAGCTGCCCGAGAAGCGCACGCTGGTTCTGAATTCCAAGCACCCCGTGATCGCCTATCTGAAGGATTGCACGGATGAAGATCTCTCCCGTGAAATCTGCGCACAGATCACCGATCTTGCGGAAATGGCTCGCCAGCCGCTGGTAGCGGATCGCATGGTGGAATTCCTGAAGCGCTCCAATCAGCTGCTGACCAAGATCATTCAGAAGTAAAAAATCCATACCAAAGGGGAGCGACAGTATGCCGCTCCCCCATTTTATCGCTTTGTTCGAATGATCCAAACCGTTTACCGGCTGCTGGTCATGGCCTCCAGCACGGTAAGTTCTTCCTGATTGATTCCCTTTTTGGTTTTCAGCGCTTCTTCGATGTCCATATCGCACATTACGCTGTTCTGGATCGTCACCACGCGATTCGTACCGCCCTCGGCGAGAATCTTTACCGCGCGATAGCCCATGCGGGTTGCGGTCACGCGGTCGCGCGCCGTGGGCGAACCGCCGCGCTGGATATGTCCCAGCACGGTAACGCGCGGATCGAGGGAGATTTCATCATGGATGCGCTTCGCGACGTCCACGGCACTGCCCGCGCCCTCTGCGACGACGATCATGTAATGATTGAAGCCGTTCAGATGCGCGCTGCGAATCTTTTCGATTACTTCATCCTGGAAGCTGCTGGGATTTTCCGGAACCAATACCGCGGTAGCGCCCACGGCAAGGCTTACGTACAGCGCCAGATGGCCCGCGTTTCTGCCCATGACCTCTACGACGGAGCAGCGCTCGTGCGACTGCATGGTATCGCGCAGCTTATCGATGCACTGTATCGCCGTGTTTGCGGCAGTATCGAAACCGATCGTGTAATTCGTGCAGCCGATATCATTATCGATGGTCGCGGGAATGCCCACGACGGAAATGCCGTGATGGGACAGCTCCAGCGCGCCGCGGAACGTGCCGTCGCCGCCGATGGCGACGATGCCGTCCAAACCGAGCAGCTTGCAGATGCCAACGGCCTTCTGTTGGCCTTCTTCGGTTTTGAATTCCTCGCTTCGCGCGGTGTAGAGAATCGTGCCGCCGCGATCTACGATGTGCGCAACGCTCTTTTCATCCAGCTTTACGACGTCGCCGGAAATCAGACCGTTCCAGCCGTGCCGAATGCCGATCACTTCAATCCCCAAGGACAATGCGGAGCGGACGACGGATCGCACCGCCGCGTTCATGCCGGGCGCATCTCCGCCGCTGGTCAGCACGCCGATGCGCTTGATTTTCTTTTCCTGTAATTCCATAAGTATTCCCCTTTTGACGATCGTTTATTTTTCGATGAAGCGGCGGTATTCGTCCTCGCCCTCCAGAATTTCCAGCGTGATATCGAAATGCTTCTTTTCGCCCGCTTCGATCATCGGCAGCGTGCCATGATCGATTTCATACTGCCGGCCTGCCGCATAGCAGTTGGTGGGCTGAATGCCGCATACGTAATCGCCCGCGCCCATGGATTTCCACTCCAGCATCTTATCGAACTGATCGCGGCGGAATTTTACGCCCAGACCCAGATTCATGCTGGGCGAGAATCCGCACGCATGTACCTCGGTAAGATCATCGGGCATTTCATGAATGAACACCTGCTCCGTTTCGCCCACGATGGGTTCGGTCACGATGCTCCAGTTATCGATATCCTGCTCCGCGCGTTCGTTCATCGGTACGACGCGCTTGCTGGGAATCACAAGGCGCATATCGCCGCCCAGAATCGGGAAGCCCAGGTTTACGTGCAGCATGATCATCATCGGCATCGCGAAATCGCCTTCGTTTTCTACCTCGTTGCGAATTTCCACGGTCTTGCCGCCGAACTTGGAGATGATCTCGCGGCGCAGCACCATATTTTCGCGGAACAGGCCGCCCTGGCGCATTTCACCGCTGACGCGCAGAACATATTCGCCGTCCTCCCACTTCGCGGTGGCGCATACGTTTTCGGCGGGGGTCATGCGCATGGAGCCATGGAAATAATCATCGCCCGTTTCATCGCGATAATAATTGCCCACGTTCGTAAGACCGCAGGTGTACAGCATGCCGCCCGTGATGCTGCGCAGAAATTCCGGCTGGCGCGTATCCATGTGCGCGCGCTGCTTCGGGCCGGATTTGGACAGGAAATTCAGCGGGATTCCGCGATAGGTCATGTCCAGAATGTCCATCCCGCGGCTCTCCATCACCGTATACTTCAGCAGTCCCGAGTTGACCTCCTTCGCGCGAATGCCATCCGCAAAGCCCTCGGTAATCATCGTGCTGCGCACGCCCGCCAGAGAATCCATTCTTCCAACATAATGCAGAAGGTCTTTTTTATCATAATTCTTTCCGAAATATTCAGGCATGACCGTATCCTCCCTTAAATCTGCAGTGAACAAAAATATCTGCTCAATATAAGTATACACGCGTTTTTCATACCTGTCAACAACGCGCGGGACAAGGTTTCTGTAATGGATGCAAAACTGCGCCGCGGGCGATCTTCCCGCGGCGCGCTGCATATGTTTTTACTCAGGTCATGGCATAGGGATCCATGTATTTTTCAATATCTTCGGGCTTCATGATCTTGCGCTCGACCAGTTCTTCGCGAACGGAAATATTTTTGCGCATCGCGGATTTTGCGATGTCCGCCGCCGCCGTATAGCCGATATACGGGCAAAGTGCCGTGATGATGCCGATGGAATGATTCACCAGATCTTCGCAATGGGCTTCATTCGCGGTAATTCCGGCGACGCAGTTATCTACGAACGTCTGTACCGCGCCCGTCAGCATCCGGATCGATTCGAACAGCTTGTAGAAGATCACGGGTTCGAACGCATTCAGCTCCAGCTGACCGGCCTCCGCCGCCATGCCGATGCACATATCGTTGCCGACGATGCTGAACGCCACCTGCGATACCACCTCCGGAATCACGGGGTTGACCTTGCCCGGCATGATGGAAGATCCATTCTGCCGCGGGGGCAGATTGATTTCATGAAATCCCGTTCTGGGGCCGGACGACATGATGCGCAGATCGTTGGCAATCTTGGACAGATTGATCGCGACCGTCTTGAGCGTAGCGGATACGCTTACGAAGCCGTCCAGATTCTGCGTCGCATCGATCAGATTCGGCGCGGATTTCAGATTCAGCGCGCTGATTTCCGCCAGCGCCGGAACAATGTGCTTTACATAATTCGGATCCGCGTTGATGCAGGTGCCGATCGCCGTGCCGCCCATGTTGACGTACATCAATTCTTCCGGAATGGTCAGCAAGCGATCATAGCTGCGCTGGATGACCGAACGATACGCGCCGAATTCCTGTCCCAGCCGAATCGGCACCGCATCCTGCATCTGGGTTCTGCCCATCTTCAGGATATGATCGAATTCCTTTTCCTTGGCGGTCAGTGCATCGATCAGGCGCTTCGTCTGCGCGATCGCGCCGCGAATCAGCTTGATCACCGTCATTTTGCCCGCCGTGGGAATTACATCATTCGTGGACTGCGCCATATTCACATGATCATTCGGGTGGATCACGGTGTAATCGCCCTTCTGACCGCCCATGATTTCGATCGCGCGGTTGGCAATGACTTCGTTCATGTTCATGTTCGCGGAAGTGCCCGCGCCGCCCTGCACCGCATCGGTGATGAACTGATCTCGCAGCTTGCCGGACAGCACTTCATCGCAGGCGCGGATGATCGCGTCGGCGCGCGCGGAATCCAGCTTGCCGATTTCGCAATTCGTTCTCGCCGCCGCCTTCTTGATTTCCGCCATGGATTCGATAAATTCCGGAATCAGACCGGTACCGGTGATCTTGAAATTCTCCGCCGCGCGCAGAGATTGCAGCCCGTAATACGCGCCCTCCGGTATTTCCTGGCTGCCAACCATATCCCTTTCGATTCTCATGCTTGCACCCTCGTATCCTCTTTGCGTTGTATGGTTCTAAGTAGTGTATTCATAAGGTAACCCCTGCCTCCCTCTGATGAGGGAGGTGTCAAAACCAGATGTTTTGACGGAAGGAGAGAACCATTTCATGCATTTGACCAACTTGACGGAAAGTGTTTTCTCTCCCTCAGTCAGCGACAAAGTCGCTGTCAGCTCCCTCACAGAGGGAGCCAAGAATACAGAACCCAGATTCAAACCGCCATTATTATACAACGCAGGGTGAAGGATGTCAATCAGATGCGATTGCTATTTGCAATATTTCTTTCATTTTTCAGGTTTGGTCGCCCTTGCTTTTCGCAGTTCTTCCTGTTTGAACTGATCATAATCGCGCAGATCTTCATTCCACGCGGAAAACGCATCGTCGCTTCGATGGTCGGTCAGATCCAGATTTTCGCGCATATAGTTCGCCAGATACCTGGATACCTTATCCGCGCCGAATACGTTCAGATGGTTGCCGTTATCCATCGAATCATGGCTCCAATCGAAGCCCATCTCTTCAAGATGCATATTCAGATCCAGATAGGTAAGCCCCATTTCATCCGCAAACGCCTGCGCGCCGTTGTGCAGCTTCATCGTCCAGATGGTGGTATTGGGCATGCTGAACAGGATAATCTGCGTGCCGTGCGACTGGCACAACTCCAGGATCGCATCAAAATCGCGGCGATTGCGGAGGAACATCCTTCGCTTCTGGTCGGTCGGCTGTATGTAATCCGATGTATCCGCCGGTGCAATATCCGTTTCAAAATGATAGCCCTTATCGCGCTGCCGCTGCGTATAGCGAACGGGTGCAAACAGTTCATCCCATTTCAGCGATTTCCAACGATCGTGGTAGCGAATGATCTTGCATGTATTATCGAAGCGAATTTTCAGTTCAGCCGTGAACGGAACCCGATAGAACAGCGAAGTGGCTTCCAGAAATACGTACTTCGGCGTCTGCGTTCGATAGATTTTTTCCAGAATCGGCCGCGTATAGCACAGAAATTGCCGGGGCGATCCCGCCGCATAGGATGTAATTCCACTGCTGCGCCAGATTTCCAGCGGGTTGATGCCGTAATAGGAGGTACTATCGCCTTCAAAGATTACGTCCAGCGTGTTTTCAGGCTCGGCATAAACGCCGTTCAGCGTGTATTCGTCGATGCCCGCTTCCCTCGTATTGTTCTTCGGCGTAAAAGCGTAGGAAAAGAGCATCAGCAGCGCCATCAGTCCCGCCAGAAAGCCGACGCTGCACAGCGTATGTTTCAAAAATCTTTTCATGCGCAGCCTCCTAGAAATTTGCGTACATCGGAATTACGGCCTCATAGCCCCTGCCGTATGCGCCAAAGATCACGATGTAAAGAATCAGCGCGTACAGAATCGCCCAGCGCAGCACGATATTGCGCTTATTCAGCGATTCGCGCACGTGCATACCGCGCTCCTGCATGATACCAATTGCCAGAACGATGATCAGCGTAACACCGATGATGGCGAAATCCTTTGCATCGATCATCAGCGATTTATCGGAGAGCATCGCGCCCAGCGATGCAAAGCTGAAATTTGCAAATATCCGCTTCAGCACGGTGCATCCTGTTTTCACATCCGCGGCGCGGAAGAATACCTCGCCCACCAGCACGATCAGCGTCGTGCGCAGCATCTGGAAAATCCGGAACCACAGCGCCTGCGTATTGATGCGCAGCAGTTTGTTGATTTTGCCGGTCAGCGGCTGAATCAAACTGCCGCACAGAATGAACGCAAAATGATACATACCGAAGAATACATAATTCCACGCCGCGCCGTGCCACAGGCCGTTGCACAGCCATACGCAGAATAGCGCGATCGAACCGGCGATCAGCGGGCCATAGTAATTGCCGATCTTTTTGCGGGCGGCGGAGGTCAAATTCTTCATGCGCCTGGACATGGTAACCGGATAAAAGATATAATCGCGGAACCATGCGCCCAGCGTGATATGCCAGCGTTGCCAGAATTCCGATATGGTTTTGGAAAAGAACGGCCGGCGGAAGTTTTCAGGCAACCCTACCCCGAAAATCTGCGCCACGCCGATCGCTGCATCGATACTGCCGGAAAAATCCATATAAAGCTGAATCGTATAACACACGGCGGCGATCGCCACGATCCCGCCTTCGTAATTCTCCGGATGATCGAAGATCAGGCCGACGAAGCTGTTCAGGCGATCCGCGATCACCATCTTTTTTACCATGCCCCACAGAATGCGCTGCGCGCCCAGCTTCAGATTTTCAAATCGAATGCCCTGTACGTTCCACAGCTGCTCCGCCGTATCGCTGTATCGGCAGATCGGGCCTTCCACGATCTGCGGAAAGAAGCTCATAAACAGCGCAAGGCGGCCGATATTGCCATCCGCCTGAATCGTGCCGCGGTACACATCCACGATGTAGGACATGCCCTGCAGCGTATAGAATGATATGCCGATCGGCACCGCCAGCACCGGAACCGCAAATTCCAGCGGCACATGCGCGGCGCGCAGCAGCGTATTTACGTTTACGGCGATGAACGCCGAATACTTCAGCGCCAGCAGAAGGCCGAAGTGCAATATCGCCGCAAAGCAGATCACGCCCTTTTTCTTGCGGAGGAAGGACGCCCTGACCGCCTTTTTCGCATCCTTTTCCGCCGACTTCAGCGCATCCGCCTGCTGCCGGTGCAGCCGGTCGATCCACAGTGAAAAATAATGGATCGAAAGCGTGGAAAGCAGAAGAAACGCGGCAAGCTTGCCGCTGATCAGCCATGAAAAGCCATAGCTGATCGCCAGCAGCGCGTATTTTTTCATTTTTTTCGGAACGATCGTAAATACCAGCAGCGCCATGGTCAAAAAGAAGCACAAAAACGTCATGGACATCATGTTCGTCAATGTGCTTGCAAAATGACCTGCCATGAAGAGCTTGGACAGCGTCATTTGGGTTTAATCCTCCTCCTGAAGGCGCTGAATCATGCTCCACATCGCCTTTGTGGAATTGAAGTTCGCGGGAATGATCTCCACGGCGGGGATCGTAATATCAAATTCATCCTCCAACTCCGCAATCAGGGAAAGGATGGACAGCGAGCTTAAATGATGCGCGTCAATCAGATCTTCGCAGGTGGAATAATCGACGTCGGGCTGAATATCCTCGAGAATCTCAATCAGTTTATCCATGGCTTGCTTCCTTTCTAATCGGCGAATTGAATTCCGCCGTTTCAATCGTATTTCGCACGCAGGTATACGCGCCGCCCTCGCCGCGCAGATATACAGCGGGCAGATCGCGGCTCAAAAACAGGGCGATGCCCTCGGTGACGCAGTACGCGCCCGTATTTTCAAAGCGCAGCACATCGCCGATTTCGATCTTCGGCAGCGGCGCCTGCTTTACGATGATATCGTTCATCGAACAGAGCGATCCGCAGATGTTCCAGAGCGCATCGTCCGGTTCGGATTCCTTCCCCACCACCGATAAAAACGGCTGCTTCATCGCCATGGACTGCCCGTAATACACCATCTGGTGCATTCCGCCGTCCACCAGCAGATAATTCTGTTCGCGGTTGCGCTTCATATCTACGATGTGGGTATAATACCGCCCGCAGGCTGCGGCGATGCTCCGCCCCAGTTCGATGGTGATCTGCGGCTTGTTGACCATTTCGCGAACCAGATCGCCAAAGCCTGTAATCAGCGCTTCTTCATCAATTTCATCGGATTTGAAATACGCCACGGGAAAGCCCGTTCCGTATTCCAGCTCCGCCGCGGTATAGCCGTATTGATCGCGCAGCTTTGTGAGGAACGCGTCCAGATGCGCAATTTCGCGGCGCAGCTTTTTCAGCGATGTTTTCTGCGTTCCGGAGAAATACTGAATGCCGATGATTTCGACCTCCGGATGATCATCGCGCTCCGCAACGATCTGTTCAATGATCGCTTCATCCATGCCGAACTGGCTGTCGTTCGTCACGCGCAGCAGCACGGGCACGCGTTTGCCGCAGCGTTTTGCATCATAACAAATCTGCTGATACTGCCGCAAGGATTCCGCCGTAAATAACCCGTTAAAGTCGGAATCCGCAATCAACTTTTCGATCACGGCGGGCGTTTTGTATACGCCGCTGATGACCATCTTTTGGGTATCTACCTTCAGCTGCGCGCAGATTTCCGCTTCACCGGGCGAACAGACCTCCAGCCGGTCGATATACGGCTCGATCGCGCCGATGATGAAAGTATTGGCCTTTACCGCGTAGCAAAGCTTTATTTCCTCCGGCAGAAGCGCGCGCAGCTTCCCCACGCGCTCCCGCAGCGTTTCCGTATCGAACACATAAAACGCGCCCGCGTTCGCCTGAATCAGGCTCTGTTCCGTATTCATCCGTTCTTCTTTCCTCCGGCGATTTCTTCCAGCCGTCTCCGGTCGATCTTTCCGTTTTTCGTCAGCGGCATTTCGTCCACCCTGCGCAGCACGCCCGGAATCATGAATTCCGGCATGCGCTCCTTCATGGCGGCGTACAGCGCGTCCTTTTCGATCGTGCCGATGTAAAAGCCCTTCAGGCGGGATTTCCGTTCGTCAAATGTGCAGCAGCAGCGCTCCACGCCGTCGATCGCCGCCATCGCGCGTTCGATCTCCTCCAGTTCGATGCGGTGTCCCATGTGCTTGATCTGGAAATCCTTCCGTCCGCAGAAGAACAGATCGCCCGACGCATCATATTTGCCCAGATCGCCCGTTCGATAGATGATTTCGGGATAGCAGGGGTTCAGCGGGTTGCGCACGAAGCTGCGCGCGGTCTGCGCCTCCGCACGGTAATAACCCAGCGCCAGCGCGGAACCGCGAACGCAGATTTCGCCGACCGCATCCGCATCCGTCACCGCGCGATCATCCGCGTCCAGCAGGAACACATCCTCGTTCGGGAAGGGCTTTCCGATCGGAATGCCGCCGGAATAATCGCGCCCGGCTTCCAGAATGTGGTAGGTACAATTGCAGGTGATCTCGGTAGGCCCGTATACGTTTACAAACATGGCGTTCGGCAGATGCCGCATCCACGTCGTCAAATGCTTGTGCGGCATCACCTCGCCACTGAATATGATCCTGCGCACCGTTTCCGGCGTGCGGTAATCCAGCCCGTGGAACGTGCTGATCAGGCAGAGCGCGGACACCGCCCAGATCATCACCGTAATTTTGTTCGCGCACAGATAATCGATCAGCTGCACCGGCGCGGAGAAAAACCGCTTCGGCACGATCACCAGCGTCGCGCCCACGCGCAGCGCGGAATAGATATCCTTTACCGATACATCGAAATCAAACGGCGCCTGATTGGCGATGACGTCATCCGGCGCGATGCCCATGATTTCGGTAAAGCAATCGATAAAATCGATCACGCTGCGATGCCCCACCGCGATGCCCTTGGGCGTTCCCGTGGAGCCGGAGGTAAAATTGATGTACAGCGGATCGGTATCGATCGTGCGGCGGCGCGCGGCGGCGAGCGCCGCTTCGTCAGCATCGTGCGCCCGCAGCGCGTCCACCGTCGTAACGGCTGCGCCCGCAAAGATTTCCTTGGCGGTATCCGCAAGCGCGGGATCGGCAATCACAATTTTAGACTGCAATACGGCAGCAATTTGTTCCAGCCGCGCGCGCGGAAATTCGGGATTTAACAGCGAATAGCAGCATCCCGCATAGGCGACGCCCATGAACGCGCACAGCGCATCGATTCCCTTATCCATAAATACGATCACCGGCGCGCGGCGCACGCCCATGGCGATCAAACCGCTGCCGATGCGCCGCGCATCGCGTTGAAAATCCGCGTAGCTAATCGACTTTTCCTCTTCACTGATCGCTATCTTTTCAGGATTCCTCCGCGCGGAGTCCTCCAGATAATCCAATACGTTGATCTGCATGGCGTGCTCCATTTGTATACAATACTTTCACATATGCATTATACCAGATGTGCCCGGTTCTTTCAAGGGCGCGAATCGGGAAAGCGTCGCAAATGATGATTTCGTTCCCAGAATATCTATACTCTGCCTTAATATGTGCGTAATTCAAATATGGTATATAATATAGGCACGATTTTAAAAAGCGAAAGGAACGCCGATATGAATTTTCTTACGCCATTTTCGGATGCAATCGCTGCTTATGAAAATCCAGACGCAATTCTGGCGTGCAACGATGTGCTGCGGCGGCGCGGACTTTCCATCTCCCCCGCGCAGGCAAAAGCGCTATGCGAAACCCGCGAAAATGCGCTGCGGCAAACCGCGCGAATCGAATTTCGCGGCGGTACGCTGGAAAAGCTGATCGATGCGTTTTCGGATTCGGATTTCGTCCGGCAGGACAATTTCGTCGAGCTTTTGCAGGAGCTTATCGATCTTTTCTATGCATCCCGGAATGAAATTCCGGATGCGGTTTCGGATGATGAATTGATCGAATATATGAAGCGCGCCTTTAACGGAACCTGCGCCGGTTCGATTGAACTGCTCGCCGGACGCGAACTGCCGATGCTATATCGCCGTCTGCGCGCGGGCGAAACCTTTGCACAATCTATGGAGAAGCTTTCATGAATCAGATCGCCAAACCTTCGAAAATTGATCCGACCCGAATCGATCCGCGGCATTATTTTGAATCGCTCGTGCAGCAGGCGGCGGAATGCGGTTTGCTGGCGGAGAGTACAATTCATCGCGTACAGATTCAGCTAACCGCGCTTGCGGCGAATCTGGCGGATACCATGCTGCGCGGCGCAACCGCATCGATCCGCGTGGAAACCGCGCAGATGCTGTTTGATTCGACCATGTTCACCATCGGCGCGGGGCTGAAGGCAATAGGCAGCGCGGACGCCGCCGTCGCCCGCATTGCGGAACAGCCCGTGCAGGTTCTCTTCGAAGATGGTTTGCGGCGTGTGCAGGAATTGTGCGCCGATACGCACAAGCTGCAAAAGAAAATTTTGAACGCGCTGTTTGAAACGCCCAATCATTTCTACAGGGGCACGATCGCCGATGGAATTGACGGCTTTTTCAAGCTGTACAAACCGCAATTCGCCGCGCAGGAAATCTACATCACCGCCGATTATCCGGTTTTCATCGGCAGACCCTCCGCCGTCGGCATTGAATTCATCCATGCCTATCTGCGCGCAATCGCCTGCGAAAATGCGTTCCTTTTGCATTTTGCGCCCGCGAACGTACACCATCTGATGCTGGGCGTTTCGCAGGATTACGCAAGCTGTTCGGTCAATCTATTTGAGCCGGTGCTGCTGTCCGCGCTCGGATTGATTCTGGCTGGAAAACCGCCGCGCGGGCTGAATCTGGAAACCGCCGATTTGCGCCGCCTGCAGGCGATGCTGGCAGGTCTTGACGCGCAGGAAATTGCCGGAAAGCTTACCGGCGCAATCGAGCAATTGCAAACACATTTCACCTTCGGCGCGCAAACGATTCAATATATTCGAATGTGCGTACCGAAGCTTGCCGATAACGTATTCCAATCCATCCGGCTGCACGCGATCGAAAAATGCTTCGTCATCCCCGCCGTTTCCGATGTGCGAATGGAAATCATCAGCGATTTTTCCGAACGCATGGAAGATGCGGATTTCCGAAAAATGATGGGTGCGCTTCAATGGACGGAGGATTCCGATCAGATCATTCATACGCTGATCGAGCGCGTTCGCTCCGCCGATGATATGATCGATGCGATCAACGTACTGGAATTGGATGCGGAACAGATAAATACGCTTTCAAACCAACTGCCGCTCAGTCTGTTTGCGCCGCTGCTGATTCGCTATCATAGCGATGCGTTCTTGCAGGAGGATTGGGAACACCATCTGCGCGCCGCGCTGATCGCGCGCATGAAAACCTTCGATGACGCTATGCAAACGCAGCTTCATCAGATGATCCGCGCATCCCGCCGCTCGCCGGAGGATGCATAAAAATCAATCGCTCAAAACGCGATGACATACAAATCGTCATTGACAAATATCTGTTTTAACTTTAGAATACTTATAAGAATTTTGGAAGGGAGCGAGCCTATGACTGATCCCCGTCTTATTGAAAAAATGACAGATATCATGGCAAAATTCGTCGCCTACAGTGGAAAAATTCTTCCGGACGACGTAATGCAGAAGCTGACAGAGCTGCGTTCGCAGGAGCACAGCCCGCTGGCGCTGGCGATTTATGATACCATGTTTGAAAACCAGCGGCTGGCGAAGGAGCTGGATCGTCCCTGCTGTCAGGACACCGGCGTGCTGCAATTTTTCGTAAAATGCGGTGCAAATTTTCCGCTGATCGGCGATCTGGAAGCGCTGCTGAAGGAAGCGGTGGTGCGCGCGACGTTCGCCGCCCCGCTGCGCCATAACAGCGTGGAAACATTCGATGAATACAATACCGGTCGAAACGTCGGCAAAGGTACGCCCAGCGTATTTTGGGAGATCGTACCGGAGAGCGACAGCTGTGAAATCGATACCTACATGGCGGGCGGCGGCTGCACCCTGCCCGGAAAAGCCATGGTGCTGATGCCGGGCGCGGGCTACGAGGGCGTGACCCAGTTTGTAATGGACGTAATGACCAGTTACGGTCTGAACGCCTGTCCCCCACTGCTGGTGGGCGTCGGCGTGGCGACTTCGATCGAAACCGCCGCGCTGCTTTCGAAAAAGGCGTTGATGCGCCCGATCGGCAGCCACAATTCCAACGCGCGCGCCGCGAAAATGGAACAGCTGCTGGAGGACGGCATCAACAAAATCGGTCTGGGGCCGCAGGGGCTTTCCGGCGCGGCTTCCGTAATGGGCGTGCATATCGAAAACACCGCGCGCCATCCATCCGCCATCGGCGTCGCCGTGAGCACCGGCTGCTGGAGCCACCGGCGCGGACACATCAATTTCGATCGCGATCTGAACTACACGATCACATCCCATAAGGAGGCGAAGCTGTAATGTCCAAAAAGATATTGAAAACGCCCATCTCCGCACAGGATCTTGAAGATATTCGCATCGGCGACATCATCTACCTTACGGGACACATCACCACATGCCGCGATGTGGCGCATCGCCGCCTGATCGAGGGCGGGCGCGAATTGCCCGTGGATCTGCACGGCGGCGCGATCTTTCACGCGGGCCCCATCGTGCGCCCGATCTCCGGAGCGGATGGAAAATACGAAATGGTTTCCATCGGCCCGACCACTTCCATGCGCATGGAAAAATTCGAAGAAGAATTCATCCGTCAAACCGGCGTTCGTCTGATCGTCGGCAAGGGCGGCATGAAGGAAGGCACGCAGCGCGGCTGTGAAAAATACAAGGCGATCCATTGCGTATTCCCCGCGGGCTGCGGCGTGCTCGCCGCCACGACGGTGGAAGAAATCGAAGGCGCGGAATGGATGGATCTGGGCATGCCGGAAACGCTGTGGACGTGCCGCGTAAAGGAATTCGGTCCGCTGATCGTTTCCATCGATACGCACGGCGGCAATCTGTTCGAGGAAAACAAGATCAGATTCAATCAGAAAAAGGACGCGGCATGCACGGAAATCTGCGCGCAGGTCGGGTTTATCAAATAAAAAAGCAATACGAAACGACGCGTACGGTACATCATCGACCGTGCGCGCCGTTTTGATGTGGCATCTACAGCATATTGAATCAAAGAAAAGATTTACATCGGCTTCACTGTATTCTTTTCTGGCCTTCATGGATTCTATTGCTCTCATATGAGCGTCATATGCCTTATGAAAGCTATTGTTTTTGAGCGCGTCTTCAGAAGTAATACAGGAAACACCAGCAATGTCATTTCAACCATTTTTTCTTTATCATTGAAGGCATTAGGAGAAAAACGCAAATTTGAAAAATCCGTATGAAGTAACTCATCTTCTGTTACACGAAAATGTGAAGCAATCTTCTTCCTTATTTCTGACTTAGGGCTTCGCTCTCCTTTTTCATAATTTGCTATTGCATTAGGAGATTCGATTCCTATCGACAATGCCAGTTCAAATTGCGTTTCTCCGTAAGCAGGCGGAGGCTTTTTATGTTCTTTGCAAGCTGATCCTTTGACATTTTGTTTACCTCCGTTATTTTATCAAAATCTAATTCGCACACCGACATACCCCTTAGGGTTGGGGGGCTAAACTGTTGTCGGGAAAAACATTTAATCCACTCACACAATTTTTATCGGTCCGATTATACCGTAATAGATATGTTCCCTCGTACACTTTCGGCATTCCGGGTGAGCGATTTGAAAATCGTTTTACGCGAAAAAAGCCTGAAAACAGGCGATTTATTTCTTATTGCGTGACATCAATACTACCGTCTCGATATGTGCATCGTTGTCCAAACTCAAGCTCATATCTTCCGCAATGATAGGAAGCTTGAATTTGATGGACTTGAGCCACTGGCCGTTAGGCTGCCGCTCCTCATAGATCTGGATTTCGGAAAGCAGCGATTCCATAAGCTGCCGCTTTTCCTGATCGTCCATGACGGAATAGAGCTTATCAAAGTAAATCAGCACCTTGTAGA
>JABLTK010164193.1_pt1 | contig 20131 bp, 22 predicted proteins | sample 7160131 | NCBI WGS metagenome assembly JABLTK01 (sample SAMN14651221, study PRJNA627086) | human gut metagenome | isolation source: feces | host: Homo sapiens
AACCGCCGCTCCAACAACTTACCCATGAGGCCTCTCCGCTGGATGTCTCCCGCCGAGGTCACTGTCCAATATGTTTGACAAACCTACAGCGCAAACGCCTGCGTTCCCATGCCGTTGCCGGCGAGCGAGGGGCTTCGCGTATGATACTTATTGTATGTAGACGGATTGTATTCAAATGGATTATGTTCAATCACAGGAGGAAGGAACGATGGATATTGTAAAAGTTTTTGCAGACAACCTTAAAAAGTACCGCTGCAGGATGGGCCTGTCGCAGGAAGCCTTTGCCAGCAAATGCGGGATGCATCGGACCTATATCAGCGCCATCGAATGCTATCGCCGCAGCATATCCCTGGAAAACATTCAGCGCATCGCAGATGCGCTGGAGATCGAGACCTATCAATTGTTTTTGGAGGATTGAGCTTCATGGAATACAGAGACCGGGCCGCAGGCTGGAAGCACGCGAAGCTTTCGGGGCACAAAAATGAAGCGCTTGTCAAAATACGCCTGGATACGGATGCGGATTTTGCAGAGTCCTTCTTAAAAAGGATCGGGAGGGTTTCGGCCAGGATCGTCAGCACCTCCATCGGGGGCCTGCGTGAGACCGATGTGCCCGGCGTAAATGGGCGGAAGACGAAATCAAAAACTGATCTGAAGGTGACGCTGGACACCGGGGAGACCGTCAATGTTTCCATCAAAAAGAGCCTTGCGGGGCAGGTGTATTTTGTCGGCGCCAGACTGTTTATCGAGACCTTTGAAAAGCAGTTCAAAACGCAGATCCCGAAGGAGGTTTGCAGAGCCATAGCGCTGTTTTGGGCCGCCGCCGAGGATGCCGGAGCCATCATCGGGAGCTATGGGGACCGGAGCTGCGCCAAAAGCTTTGCCCTGCAGCAAAAGCATAAAAGCCTGAATGCCTCTACGCTGAGGGCCTATGACCGGCAGCTCTGCGACGCGCTGCTGCAATGGTTTTCGGACCATGCATATGAGATCGCAAAGCTCTCCTTTTCCATGGGCGCCGCCTGCAGCCCCGGCGATTGGTCGGAGTATGTGTGGTATATCAATCTGCTGGAAGAGAACGATACGGATGCGATCTTTCCCATTGAGGACCTCTGCAGCGCTGCGCAGCGCGCAGCAAAACGCGAGACCTGCTATGGCACGGCCTATGGCGGGACCACCATCCAGCTGCCCTTTGGCTTCGTGCAGTGGCATCAGGCAAAAATGCAATTCCACCATCAGTATGAAAAGGTGAAGGCGCTGGCCGGACGGAAGGCGTAAGGGCTTATTCGCTCTCCAGCGCCAGCGCCATTTGCCTTGCGATCGCCACAGACAGCAGGGGAGGGACCGCATTGCCGATCTCCAGCCGCTTCATGCCGTCGGAGCCATAGAACCGGTAGTCGTCCGGAAAGCTCTGGAGCCTTGCGCCTTCGCGGATGGACATGGCGCGGGAATCCCGGGGATGGATGCATCTGGAGGAGGAGGGACAGGCGAAATTCCGCGTGATCGTGGTAGACGGCCTGTCCCACCAGAGCTTGGCGTAGGTGTTGCCATAGCCGCTTTTGGGGCGGATATCCTCCGGCAGATCGCATTTGCTTTGGCCGTCCTTTAGCGCTTCCATGATCCTGACCAGATGCGCTCCGTTTTTGGGAGCCATGTGTTCCGTCAGGGTGCCGCTGCCGCGCCGGACAAATTTGAGGAAATCATTGTCCGCTTCCCCTGCATATTCGGCGGACTGCTGCCCGCCCTTCAGGCAAGGCAGATCGCCCAGCGCATCCCGCAGGGTCACATAGGCTTTTTTGCCGCTGCCGTGGGTGGCTTCGGGGTAAATAAAGGGGTTTTCCCCGCGGAAGCCCACCAGGATCACCCGTTCTCTATGCTGGGGAACGCCAAAATCCACCGCATCCAAAACGCGATGCTTCAGGCAGTATCCGATCTCCCGGAACTCAGCCTGGATCTGGGGAAACAGCCGGCCGTGATCCATGCTGAGGAGCCCCACAACATTTTCAAAGACAAAAGCCCGGGGCTTCAGAAGCTGAAGGATCCGTTTGTACTGCAGAAACAGGCTGGCTTTTTCGTCCAGCCGTCTTTTGCCCAGCGTGGAATAGGACTGGCAGGGCGGGCCGCCGATGACGATATCGATCTGCTGCCTGCCTGTCGCCTCCAATAAGGCCGATTCGGTCAGCGCGCAGATATCGCAGTTCAGCATGGTCACCCCAGGATGATTCAGGGAGTATGCCGCCGCGATATCCCGTTCGATCTCGTTTGCGGCAAGAATATGGAATTCGGGCATTTCCGAAAAGCCATAGGAGAGACCGCCCACGCCGGCAAACAGATCGATTACATTGTATTCCTTCATTGCGTTCCCCTCGCGTTTTGACGATTCAGCAATTATTATAGCACAGGATGCCGCCAGCGTCAATTTTGCCGGCGGGCAAAGAAGATAAAACAATAGATCCGAACTCTTCACCGAGCGGTGCTGAGTTCGGATCTATTTTGTCTGGTGCGGATGAAGGGACTTGAACCCCCATGAAATTGCTTTCACATGGACCTGAACCATGCGCGTCTGCCAATTCCGCCACATCCGCAAATCAGGGCTTTGGTGCAGCCAGAGGGACTTGAACCCTCAATCCATTACTGGAACTAGCCCCTCAAGCTAGCGCGTATGCCAATTCCGCCATGGCTGCGAATTGCGATTGCTTGTATACTATAGCATACTGTTTTGAAAAAAGCAAGCACTTTTTCAAAATATTTTCCCGTTCGCCGCCGCTTGACAGCGCTTTCTGCGGGGCATAAGCGCCAGATGCTGCCGGAGCCTGCCCGGAAGCATGAAAAAAGGGAGCGGGCATTGCCCGCTCCCTGCTGTATTCCCGTTGTATCTGTTATTCTGCGTCGGTCTTGCCGCCGGCCTGCTGCGCCGGCAGACGCTGCACGGTCAGCTCGTGGGTCATGAGCTCATCCGCCTTGGCTACGGTGATCTGAAGATCTCCGTGCCGGAAGGTCTCGCCGGTTTTGGGGATTCGCCCTGCCTGCTCCGTGATCCATCCGTTGACGGTGGTGGCTTCGGTCTCTTCGCCGCTGAGGGAGAAGAAATCGAAAAACTCCTCCACCGAGGCGGTGGCGAGCACGCAATAGGCGTCCTTACCTGCGGCAGTGATCTGCGCGATCTCTTCGTCCCGCTCATCCCAGATCTCGCCCACGATCTCCTCCAGAATATCCTCCATGGAGACGATGCCGGAGGTCTCACCGTATTCGTTTACCAGAATGACCATGTGGTTATGCTGGCGCTGCATCTCCTTGAAGAGCGTATCCAGATTCACAGTCTCCGGCACGATCACCGGCTCATGGAGCACCTGCTGCAGGGAAAAGCCCGGGCTGCGCCGCTCCAGAAGATAATCTCTGGTATGGAGGACGCCGATGATCCGGTCTTCTCTGGCATCATAAACGGGGATACGGGAAAAGGCCTCGGTCTTGATCAGGGAGACGATCTCCTCTTCAGAAGCGTTCTCCGTCAGATATACCACGGATTTCCAGGGCGTCATCACATCCTCCGCGGTCATGCGATCCAGCTTGAAGACATTCTTGATATAAGTAATGTCGTCCCGGTCCAGCGTGCCCTCGTCGCCGCCGGCGTCCAGCATCAGAACGATGTCCTCCTCAGAAACAGGCTCATCCTTTTCCTTGGGATCAATGCCCACCAGCCGCAGCACTGCATTGGTGGAGACGGTGAGGAACCAGATGATGGGCTTCAAAATGGCGGCCAATACGGAGATGAAGCCGCAGACGGCGTTGGCCAGCTTCTCCTTGTGCTTCATGGCGATGCGCTTGGGGACAAGCTCGCCGAAGATCAGGGTAAAATAAGAGAGGATCAGCGTCACCGCCACCACGGCCACGGTGTTCATGGTCCCGGCGTGCTGGGGCGCGATGCGGAAGATGCGGACCAGAAAGGCGGAGACCGTCTCGGCAAAATTGTCCGCCGCAAAAGCTGAGCCCAAAAAGCCGGCCAGCGTGATGCCGATCTGGATGGTGGAGAGGAACTGGGTAGGCGTCTCGATGATGCGGAGCATTTTCTTTGCCCGCTTATCACCGTCAGAAGCCAGAGCGCGGACCTTCTTTTCGTTCAGGGAGATCACGGCGATCTCCGTGGCGGCAAAGAACGCGTTGCATAAGATCAATACGATCTGCAGAAGTAATTGTTTTAACATTGTTCAGAAGAACCTCCATCGATATATGTGTTTTTTGAAATAAGATCTGGCCGATCGCCATGGCGTCACCGCAGGATCACGGTAAACATCCGGAATCGGATCGCAGCCTCAGGAAAACACACCGGTATCACCGGCTCCTCTGACGGGGGGTTCCCACAACTTCGGGGAAGCGGATCCAAAAAACCATCTCCTTTTCGCAAAATAATTCAGTATATTATTTTAACGGATCGCCGAAGAAAGTCAAGGGGAGATTTGTAAACATTTGCACACGGTGACTCCCTTGCCCGGCCGGAGGTCGCCCGGACCTCTTGTCACAGACGGGAAAATGTGGTATACTCTAATCAAAGGATAAAACAGGCGGGAGGCTTTCGCAATGAAGCAGCAAGAAAGAACGGCGTTCATCGATCATTACCGTCAGGTGGCCCACCGTGGCCTGCACGACCGGGAGCTGGGCATCCCGGAAAACTCGCTTCCGGCCTTTGCACGGGCTGTAGAGCAGGGCAAGGCCATCGAGCTGGATCTCCATGCCACGGCAGACAACCGGCTGGTGGTGCTCCATGATTTCCAGCTGAAGCGCATGACCGGCGTCCCCGGGATCGTGGAGGAATGGACGCTGGAGGATCTGCGCAAGCTGCGCCTGCAGGGGACAGACGCACAGATCCCCACGCTGGACGAGGTGCTGGAGCTGGTGAACGGCAAAGTCCCGTTGCTGCTGGAGATCAAAAGCGAGCGTCTGGGTGAGGTGGGCCGGCTGGAGCCTGTCCTGATGAAGCGTCTGGCATCTTATCAGGGGGAGTTCATTCTGGAAGCCTTCAATCCCGAGGTGCTGGTCTGGCTGCATCGCCACGCGCCCCAGTATATCCGGGGCCAGCTGGGCAATCTGGACGATGAGAACAGGCAGTTCAAGTTCTATTCCCGCCACCTGATGTTCAATCCCCTGAGCCGGCCGGATTTTATCGCCTTTGATATTCAGAAGATCGACTACAAGCTTCGCCTGGCCTGCAAAAAGCACGGTCTGCCTCTGCTGGGCTGGACCATCCGCACGGAGGCGGAGCTGAAAAAGGCTGATCGCTTGTGCGACGGCGTGATCTATGAGCATTTGGAGCTGTGAGCCATGAAGGAAGCTTGGATGATCCCGGCGCTTTTGCTGCTGGCAGGGTGCTTTGTGCTGCTGCTTTTGCTGCTGCGCCGGCAGCGGGCGCAGCAGACGGAGGCGGGCAGCCTGGAGACCCGGCTGAAGACGCTGGAGGACCTTCTGCGAAACGCGGAAAAAAGCAGCGCCGCCCTGCAGGGCCGGCAGGATATATTGGCCAAGTCAGTGGAGACCTCCCTGAGCCGGCTGCAGACGCAGCAGGCCGACGCCGCCATGCAGACCGAGCAGAAGCTGGAGCAGCTGCGCCGGAGCATGACGGAGAGCCTGAATCATATGCAGACCGCCAGCCAGCTGCAGCTGGATGGCATCCGCCGCACCGTGGACGAAAAGCTGCAGGAAACGCTGGACCGCAAGCTCAGCGAATCCTTCCAGCAGGTCTCTCAGCGGCTGGAGGCGGTCTATAAGGGCCTGGGCGAGATGCAGTCGCTGGCCGCCGGCGTGGGCGATTTGAAAAAAGTCCTCTCCAATGTGAAGACCCGGGGCATCCTGGGGGAGATCCAGCTGGGCGCGATCCTGGAGCAGATCCTTTCCCCGGAGCAATATGCCGCCAATGTGGCCACCAAAAAGGGGAGCCAGGCCAATGTGGAATATGCTGTGCGCCTGCCCGGCAGCGACGGCAGGCCGGTCTGGCTGCCGGTGGATGCAAAGTTCCCGCTGGACGCCTATCAGCAGCTGCTGGACGCCTATGACGCGGCAGATCCCGCGCTGGCAGACAGCGCGAAAAAGGCGCTGTTCCAGCGGGTGAAGGGCTTTGCCAAGGAGGTCCGCACCAAATATATCGATCCGCCCAACACCACGGATTTCGCCATCCTGTTCATCCCCACGGAGGGCCTCTATGCGGAGCTGATCCGTGGCGGCATGGCGGAGACGCTGCAGCGGGACTATCAGGTGACGCTGGCAGGCCCCACCACCATGAGCGCCCTGCTGAACAGCCTGCAGATGGGCTTCCGCACCCTTGCCATCCAAAAGCGCTCCGGCGAGGTTTGGAAGGTGCTGGGCGCAGTGAAAACCGAGTTCAATACCTTTGCTTCCGTGTTGGAATCCACCCAGAAGCGTTTGGCGCAGGCCGGCGACGATCTGGATAAGCTGGTGGGCGTTCGGACCAGGAAGATCCAAAGCACCCTGAAACAAGTGGAGGCCCTGCCGGCAGAGCTGATGCCTGCGGCGCCTTCGGAGGAGAATGATGATGTTTAAGCTGATCGCCACCGACGGCAAAGCCCGGCGCGGTGTTTTCCAGACGGCCCACGGCGCCGTTCAGACCCCGGTCTTTATGAATGTAGGCACGCAGGCCGCCATTAAGGGCGGCCTTTCCGCGGAGGATCTGCGCCAGCTGGGCTGCCAGGTGGAGCTTTCCAATACCTACCACCTCCATGTCCGGCCCGGACAGGATGTGGTCAAGCAGCTGGGCGGCCTGCACCGGTTTATGGACTGGAGCGGCCCCATCCTGACGGACAGCGGCGGCTTTCAGGTGTTTTCTCTGGCTGTGCTCCGGCGTATTCGGGAGGAGGGCGTTTATTTCAATGCCCACACCGATGGCCGGCATATCTTCATGGGCCCCGAGGAGAGCATGCTGATCCAATGGTCGCTGGGCTCAGACATCGCCATGGCCTTTGACGAGTGCATCGAAAATCCCTCGCCCCACGACTATGTGGCCCGTTCCTGTGACAGGACCACCCGCTGGCTCCGGCGCTGCCGGGACGAGCTGGAGCGGCTCAAGCAGCGGCCGGACACGGTGAACCCCGGCCAGATGCTCTGGGGCATCAATCAGGGTGGGACCTATCCCGATCTCCGGGTCAAGCATATGCAGGAGATCGCGGCGCTGGAGCTGCCCGGCTATGCCATCGGCGGGCTGGCTGTGGGCGAGCCGGCGGAGACCATGTATGAGATCATCGAGACGGTGGAGCCCTATATGCCCGCAGACCGCCCTCGCTACCTGATGGGCGTGGGAACCCCCTCCAATATCATTGAGGCAGTAGCCCGGGGCGTGGATTTCTTCGACTGCGTCATGCCATCCCGCAACGCCCGCCACGGCCATGTGTTCACCTCACAGGGGGCCATCAACCTGAACAACGCCAAATATATGACCGATCCCCGGCCGCTGGATCCCGAATGCGGCTGCCCGGTGTGCCGCCGGTATTCCCGGGGCTATGTGCGCCACCTGCTGAAGGCGGGGGAGATGCTGGGTATGCGGCTGGCCGTCATGCACAATCTGTATTTCTACAACCATCTCATGGCCCAGATCCGGCAGGCCATCGAGGAGGGCCGCTTTGAGGAGTTCCGCCGGGAAAACAGCGAAAAATTGGTGAAAAGGATCTGAAACGCCTTGTTTTTTCCCAAAGGTTTGTTTATAATCAAATTATCTTACATGACTGGGAGGCAACTTATGAGTTCCAAACTGAAAAAAATGCTGCTGGCCGCGGGCGGCCTGACGAGCCTGCTGTCCATGAGCGCTTTTGCCGAGGGTGAAGCTGCCGATACTGCCAATACGCAGGTCTCCGGCTTTGCCCAGTACGGCACCATCATCTGGCTGATCATCATTGTGGCCGTCTTTTACTTCATGATCCTCCGTCCTCAGAAGAAAAAGGAGAAGGCTGACCGGATGCTGCGCAACAGCCTGCAGCCCGGCGATAAGATCGTCACCATCGGCGGCTTTGTGGGCCGGATCATCAGCATCAAGGACGACGAGGTCACCTTTGAGACCGGCGCCGCCAAAAACCGCATGACCGTCAAGAAGTGGGCCATCCAGACCAAGGAAGGCGGCTCTGCCGAGGTCAAGGCCAAGGAGACCAAGGACGAGGTCAAGGCCGCGGAAGCGACGCCCGACGAGCTCACCACCGGCAAAGACGAGTAATAGCGCCCGTCCCTCCCGCATAGGTTTCAGTGAGAAACGATGCGGGAGGTTTTTTTATGAAGAAGAAGCAGAGCCGCCGGGAGGCGGAGCCGCGGATCGCGCCGGGCAGGATCCTGCTCTGCGGCGCGCTGGGCTGCGGGTTTATGCTGGCACTGACCTTTTTCTGCGCCTGGCTCATGAGCCGGGAGATGCTGCCGCTGGACAAGAGCTGTCTGCTGGGGCTGGTCATCGTGGCGCTGGGCTGCTTTCTGGCGGCGCTGCTGGCGGCAAGGGGCGGCTGCCGCAAGCTGCTGCAGGGCGGCCTTTCCGCGCTGACGGCCTTTTTGCTGCTGCTGATCTGTGGGATGCTGCTGTTTTCCGGCGGGGTCGACGGCGGAAGACTGCTGATGTCGCTGGGCGCGGCTGCGCTGGGCGGCGTTGGGGGCGCCTTCCTTGCGGGCGCGCTGGAATAAGCCCGGGGCCCTCTGGGGCTACCGGCCGGGCACGCTGCTGTTTTACGGCGTTTTGACATTGCTCTCCATAACGGTTATACTGTTTCTGATCATCACGGGCAGCCGCCCCCGCCGGACGGCGCTGGAGACCGGCGCACGGCTGGAGGTCCTGCTGGACGCGGGCCATGGCGGCATGGACGGCGGAGCCGTCTCGCCGGAGGGCGTCTGCGAAGCGCCCATCACCCTGTCCGTTTCCCGAAAGACGCAGCTTCTGCTGGGCTTTGCGGGCGTCTCGGCGGGCATGGTGCGGGAGGACGAGGGCTCGCTGGATTTTTCGCCGGAGGCCTCCGCCCGGCAGAATAAAAATGCCGATCTCAACGCCCGGCTGGCGCTGGCGCGGAGCCACCCGGAATGTCCCTTTTTGAGCATCCATCTGAATCAGTTTTCCCAGACGGTCTATTCCGGGGCGCAGGTGTTTTATTCGCCCAACCACCCCAAAAGCGTCCAGCTGGCGGAGACGCTTCAGAAGACCCTGCGGCAGGCGCTGGATCCTGCCAACGACCGGAAGATCAAGCCTGCGCCGGAGGGCGTCTTCCTTATGAAAAATATCACCGCTCCTGCCGTCACCATCGAATGCGGCTTCCTCTCCAACCCGGAGGAATGTCTCCTGCTGCAGCAGGAGACCTATCAGACAAAAATCGCCCTGGCCATCGCCTGCGGCTATTTGGAAAGCAGAGGATAAAGAATTATGGCAAAGGCAAAGACGGAATATGTCTGCTCGTCCTGCGGCTACGATTCCCCGAAATGGTTTGGAAAATGCCCCTCCTGCGGCAGCTGGAACACCATGGAGGAGATGCTCCTGCGGGAGGATAAGGCTCCTGCCCGGAGCAGCGCAGCGATCCCCGGCTGCACAGGAAAGGGCAATACCCCTGTTCCCCTCAAAGACATCAGCATCACCCAGGACGCCCGGTTTTCCACCGGCATCAGCGAGCTGGACCGGGTCCTGGGCGGCGGCATGGTGAAGGGGAGCCTTGTGCTGGTGTCCGGCGCGCCGGGCATCGGAAAATCCACCCTGCTGCTGCAGGCCTGCCGCCATCTCTGCCGGGAGCAGACGGTGCTTTATGTCACCGGCGAGGAATCGCTGGCCCAGATCAAGCTCCGGGCCCAGCGGCTGCAGGTGGCGGAGGAACATCTGCTGATCTGCTCGGAGACGGAGGTGGACAGCATCCTTCTCTCCGCCGCCCAGCTGAAGCCCGCCGTGCTCATCGTGGATTCCATCCAGACCATGTATCATCCCCAGCTGCAGTCTGCCCCGGGCAGCGTCACCCAGGTCCGGGAATGTACCATGCAGCTGCTGCAGTTTTCCAAGCGCAACGGCGTTTCCGTCATTCTGGTGGGCCATGTGAATAAAGACGGCGGCATCGCCGGCCCCAAGGTGCTGGAGCATATGGTAGATGCGGTCTTGAGCTTTGAGGGCGACCGCCACGCCTCCTACCGTCTGCTGCGCACCACCAAAAACCGCTATGGCTCCACCAATGAGATCGGTATGTTTGAAATGACCGACCGTGGCCTGGAGGAGATTCAAAATCCCTCCGCTGCGCTTCTGGAGGGACGCCCAAAGGACGCCAACGGAAGCTGCGTTGTGGCTACGCTGGAGGGCACCCGCCCCATCCTTGCGGAGGTGCAGGGACTTGTGACCAAATCCGCTTACGGCGCGGCCCGCAGGACGGCCGCCGGCATCGACTATAACCGGGCGGTGCTGCTGCTGGCGATTTTGGAAAAGCGGGCCGGTATGCTGCTGGGAGCCTATGATACCTATGTGAATGTGGTGGGCGGGATGGAGCTGGACGAGCCTGCCGCCGATCTGGCGGTGCTGCTGGCCATCGCCTCCAGCTATCTGGAGCGGAGCATCTCGCCAACGCTGGCTGCCTTCGGTGAGGTGGGCCTTTCCGGCGAGGTGCGGGCAGTTACCGGCGCGGCGCAGCGGGTGGCGGAGCTGCAGCGGCTTGGCTTTACCGCCTGCATCCTGCCGGAGGCCAACTGCCGGGGGCTGGAGGGCAAGACGGCCCTTCGCCTGATCCCCGTCCGGGACATCAAGCAGGCCATTCGGGACTGCTTTGAGCAGACCGAACGGGAATAACCCCAAGAAAAAAGTCTGCGGCTCCATTCCGCAGACTTTTTTGAGTGCTTCATTTGAGGTCGAGCTCCGGCGGGAGATCCAGCTGATCGGAGACATATTTGCCGGTTTTCTTCCGCTGCCGGACACATTCTGTCAGCAGGTATTCGATCTGCCCATTCACCGAGCGAAAATCGTCCTCCGCCCAGGCGGCGATGGCGTTGTAGAGCTTCGGCGAGAGCCGCAGCGGCACCTGCTTTTTTTCTTCTGCCACAAGATCACCCTTCCCGGACGGCTTTTTGCCGTTTATTCAGCATGCGCGAGCGCGCGGCTGTTAATACAGGCTGCCAGAATTGACCACCGGCTGGGCGTCCCGGTTGCCGCAGAGCACCACCAGCAGGTTGGAAACCATGGCGGCCTTGCGCTCCTCGTCCAGCGAGACCACGCCGCCCTGATTGAGCCGGTCCAGCGCCATTTCCACCATGCCAACGGCGCCGTCCACGATCATTTTCCGGGCGTCGATGATGGCAGAGGCCTGCTGCCGCTGCAGCATGACGGCAGCGATCTCCGGCGCATACGCCAGATAGGTGATGCGAGCCTCTACGATCTCCAGGCCGGCTTCCCTGACCCGATCCTGGATCTCGTCCCGGATGCGGCGGGCTACCACCTCGGAGGAGCCCCGCAGGCTGCCCTCGTCGGCATGACCGTCGCCTGTGGTGTCCACATTGGGAGCCACATCATAGGGATAAATGCGCACGATGTTGCGCAGCGCCGCGTCGCACTGCAGGGAGAGGTATTCCTTAAAGTTGTCGACATTAAAGACGGCCTTGGCCGTATCCGCTACCCGCCACATGACGGCGATGCCGATCTCCACCGGGTTGCCCAGACAGTCGTTGATCTTCTGACGGGCGTTGTTCAGCGTCATGATCTTCAGAGAGATCCGCTTGTCGCCGCCCACCTCCACCGAAGCCTGCGCACCCTGCGCCGCCAGCACGATGCCTGCGGTCTTGCCGCCGTCCACATCGCCGGACTGGTTCAGCTTGGTCTTTGCGGCGGGGTTGAAGGCCGTGCAGAAGGGATTTACAAAGTAAAAGCCCGCGCCCTTCAGCGTGCCGATATATTTTCCGAACAGCGTCAGCACCAGCGCTTCCTGGGGCTTGAGCACCTTCAGGCCGCAGAAGGGGATAAAGCCGATCATCAGCCACAGGATGCCCATGCACATGGGGATCACCCGCAGGGGCGTAGCGCCGTGCTTCAGGCCCGTGGCACACAAAATGACCAGGCCAATGGCAGCCAGATAGAGCAGGAGAAACAAAAGCAGCATGGCCATGCCGTTTTTCTTCCGATCCAGAATTTTTTCGTTCATATCCATAGCCTCCTTTTTGATATCAACATCATATCATTATGATCTGCTTTTGTCAAGCCCGGGGCGAAAAAAGGTTGTAACCTGCCGGATCTTATGGTAAAATGAAGCAAATATGGAAAGGCAGGCATCAGGCATGAAGCAGCAGCGGGAATATCCCCGTTTTATCATTTCGGCCAAGGGCGTCCGCTGGTTGGAGAGCGGCCATCCCTGGGTCTATGAAGCAGAGGTCCTGGGGGAGGAAGGTCAGGCGGAAAACGGCGGTCTGGCCGACGCGGTCTCGGAAAAGGGCAAATATCTGGGGACGGGCTTTGTCAGCCGCCAAAGCAAGATCCGGCTGCGGCTGATCTCCCACAACGCCAACGACCGGTTCGACGCCGCCTTCTGGAAGCGGCGGCTCCAATACGCCTGGGATTACCGCAAGACCGTCATGGGGGAGGATCTTTCCTGCTGCCGGGTGGTCTTTGGCGAGGCCGACGGCTTTCCGGGACTGACGGTAGACCGGTTTTCCGAGCTTCTGGTGACGCAGACTCTCTCCGTCGGCATGGAGCGGATCAAGCCCATGCTGCTGCCCCTGCTGGTGCAGGTGCTGGAGGCGGACGGGCAGCAGATCGCCGGGATCTATGAACGAAACGATGCCGCCCTCCGGGAGCTGGAGGGCCTGGAGCAGGGAAAGGGCTGGTTCCCGCTGGAGGATCGCCCCATTCCCCAAAGCCCGGTGACGGAGATTTGTGAAAACGGCGTTTTTTATCGCGTGGATGTGGAAAACGGCCAGAAGACCGGCTTTTTCCTGGATCAGAAATACAACCGCCTTGCCGTGGCAAGGCTGGCCCGGGGGAGAAGGGTCCTGGACTGCTTTACCCATACCGGCTCCTTCGCCCTGAACGCCGCGCTGGGCGGCGCGGCCCATGTGACGGCGGTGGATGTTTCCCAGTCTGCCATTGATATGGCCAAAAGCAACGCCGCCCGCAACGGCCTGCTGGACCGGATGGATTTTCTCACGGCAGATGTGTTCGATCTGCTGCCCCGGCTGGAGGAGGAAAAACAGAAGCCTTACGATTTTATCATTCTGGATCCGCCGGCCTTTACAAAATCCCGCAGGACGGTCCACAGCGCGGAGAAGGGCTATAAGGAGATCAACCTGCGGGCCATGCGTCTGCTGCCACGGGGCGGCTATTTGGCGACGGCCTCCTGCAGTCATTTTATGCCGGTGGAGCTATTTGAAAAAATGCTGCGCTCCGCCGCCCGGGATGTCGGCGTGGAGCTGCGGCAGATCGAAGCCCGCCAGCAGGCCCCGGACCATCCCATCCTTTGGAATGTCCCCGAGACGGATTATTTGAAATTCTATCTCTTCCAAGTGGTATAACGCCCCGGAAGCAGAGAAAGGAGCCTTTGATGAACTGGAAAAAGCTGATCAAGATCCTGATCCTTCCCCTGCTGCTGCTCTGCGCTTTTTTGTGGTACCGGGCCCCGGTGCGCTTTCTCAGAGGGGTAAAGGCATCGGAGGTGGCCTGCATCCGGGTCTTCGACGGCAACACAGGCCACGAGCTGGATCTCACGGACCCTGCCGTCATTGAGACCGTCCTGACCAATCTGCAGACTACGCCCGTCCGCCGCAGCGGCATTTCGCTGCTGCACATGGGCTATCGCTACCGCATGACCTTTCAGGACGCCGCCGGCGGCACGCTGGGGCAGATCATTCTGAATTCCGCAACAACGCTGCGTCATGATCCGTTTTTCTATAAAAACGAGGCCGGCGGCCTTTGTTACGATGTTATATGGGATATTTTTGACAAAAGCTACGGTTATCTTTCGTAAAAAATCCTGAAAATCATCCCAGCAAGGCGGGCTTCCGCGGCGCTGCGGGAGCGCCTGCCGGAGGGCGCGGGGATTGACCAAACGCCAAAAGACTGCTATACTTTGCCTTGGCACGGGGGCTGCCGGGGCGCTTTTCTGCGCTTTTGCGGCGCAGCGCCGTGACCTTCAAAGAAAGAGCCGCCGGCCGTCTGGCGCGGCCGGGACAGGGATGGAACCATGGAACAAAAACAGCTGCCGGAAAAATTTCAGGAGTTTTCAGAAGCGCGGAAAAATGGCTTTCTGCGGGCGAAGGCCGTCAAGGACGCAGGCGGGAAGATCGCCGGCACCTTCTGCACCTATACGCCCAATGAGGTCTTCGACGCGGCGGGCGTTTACACCGTCAGCCTTTGCGGCACCAGCGACGAGACGGTGGCCGCGGCGGAGGCGGAGCTGCCCAAGAATCTTTGCCCGCTGATCAAATCCAGCTATGGCTTCGCCGTCTCCGACAAGTGTCCCTACACCTATTTTTCCGATCTCATCGTGGGCGAGACCACCTGCGACGGCAAAAAGAAGATGTATGAGCTGCTGGGCCGGCTGAAAGATGTCCATGTGATGCACCTGCCCCAGGGCATCGACCGTCCTTACGCGGCGGAGCTGTGGCGGCGGGAGCTGGAATATCTCAAGACCCTGCTGGAGGAAAAGTTCGGCGCAGAGATCACGGACGAAAAGCTCCGGGCGGCCTGCCGCCTGCGCAACCGTCTCCGCCGGGCCAAGCTGGAGCTGATGGAGCTGCAGAAGCTTTGTCCGCCGCCGGCCAACTATACCGACCTGTATCATGTGATCGACAGCGCCAATTTCAGCTTCGATGTGGAGCAGTCCATCCGGGCCATTGAGGAGATGACCGCCGAGATCCGGGCGGCCTACGAAGCGGGCCAGCGGCCCGTCAGCCCGGACCGCAAGCGCATCCTGATCACCGGCTGTCCCTCCACTGGCGTTTTGCAGAAGACGGTGGGGGAGATCGAAAAGAGCGGCGGCGTTGTGGTGTGCATGGAAAACTGCAACGGTCTCAAGGCCGCCATCCAGATGGTGGACGAGCAGGCTCCGGATATCCTGCAGGCCATTGCCGACCGCTATCTGGAGATCGGCTGCGCCGTGATGTCGCCGGACACCAAGCGCATGGAGCTTTTGCAGCGGCTGCTGCAGGAATACCGGATCGACGGCGTGGTGGAGATCATCCTGCAGGCCTGCCATCCCTACGCCATCGAGCGCCAGCAGGTGCGGGAGACCGTCCGGCAGATGGGCCTGCCCTATATTGCCGTGGAGACGGACTATTCCCAGTCTGACGCGGGCCAGCTGAGCACCCGTTTGTCCGCCTTTATCGAGATGCTTTGAGCCTTGCGCCGCGGACGCTGCGCGCCGGGCTTCCGGTGTTCGGGACCGAAAGGCAAAAAACATTTGAAATTTCCCTTTGCGCATGGTAAAATAAAATCACAGCGTGTGGCATTTCTGTGTAAATCCGGTTGCAGAGGGCCACGCGCTTTTTTGCGTCAAAGAGGGTGAGAGATGGAACATGAAAGAAAACTTCATAAGCAAATCGTGTAGCAGAAATGCGTAAGTCCGGGTTTGGCGGGCTTGCGCATTTCTTATTTTTGGAAAGAAAGGTGAATGGAATGGATACCGGAAATCAGTTTTTGGGGACGGAGCGTATCGGAAAGCTCATGGGGCAATACGCCGTCCCCTGCATCATCTCGCTGTTGGTCGGCGCGCTCTATAACATCGTCGATCAGATCTTTATTGCCAACGCCAGTTACCTGGGCTCTTACGGCAACGCGGCCAACACCGTGGTTTTCCCGCTGACCGTGGTGGCGCTGGCCATCGCCGTTATGGTAGGCGACGGCTGCTGTGCCTTTGTCAGCATGGCGCTGGGCAGAAATGAGAGGGAGAAAGCAAAGCGCAGTGTTGGCAATGCCGTCGTGCTGACCGTTGCCGGCAGTCTTGTTTTAACGGCAGTCTATCTCCTTTTTGCGGACCACATCATCGCCATGTTCGGCGGCACCGTCAACGAAGAGACCTTCCGCCACGCCCAGGAGTATTTCTTCTATATCACGCCGGGCATCCCGTTCTATATGTTTGGTCAGGCGATGAACCCGATCATTCGTGCGGACGGCAGCCTCAAATTCGCCATGATCTCCACGCTGGCGGGTGCTGTGATCAACATTATTCTTGACCCCATCTTCATCTTTCTCTTCAAATGGGGCATGATGGGCGCGGCTGTCGCCACGGTCATCGGGCAGGCGGCAACGGCAGCGCTCGCCGCGTGGTATCTGCTGCATATGAAGATCATCCGGCCTGCGCCCGGCGATTATGTCCTGCAGGGAAGTGTCTGCGGACGGATGCTGACGCTGGGGATCACCAGCTTTCTTTCCCAGATCAGTCTGGTGGCGGCCATGGCGGCCATCAACAATATGCTCCGCAAATATGGCGCGATGGACGCTGTGTTTGGACAGGCGCAATATGCGCAGATCCCCATGGCGGTGGTGGGCATTGTGATGAAGTTCTTCCAGATCGTTATTTCCATCGTGGTGGGCATGGCGGCAGGCTGCATCCCCATTGTGGGCTATAACATGGGAGCGGAGAAGAAGCTGCGCGTCCGGGAACTGTTCACCAAGCTGCTGATCGCCGAAGCACTGGTGGGCGCGGCGGCGCTGGTGCTGGCAGAGGGCTTCCCCCGGCAGCTCATCGCCATTTTCGGCGCAGCCAATGAGAGCAGCTTCTATACAGACTTTGCCATCAAGGCGTTCCGCACCTATCTCTGCATGATGGTGCTGGCCTGCGTCAACAAGGCGTGCTTTATTTTCCTGCAGGCGGTGGGCAAGGCGCTGGCATCCACGCTGCTTTCCATGTTCCGTGAGGTGGTGTTCGGCGTGGGCTTTGCCCTGCTGCTGCCGGTGTTTTTCGGCCTGGACGGCGTGCTGTATTCCATGCCGGTATCGGATGTGCTGACCTTTGTCATTTCGGCAGTGATTATCGTAAAAACCGATCGGGAATTGCATACGGAAAGCGTTCAAAACCCATGAAAGACGGCATGCCGCCGGTCACAAAAGGTTTACTTGCAGGGCGGCGCATTTTGCGGTAAACTGAAAGACAGAAAACGGCGGGAGGGATAGCGTGGCTTTATATACCAAAAAGCTCATCATGACCACATTCCAGTCGATGCTGGAGGAGATGTCGTTTGATAAGATCACCGTGGCGGCGCTAGTCAAGCGGGCGGGGGTCAGCCCCAATACCTTCTATTACCATTATCAGGATATCTATGCGCTGCTGGACGCATGGTTTCGGGAAAAGGTGGTGTATTTTGTCCCCGGCGACACGCTGATCGAATGGAAAAGCGCGACCAAAACCATGCTGCACCAGTGCAAGGCGCACCCCAAGACCATCTACCATGTGTTCGACGGCCTTTCCCGCGACCGGCTGGAGCGCTATATCTTCTCTCTGACGGACGATGTGTTTCTGCGGGTGGTGCATCAGGCCGCGGAGGGACATTCCATTTCGGAGGAGAAGCTGCGCAGCATCGCCTCCTTCTGCCGTTACGCCTACATCGGCTTTATGATGCAGTTTTTCTGGAACCGCATGGAAAACGATATCGACACAAGCGTAGAGCGGCTGGGCGCGCTGTTTGACCGTTTTTTGACCAGCGCCGTGCAGCAGGAGCCGTGAATAATACCGCCCTGCAGGAGCTGCCCCCATGTGGGGCGGCTCTTTTTTGCGTAAAAAGGCGAGTTTGCGCAAATTTGCGTATTCCGGGCGGTTTGCGGGAAATCAGAGAGATCGACTTTTTTCACCATGGCTTTTGCGGAAAGACCCCGCTAAGATAAAGGGAGACGGCCATCGGAACGCGGGGCAGACGCCGCCGGAGATGGCTCCGCTGCCGCCGGAGCGAAGCTGCCGGCAGAAAGGAAAGAAAGTATGCACAAGCTGACGCATTGTATTCGGACGGAGCAGCCCCGCTGGCGGGTGTGGCTCTGGGCAGCCTGTGAGGCGTTCGTGCTGTATTCCATGCTGCGCGCGCTGCGGCTGGGGCCGGCGTCGGATGCGCTGATCTGTCTGCTGGTGGCCTTGGGCGCGGCCGTGCCATATCTTTTCCAAGCCTTCGGCTATCGGATGTCCAACGCGCTGTTCCTGTTCGGCCTGTTTTACCTGCTGGCCTCCATGTCAGGACGGGTCTATAAGCTGTATTATCTGATCGCCCATTGGGATAAGCTGCTGCATCTGTGCGGCGGCGTGATCTTTGCGCTGTTCGGCTCCTATCTGCCGGTGCTGATCCGGGAAAGGTATCGGGACGACCTGACGCTGCGGGCCCTGTTTGCCGTTTTGTTTTCCATTTCCGTTGCAGTGCTTTGGGAGTTTTATGAGTTTGGGATGGATCGCTGGTTCGGTATGGATATGCAGAGGGATACGGTCATTTCCGCCATCCATTCCTACGATCTGGGCAGCGCCGCCGGCGTGATCGGCAGCATCGACCGGATCGACAGCGTGATCGTCAACGGACAGCCCATGGCGGGTTATCTGGACATTGGCCTGATCGATACCATGGGCGATATGTTTATCGAAACAGCAGGAGCAGTGGCCTACGCTGTTTTGTTCGCGCTGGACAGGGGCCGTCATGCCGCCATCACCCGCACAGCCGACGCACGGCCGGACAAAAGGGAAGCGCCGCGGGCAAAGGCCGGATAAAGCGCCGTCTGCAAAGGATCGTAATGAAAAAGAAAGGATAGATGGACTATGAGCATCACCGAAAAAATCTCTCACGCAGCCCAACGCAAGGCCTTCGAAACCGTCCTCGACAGCCTTATCAAAAAGGGTCAGACGCAGGACGCGGGAAAGTTCGCAAACGATCTTGTGAACATGGTGCAAAAGCTGCACGGCGATGTTTGGAGCGAAGCCTCCTTCCAGACGCTGCACGTGCTTGCGAACGATCCCAAGGGGAAATGGGCCCATTATGTCCAGCGCCTGATCCGCGACAACGACCCCTACATTCTCAAAACCTTTCTCACCAACGCCGTCTATGAGGGCGGCATCCGGGGCTATCATGTGGCGCAGGAAACCGCGAAGAAATACGACATCAATGTACCTTGGCTGATCCTGATGGACCCCACCTCCGCCTGCAATATGCACTGCACCGGCTGTTGGGCGGCGGAATATGGTCACAAGCAGAGCCTGACCTTTGAGGAAATGGATCGTGTGCTGACAGAGGCCAAGGAATTAGGCACCCATGCCTGCCTCTTTACCGGCGGCGAGCCGCTGCTGCGGAAAAAAGACATCATCCGCCTATGCGAGAAGCACCGGGATATGGCGTTCCACGCCTTTACCAACGGCACCCTCATCGACGAGGAATTTTGTCAGGAGATGCTGCGGGTGGGCAACTTCTTCGTGTCCATCAGCGTCGAGGGCTTTGAGGAGGCCAACGATGGCCGCCGTGGCCAGGGACATTTCCAGAAAGCGCTGGACGCCATGGAACTGATGCACAGCCACCGGATCCCCTTCGGCGTCTCCATCTGCTATACCAGCCAGAACTATAAGGTGGTCACCAGCAACGCGTTTCTGGATCTTCTGATTTCCAAGGGCTGTATTTTCGCGTGGTATTTCCACTACATGCCTGTTGGCCTGAACGCCGACACATCCCTGTTGCTGACGCCGGAGCAAAGAGCGTATATGAAAGACCGCGTCCGCGAGATCCGCGGACTTACCGGCGGCAAGGAGCTGTACTGCATCGACTTCCAAAACGACGGCGAGTTTGCCGGCGGCTGCGTGGCAGGCGGCCGGATCTATTGCCACATCAACGCCGCAGGCGATGTGGAGCCCTGCGTCTTCATCCATTATTCCAGCGCAAATATCCAGGAAAAGAGCTTTCTGGAGTGTCTGCAGCAGCCGCTGTTCAAGCTCTACCGCAAGGGCCAGCCCTTCAACGATAACCACCTGCGCCCCTGCCCCATGCTGGAGAATCCGGAGCTGCTGCCGAAGATGGTGGCAGAGAGCGGTGCGCACTCCACCGACCTCGAAGCGCCGGAAAGCGCCGAGCATCTGTGCGAGAAGTGCAAGGCCTATGCCGATTGCTGGAAGCCTGAAGCCGAAAAGCTCTGGGCGGAGGAGCACGGAGCTTGCTGAAGGCCGGCCCATCCGCAAAGGATCAAAGGACAGAAAAGCGCGCGTGCCGCAGAGCTGCG
>JABLTK010093087.1_pt1 | contig 20120 bp, 20 predicted proteins | sample 7160131 | NCBI WGS metagenome assembly JABLTK01 (sample SAMN14651221, study PRJNA627086) | human gut metagenome | isolation source: feces | host: Homo sapiens
AACGCTCCACGCGCAATCTCGGTTTTCTTTGGCTTACCTTTCTTTTTTCTAAAAGAAAGCGCCTTTGCCCTGCATTCCGCCCTACCGTCCGAGGGCGGAATGCCCGCGCTGCCAGTGCGTTTCCCAACGCTCCACGCGCAATCTCGGTTTTCTTTGGCTTACCTTTCTTTTTTCTAAAAGAAAGGTAAGAGACATTTACCGGAGGAGTCAACACCATGGAACAGAATAAAACCGCGCTCATCGTCGGCATGGCAAAAAGCGGCATCGGCGCTGCCAAATTGCTCGCAAGAAACGGTTACCATGTCCGCATCAACGATATGAAAGCGGAGATCCCCGGCCTTGCGGAAGCGCTGTGCGGCGCCGCAGTCGAGTATCGGCTCGGAGAGGACCCCTTGACGCTTCTGGACGGCGTGGATCTCGTCGTCCCGAGTCCCATCATCCCCATGACCGCCCCCTTCCTCGTCGAAGCGAAGCGCCGCGGCATCGAGATCGAATCCGAGATCGAGTTGGGGTACCGCTACGCGAAGGCCGACTTTGTCTGCATCACGGGTACAAACGGGAAAACCACCTGTACCGCGCTCACGGGCGAGCTGTTCACGGCCGCGGGTTTCCGTACCTTTGTTCTCGGCAACATCGGCGTCGCCATCACCGAGCATGCTGAAGAGACCCGTCCGGGCGACGTGATCGTCGCGGAGACGGCCGCCTTGCAGCTCGAGGGCTGTACTCGCTTCCATGCCCATGCCGCAGCCTGCTGCAACATCACGCCCGACCACCTCGATCACTTCGGGACGATGGAGAATTACATTGCCGCAAAGCGCAAGGTGTTCGATAACCAGACAGCGGACGATTTCGCCGTGCTGAACTATGACGATCCCGTTGTGCGCGCCATGGCGGACTGCACGCCTGCGGAAACGCTGTATTTCTCCCGCAAGGCCATGCCGGAAAACGGCATGTTCGTGCGCGACGGTATGGTCGTCTACAGCCGTCACGGCGCAGAAACGCCCATTCTGCCCGCAAAGGACATCCGTATCCCCGGCGGGCATAACCTCGAAAACGCCATGCTCTCCTCTCTGCTCGCGCTTGCCTGCGGCGTGCAGCCCGAGACCGTCGCGGAGGTGCTCCGTACCTTCCCCGGCGTCGAGCACCGCATCGAGTTCGTGCGCGAGCTGGACGGCGTCGTGTACATCAATGACAGCAAGGGTACGAACCCTGCTTCCACCATCCGTGCCATCGAAGCCATGACGCGTCCCTCCGTGCTGCTGCTCGGCGGCTATGACAAGCACGGCGACTTTCATGAGCTGTTCGAGGTGTTCCGTAAGAGCGGCCTGTTCAAAGCGGGCGTCGTGATCGGACAGACAACGCAGCAAATCCTTGATACCGCAAAGGACCTCGGCATGGACGGTCTGCTCACCACTGCAGAAACGTTCCGCGAGGCCGTGGATAAAGCCCGCGCGCTTGCCGTCCCCGGCGACGCCGTGCTGCTTTCGCCCGCCTGTGCAAGCTGGGGCATGTTCGATAACTTTGAACAGCGCGGCGAGATCTTTAAGGAGATCGTCCGCTCCTACTGAGCGCTTTTGCCGTGTTGTTTCCGGCGAAATCTGCATTTTTAGGGAAGAAAACTGAAAACATTGTGCGAACTTCGGGCGGCCTGGTGGTCGCCCGACTTGCTATTGCATAGAGATGATAGTATAATGTGTTCGATATTGTGGATAAATTCTGCCGTGGTGGGATATTGTCCGCATTTTGCCGCATCAATTCGGAAAGGAGTGGGGCGATTGGCACGCAAGGCCGCTAAAACGCAGCATCGTATGGATTACGCCATCCTGCTGACGGTCACGCTTCTCTGCGCGTTCGGTCTGGTCATGGTGTTCTCCGCGAGCTATTATTACGCGCAAAACACCGCCTCCACCAACTACGACGGATACTATTACATTCGCAAGCAGGCGGTCTATCTTGCGCTCGGATACCCGACGATGATCCTGCTGTCCTTCTTTGACTACAAGCGGCTGGAGGGCTTCAAGGTCATCGGTATGCTCATTTCTCTCGTTCTGCTCGTCGCGGTGCTGATTTTCGGCCATGAGCTCAACGGCGCGAAGCGCTGGCTCGTCATCGCAGGACAGAGTATTCAGCCCTCCGAGGTCGCAAAATTCGGTATGATGCTCTACATGTGCGCGTTCATGAGCAAGAAACACGCCGTCATGAAGAGCTTTAAGTACGGAATGCTGCCCATGCTGCTGGTCATCGGCGTGGTTTGCGGTCTCGTCATGCTGCAGCCGAACATGTCCATGGCGGTTATCATGGGCATGCTGGGCTATGCGCTGTTGTTTGTCGGCGGCTGCGACGGCAAGCAGATGATACTCCTGCTCATCGCGGCGATCGGCGCGTTCGTGCTGCTCGCGGTCATCGAGCCATACCGCCTGGAGCGCCTGACCTCCTTTACAGACCCCTGGAAGGATCCGCTCCGCACGGGGTATCAGCTCATCCAGTCGTTTTACGCTATCGGCAGCGGCGGTCTGTTTGGCCGCGGACTCAACAACAGCCGTCAGAAGCTGCTGTTCCTGACCTACGGCGAATCGGACTTTATCTTCGCCGTCGTGTGCGAGGAGCTCGGCTTTTTCGGTGCGCTCGCCATCCTGTTGGCCTACGGCTTTATCATCTACCGCGGCATCCGCGTGGCGCTCCGCTGCCGCGACCGTTTCGGAAGCCTGCTGGCCGCCGGCATCACGGTCGTTTTCGCGATCCAGATCTTCGTTAACATCGGCGTTGTTACCGGCGCGTTCCCCACAACCGGCCAGGCGCTTCCGTTCATCAGCGCGGGCGGCTCTTCGATGGTCATTTTCCTTGCGGCCATGGGCGTGCTGCTGAACATCTCCCGCTCGACGGAGGGCTCGATGCAGCCGGTCGTGCGCGCCGCTTTCCGCAGGCGGCCGAGCGCCGTATCGGAATGAACCCGGCGGCATTCGCGAAATAGACCGTCTGTTCTTAAGCGTTTGCCCGATATTTGGAACATTCGGGACTTTCCCGGCATACAATAGCCTGGAGGTGTCCCATGCCGTATTTTTCGATCTCCGGCGGCGTACCGCTGTCCGGCTGCTGTCGCATTCACGGCGCAAAGAACGCCGTGCTTCCCATCCTCGCGGCCGCAGTGCTGACGAGGAAGCCCGTCCGGCTTCTGGACGTTCCGGAACTTACGGACGTTTCCAACATGTGCAAGATCCTGCGGCTGCTCGGCTGCCGTGTCGCGCGCGAGGGCGCTGCGCTTTTGATCGACGGCGCGGACGCGGACTGCTTCGCGCTCCCGGAGGATCTGTCCAAGGAATTGCGTTCCTCCATTTTCCTTCTGGGACCGGTGCTCGGCAGGTTCCGCCAGGCCGTCGTGACGTATCCCGGCGGCTGTGAGATCGGAAACCGCCCCATCGATCTGCATCTCAAGGGGCTTTCCGCCCTGCAGGCGCAGATCGTCGAGGAGGGCGGCCGCATCCGCTGCGACGGCGGTTCGCTCACCGGTGCGACGATCCACCTCGACTATCCCTCCGTCGGCGCAACGGAAAACATCATGATGGCCGCTACCGCCGCTGACGGAGAAACAGTCATCAAGAATGCCGCACGCGAGCCGGAGATCGTCGATCTGCAGTCCTTTTTGAATGCGGCGGGCTTTTCGGTGCGTGGCGCGGGCAGTTCGACCGTCGTGATCCGCGGCGGCTGTGAGCCGCGGGAGGTGTCGTTCCGCATCATGCCCGACCGCATCGTGACCGGTACGGTGCTTGCGGCGGCTGCGATCACGGGCGGCAGCGTCACGGTCGAAAACGTCTGCCCGGAGCACCTGTCCGGCACGCTTGCAAAGCTTGAGGAAGCGGGCTGCGCACTCACGCTGTACGATCGGGTCATCCGACTTGCCGCGCCCGACCGGCTGCACGCGATTTCGCGGCTCGAGACCATGCCGCATCCCGGATTCCCGACAGATATGCAATCGCAGTTCACCGCGCTGTGCGCCGCTGCGGACGGCACGAGCGTTGTGGTAGAAAACGTATTCGAAAACCGTTTCCGGCATATCCCGGAGCTTGTCCGTATGGGCGCGGACATTCTGCTGCACGGCCGCACGGCCGTGATCCGCGGCGTTCCCCGCCTGCACGGCGCAGACGTAGCGGCACGCGATCTTCGGGGCGGCGCGGCGCTCGTATTGGCGGCGCTGGCGGCAAACGGTCAGACCACGGTGCGCGGCACCGGCTATATTGACCGCGGCTATGAACGTCTTGAGCGGATGCTCGGCGGGCTCGGCGCACGGATCAAACGACACGAGGAGACCCATGGCAAAAAAGAAACGGAAGCAGGAACAACCGCATAAAAAGAAAAAAATCGGCCTGCTGGCAGCCCTGTTCGCTCCGCTCGATACGCTGGAAGATGACGAGGGTCTGCTGGACGATGCTTCCGCAGCCGACGACGGCATTGACTACGACACCGAATTTGACAACGAGGACGACAGCGCCGTGGATGAAAACGGCGAACTGATCCATCTGTTTGACGACGACGAAGTGGAGTATTCCGAAGAGCAGGACTATGCAGACGCCGAAAACCTCGTTTGGGACGACGGCGAACGCGTGGTCACGGACTACGATCCCATCCCCGCGGAAGAGCCCGCATCCGAAGGCGCTTCCGCCTCCCCGGACAAGCCCAAACGCGGTCGGCGCAGACAGGAGCAGCAGCCGGACGATCGGGACCTGCTCGGCGGCGCCGTGGACATGCCCGAGGAGATCAACCTGTTCGACGACACGGACGACCAGCCTGTGCGGCGCTCCAGCGGACGCACGCGCATTTTTCGCACCGGCAGCACGACTGCCGCGCGCATCAACATCAACGAGACGCAGACCATCCGCGCAGTGGACGCGGCCAAGCGCAAGCAGCGCGCAGAGGAAGCAGAGCGGCAGCATGAGCGGTACGTTGCAAAAAAGACCCGCAAGAAAAAACGTAAGGACTTTTTCAAGCGTATCGCCATGAATCTTGTGTTCGGCGCGTTTATTCTGATCTCCATGATCGCGGCGGTGTATTACACATTTCTGCTCAGCGATATCGTTGTGACGGGGAACGACCAGTACTCCGCGGAGTACATCGTGGAACTATCCGGACTGAAGCTCGGCAAGCACATGTTCTTTGTCGATCTGGACACCGCCAAATCGCGGATCGAGGCTGACCCGTATTTGCAGGTGGACAACATCGTCTACATCTTTCCCTCGCGTGTGCGCATCGATATTACCGAGCGAAAAGAGGTCGCAGGCATCATCGGTCTCGACTATAACGTCATCATCGATCACAACGGCTATGTGCTCTCCATGAGCGGCGGCACGGATCTGTCGAATCTTCTGCAGGTCACGGGCGTCAGTATGACGGGCTTCCAGGTCGGCGAACGCATCGGCGAATCCAGTGACTTCGGTACGGCGTCGCTCATTCAGCTTATCGAAAAGCTCGAAGAATATGAGTTGATCGGCAAGATCAAGTCCATTGATATGACGACGCCGCTCGCCATCGTCATGTATACCCGGCAGGGATTCAAGATCCATCTCGGACAGCCGACGGATCTGGACAGCAAGTTTTCCTCTCTGAAAACGCTTCTGCCCCGATTTGAAGAACGGAACATCAACACCGGCACGCTCTATCTCTCTGCAAAGGGCGGCACGGTGTATTCGCCGCAGGGCGCGGACACGGCTGCCGCCGCAACGCCCTCTCCGGACAATTCCGAGGGCGGCGACATCGTGACCGATCCCAACGCAACGCCGGATCCGGGTCTTATCACGGATCCCACGGCGCCTGATACCCCGTCACCCGATCCCGGCGCAACGCCCCCGCCCCCCACGCCGACGCCGGATTCCGTACAGCCGGGCGGCGGAGACGGCTTCCAGGGCTGATCCGGCGGCTCGCGTCGCGCTTGCGGCTGCCGGTCAAACGGTGTGCGGCAAAATTATTTTTTTGTTTTTTCTCTCGGAAATATGTGTAAATTGCGGCAGAATCGCCGGAATTCGGCATAAAATATGAAATTATACAAAACATTGCACTTCCCTTGCGCCAAAATGTTTTTCTGTGATATAATAATGAAGTATATGTAGCGTTCGTTGTTTGGAGGAAGTGCCGGTATTGAGACCTGCGGCGATATTGGATATCGGAAGTTCGAAAATCGTCTGTCTGTGTGGCAGTACCGCCGTTCGTGGGGGTACTGTGGTTCACGGTGCGGGCGTTTGCGCCTACGCAGGCTATGAAAGCGGCGAATTTCTCGACATCAAGTCGCTCGACGAGGCCATCGTCTCCGCCATTCGCGATGCGGAGGAAATGTCGCGTATCCGTATCCGCGATATTGTCGTGGCCGTTCCGGCGCCCTTTTCCAAGCTCATCGTGACAGCTGCGACGATCCGGCTCGACCCGCGCAAGGAGCGCATCAAGGCGGACGACATCGACGAGCTGATCTCGCTTTCGCTTGCAAAGGCGCGCGCACCGGAGCACGTGCTCATGCACAGCACGCCCATTTCCTACACCGTGGACGGCTATACCTCTTCGGAAGCACCGGAGGGCAAACGCGCGGGCGAGTTGTCTTCCGAGGTCTCGCACATGTATGTGCAGGAGCGCTTTCTGAATACGATCTCCGAAATCCTGAAAACGCTGTCCATCGAGATCTCCATGTGCGTCAGCACGCCGCTTGCCGAATCGCTGCTGCTCATCCCTGAGGAGGAGCGCGTCCGCCCCGCGGTGCTCATCGACGTTGGGTATACACATACGGACGTCAGCCTTGTGGAAAACGCGGCGCTCACGAACCTCACCACCATCGATATGGGCGGCGCGCAGTTCGCTTCCGACCTTGCCTACGGGCTGGAAATCCCGCTTGAAACGGCAGAACAGGTCAAGCGCAAGTATACGTTTTTGCAGGAGGGCGAGGATAAGGTCGAGACCATCCGCATGGTCACGGGCGTCAAGCGCGTGGAGCACGGCGTCATCGAGTTGATCGTCGGCGCGCGTGCGGACGAGTTTGTCGATCTGCTCAAGCGAAGCCTCCGTATGCTCGGCGTTCGCGCCGAGACGCGCCCGGTCACATACCTTACCGGCGGCGGTTTTTCCATGATGCGCGGCGGCGGCGAGTTCCTGCGGCAGAGACTCGGCCTGAACGTCAAGCGGGACATGCCCTACATGCCCGACATGAACACACCCAACTACGCGAGCGCCTTCGGCGTGCTGGACTTCGTTCTTCGCGCAAGCAGCGAGGAGGTCGACGAGCCCGCGCCCGTGCGCGAGGGAGTTCGCGGTATTTTGGATAGAATCCGAGACTTATTTATACAATAAGGGGGAGCTACGATGTTTGAACAGGTAAACGAAAACGCAACATTCGCCCAGATCAAGGTGGTCGGCGTCGGCGGAGCGGGCTGCAATGCGATCAATCGCATGGTACAGTACGGTCTGCGCGGCGTACAGTTCGTTGCGATCAACACCGACAAGCAGGCGCTGTACCTCAGCAAGGCTGAGACAAAGGTCCAGATCGGCGAGAAGCTGACGCGCGGCCTCGGCGCAGGCGCGGATCCGGAAGTCGGCCGCAAGGCTGCCGAGGAGAGCCGCGAGCAGATCATGCAGGTGCTGGCCGACACGGACATGGCGTTCATCACCGCCGGTATGGGCGGCGGCACCGGCACGGGCGCCGCTTCCATCGTCGCAGAGTGCGCCAAGGAACTCGGCATACTGACCGTCGGCGTCGTGACAAAGCCCTTCACATTTGAAGGTAAGGTGCGTATGCGCAACGCCGAGATCGGCATCGCATCGCTCAAGCCCATCGTGGACACCCTCATCACGATCCCGAATGACAAGCTGATCGACCTCGTCGGCCGTGCGAGCCTGCCGGATGCGCTCCGCGTTGCAGACGACGTGCTCCGCCAGGGCATCCAGGGCATTTCCGACCTCATCGCGGTTCCCGCCATGATCAACCTTGACTTTGCGGATGTCAAGACCGTCATGAAGGAAAAAGGCCTCGCGCACATGGGCATCGGAAACGCCTCCGGCGAAAAGCGTGCATCGGAGGCAGCGCGTCAGGCTGTCGAGAGCCCGTTGCTCGAAACCAGCATCAACGGCGCGCGCGGCGTCCTCATGAACATCACCGGCGGTCCGGATCTCAGCCTGCTCGAAGTCAATGAGGCTGCCGAGATCATCGCGGAGAATGCCGATCCCGAGGCAAACATCATCTTCGGCGCGGATATCGACGACGCCATGGGCGATTCGCTCCGCATCACTGTCATCGCAACAGGCTTCGAATCCGATCGCGCCATCCCGCAGGTCCCGCCGATGGGCGCGCAGAGCGGCATGTACAACAGCCAGCCCGTATTCCAGTCCGGGTTCCGCGCTCCCATGCAGCCGCCGATGCAGCCGCAGCAGCAGCCCGTTTACAGCAACGCCGCCTATGCACCGCGTCGCCCCATGCAGCACGTCATGGAAGAGGAACCGGTCGCAGAGCCCGTGCCGCTGCGCGAGGCGACCTTCACCGAGGGCGATCTGCCCCGCAATTACGCCGAACGTCCGAAAAACAAGCTGGATGTCCCGGCCTTCCTGCGCAACAAATAAGCGCAGTCTCCCTCCCCCCCCAACGTATACAAAACAGCGCGCCGAATCGACTTCGGCGCGCTTTTCCGTGCAGCAGACTGTTTTCTTCGTCCTGTTTTACGGTCGTTCCGGCGGTGTACGCCGCGATCAGACCGTTCCGGTCACGACCACGGTCGTTTCACCCGGCGTCACGGTCACAGCCCCGGTCGCGGCGTCCTGCACGATGCTTGCAGCAGGAACGCCAAGCGTTGCCGCAGCGCCGCTCGCCGGGAGCGTCAGCACGCCGTCGGTATAGGTGTAATCCGCAGCCGGCACGGCTTTGCCGTTGATCGACACGGTGATATTTGCCGGCGCGGGCGAAAACGCATCCGTCAGCACCACATTGGTCGCCGGGGAATTTCCGCGGTTGGACAACGTGAAGGTGTAGGTCAGTACGCTGCCGCCTGTCACCGTCTGGGGTGTCATCGACTTGACAATGTTCACATCCGCATAATCCTCCGCAGTCACCGTATGCGCGGCGCTCACAGACTCCGCAACGCCGTCCGCGGTCGCGGTCACGGTATTCTGCACGGACGCGCCCGCAGCGAGCTGAGCGTTCCCGTTGACGCGTGCCTTGTAGAGGATCATCGCCGTTGCGCCGGCGGGGATCGAGGGGATCGTAAACGTGATCGCATTCTCCGCCGCGGCGGGCGTGATCGGACCGGAGAGCGCGCCGTTTACATAGAGCAGCGCAGGGCCGGTATATGTCAGCGGCGTGACCGCAGCCGTGCCGCCCGCGGGCGTATACGTCCCGAGGTCATCGACTGCCTGCACGTTGGTCAGCGCCGCGCTGCCGCTGTTTGTCAGCGTCAGAATGTAGGTCAGCGCCTGCCCGCTGCGATATGCCGCATCAAGCGAGGTCTTGGCCGCGCTGAGCGTCTCCTGAAAGATCGCCGTTGCGATATTCGACGCGGCGCTTGCTGTGACGCCGCCATACTGGTAGGTCAGCGACGCCTGATTCGTGATCTGTCTTGCCATATGTCATATCCTCATTTCTGTCATGATTTGCTGAGGGAGGTGCGCCGCCCCTTCGGACGGCCCATTCGTTCGGACCTCCCTATATCAAGATATGCCGTTTCGGCCGTCTGCGTCCCGCATAGGACCTTTTTGGCCCGCGGTGTTTTCGTCCCCGGCATTGTGTGCTATGATAGTATCGGAAAAGGAGAAATGCGCCGATGCTCGATGAAGCCCTGATCTATGAGATCCTATCCGTCGTAAGCGAGATCCCCGCCGGATGTGTCGCGACCTACGGCCAGATCGCCGCGCTCATCGGACGGCCGAAAAACGCGCGCCTCGTCGGCCGCGTTCTGCACGGCTCCGAGCTGTACGGGGATTTCCCCTGTCACCGCGTCGTCAACCATGCGGGGCGGCTCGTTCCGGGCTGGGATGCGCAATCCGCTCTGCTCGCCGAAGAGGGCGTACCGTTTCGCGATGAGCGTCACGTCGCGCTGTCCCGCTGCCAATGGACGCCGTGACCGTTGTATTCCATTGATCGAAAGGAGCTGCCGCCATGCCGCTGCACATCATTCGAAACGACATAACCTGTATGCCGGTCGACGCTGTCGTAAACGCCACGGATACGTCGCTGTCCGGCGCGGGCGGCGTAGACGCCGCGATCCACCGTGCCGCAGGGCCCGCGCTTGCCGAAGCCTGCGCCGCGCTCGGCGGCTGCAAGACCGGCTGCGCAAAGATCACGCCGGGCTTTGCCCTGCCCGCGCGCTATATCATCCACACCGTCGGCCCGCTTTGGGACGGGGAAACGCAGGATGCGCCTGCGCTGCTCGCATCCTGCTATCGTTCCGCGCTTCAGCTTGCCAAGGCGCACGGCTGCGCCAGCATCGCGTTCCCGCTCATCGGCTCCGGAACGTTCGGCTGTCCAAAGGCTCTTGCCTTGCAGACCGCGATCCACGCCATCGGCGCGTTTTTGCTCGAGGATGAGATGCTGGTCTATCTGGTCGTGTTCGATACGGCCGCATACCGGCTCAGCGAGCAGCTGTTTGCGGACATCGCCTCCTATATCGACGATCGCTATGCAGCGGAGGCCGAGTGCGGATCTGCCGCGCAGTACAGCGCCCGCCGTCCGCGTCAGGCCCGATGCGGGAACGCGCCCCTTCCGCCGTCGTCCGCTCCCGTGCTCCGGTGTGTGGAGAACGACGCGCAGACCTCGCCAAAGGAAACGACAAAACGCAAGAACTGCACAGCGCCGTCCCCCGATGTTTCGCTCGACGCGCTGTTGGCACGCCTCGATGAAAGCTTCTCCGAAATGCTCCTGCGAAAGATCGATGAACGCGGCATGACCGACGCGCAGTGCTATAAAAAAGCGAATATCGACCGGAAGTTATTTTCAAAGATTCGCTCCGACCCGCTCTACCGGCCGTCCAAAGCGACCGCCATCGCATTCTGCCTTGCGCTGGAGCTTCCACTGCCGGAGATGCGGCAGATGCTTGAAAAGGCGGGCTTCGCGCTGTCGCACGCGAGCAAGTTCGATCTGATCGTAGAATACTTTGTTTCCCGCGGGAACTACAGCGTGTTCGAGATCAATGAAGCACTGTTCGCCTTTGACCAGAGTCTGATCGGCGCCTGAAGATGTCGCTTTGAAAGCGACCTCCGTCTCTCTCCTCTCTGCTACGATGGGGATACAGAACAGAAGGAGGGCAAAATACATGCAGAACAGAAACAACATCGCGGAAATCGTATTTATTCTGGATCGCAGCGGCTCTATGTGCGGACTGGAGGCCGACACCGTCGGCGGATTCAATTCCATGATCGATAAACAGAAACAGGAGAGCGGAACGGCTTATGTTTCTACAGTCCTGTTCAACAATAAGAGTACCGTGCTCCACGACCGTGTGCCGGTGCAGAAGGTCCCGGCAATGACAGAACGGGACTACACGGCCTGCGGAAGTACGGCGCTGCTGGACGCGATCGGTGATGCGATCCGTCACATTCGCAACGTTCACAAATATGCGCGGCCGGAGGACGTGCCGCAGCGCACGGTATTCATCATCACCACGGACGGCATGGAGAATGCAAGCCGCTGCTATTCCGCAGACGAGGTTCGCAGTCTGATCGAACGGCAGAAAGCCGAGGCGGGCTGGGAGTTTCTGTTCCTCGGCGCAAACATCGACGCTGTGCAGACGGCGCGTGGGCTCGGCATCGGTGCGGATCGCGCGGCGAACTACTGCTGCGACGCGCCGGGAACCGCGCTGAACTTCGACTCGCTGAGCGACGCCGTGTCCACCGTCCGTGCGCATGCACCGCTTTCTGCAAAGTGGAAATCCCGCATCGACGAAGATTTCTCGGCGCGCAGCAAGCGGTAACGCTGCGATAGAAATATAACATGTGTCGCCGTTTCAGATCCCGCAAGGCAGCGGCGCATGCCGAAAAGAGGCCGTCACATGACGGCCTCTTCCGCGCGGCGGGGAATGCGCTTTCCTTGTCCCTCCGACATCGGCGACTCCCCCCCTCTATCCCCGATGCGCTCCTTGGCAAACGACCGTTCGGTAGGGATACTGTCGAGGTCAGATTTGCTGCTGCAAGAGGTCGGTGCATATGGCCAAGGCCGCCACACGCGAAAGAATCCTTGAAACCGCGCTCGCCCTGTTCTCTGTACAGGGATACGAGGCCACGTCCGTTGCGGAGATCGCATCGGCGGTCGGCATCCGAAAGGCCTCGCTGTACAGTCATTTTGCCTGCAAGCAGGATATTTTGGACTCCCTGCTGCAAAGCGTCATGGCGCATTACGAGACGCACTCGATCTTTACAAAGGCCGACTGGACAAACACCGCCTTTCTCGCGGAGATGGAACGCCTGACCGAGGACGCGATGATTCGGACGATTCTTGCGCAGGTGCGGTTCATTCTTCACGATCCGCTGATCTGCAGGGGCCGAAAACTCCTGACCATCGAACAGTTTCGAAATCCCCGGCTGGCCGCATTGCAGACAAAACAGAATTACACGGACGTCATGCATTATTTTTCCGGGCTCGTACGTTTTCTCATTGGCCGCGGAGCGCTCGCGGACGGCGATCCCGAAAGCATGGCGGCCGAGCTCTGCCTGCCGATCTCCGTCTGGATCAACCTCTGTGACCGCGAGCCGGAGCGGGAGGACGACGTGATGGCGCTCGCGGAGCGACACTTGGCGCAGTTCTTTCTGCGGAACCGCCCGCCGGAGCCGAACAAAACGGCATAAGCGTTCCCCCCGTGAACCGGCGCAGGCGGAGCATCCGACGCCCCGCAAAGACTAACGGAAAAGGATCTTGGAAATGAAACGAACCGTCTTGTTGTTTACCGCGTTCGCCCTGCTGCTCGCCGCGGGGATCACCGTATTCGCCGGCTGCAGCCGGGAGGACTTTACGGGCAGCCGCGTGAAAAACCCGGACGCCTATCTGCTGGACATTGAACGGATGCAGGGAACGGATTCACACACGCTATCCCTGCGGGCAGGCGATACTCTGCGGGTGGAGCTGCAGGTGGAGGAAGGCGCTCTGTCCCTTGACATCCTGTCACCGGACGGCGTCTCGATCTACAGCGGCAACAGCAAAGGGGCATCCGATTTTACCGTAAACATCACGGAAAGCGGCGCCTATACCATCGCCGTGGAAGCGCAGCGTGCCAAAGGTATGCTGCACATCCGCGCAGAGCGTCCGTAACCGTAGGCAAACGAAGCCTGCCGCACGCCGTACCGAGCAATGCCGGTCCTGCGCTCTGCCAAGACAGAACGTCTGTCGGAGGCAAAAATAACGCCGAGGTGCGCGCCATGCCCGATACATCCGGAGAGAAGGTCAGCAACGCCGCGCTGCGGCGGCTGGCAAACACGATCGCCGCAATAGAGGAGGAACCGCAATGAACCATTCGACACGCCCCTCGCTGACGTATGCCCTGCTGACGCTGCTTGTGCTGGCAGTGTTCTACGGGATCTACTTTGCAAAAGCGCTGCTGCAAAAACGGCGCGGCATTCATACGCGGCAGATCGGCCGCAGAAAGGAAAAAAGCATTCATACCGTCGAGCTGCTGATGAGTATCGCAACGCTCGGCGTGGTCGCTGCACAACTGCTGTCCATCGTACTCGACTGGAGCTGTCTGCCCGCGGGCGCACGCTTTTCCGGTTTTCTCGTCGGACTGCTCGGCGACCTGTTCTTTCTTCTCGCCGTTGTCTGCATGCGGGACAGCTGGCGCGCCGGCATTCCGGACAAAGACAAGACCGCGCTCGTCACGACGGGCATTTACAAAGTCAGTCGCAACCCGGCGTTTCTTGGCTTTGACCTGCAATATCTCGGTGTTTTGCTTCTGTACTGCAACCCGCTCACGGCGGTGTTTTCGCTGTTCGCCATCGTCATGCTGCACATGCAGATCCTACAGGAGGACCGCTACCTCACGGAGGCGTTCGGCGCGCCGTACCGGGCGTATTGCAGCCGCGTCTTCCGGTATCTCGGCAGACGGTAACGAACCGGCAAAACGAACAATGGACGGCCCGCATGGAGCCGCCCGTTTTTCATGTGATCCGCAGGGCGCGCGGGGAATCAACGTTCCGCCGCAAAACAAACCGCCCCGCAAGTCTTTTTTATTTCTTTCCTGTAAGTAAAAAACTTGTTTCCCCCTGTGCCGCTGCGCTATATGTTCAAAACGAGTTCGATCTCATCTTCGTCCTCGTTTCCGGAGGGCGCGAAGCCCGCGGCACGATACAGTGCAAGCGCCTTTTCGTTATCGCGGTTGCAGGTCAGGGCGATCCTGTCGGAGTCTCCGAACGGCTTTTGACCGATATACGCCAGCACTTGCGCAAGCGCCGCTTTTCCATATCCCTTGCCCTGCTGCGCCTCGTCGATCATCATATGCCAGACGTCGTATTCCGGAACGTCATAGTCATAGATCACCATCACATACCCGACCATCCGTTCCCCCTGATAGATACCGAACGGTTGACACTGCTCCCGGTAAACATAGGCCTGTGCAAGACTACGGATCGGATGCGAAACAAAGCGCTCCTGTTCCCTTGCAAGCTTCAAATTGAATGCGTCGATAAAGTTGTCTTCCGTGATCGGCCGAAGGCTGATTTCCATACGCTGTTCCATATACTCCTTGTGTCGTTTTTCATAGTATAGCACTTTCTGCGGCATGCGAAAATACCATCCGTCCGCATCCCCGCTTCTGTTCCCTTGCGGCGGCAGCTGCGCAGGCGGCACGATCTTGCCCGCGGCTCGTTCTTTTGTCAGACCTTCACGCGGGAGGTCTATTTATATTCCGAACTTGTCTTGCTTTGACACACCCTTTTTTCGCAGGTCTCAGCGGGCCGTATCCATGAATATAGTAATCACAGAAATCCATCAAGCGGAGGTATGCGCCGTGCGCCCGATAAAAAACCTGTTGTTTCGATCTGTCTGTTGGCTTTTGCTGTCCCTTCTCTGCCTGTCCGTATCACCGCGCGCCGTCATGGCCGCGGAGGACGATCCGTTTGCCGCCGGCGCCGTGAGCGCACGAAAGCTGAACCTTCGAAGCGGCCCGTCAACCGCGGACGATGTGACGGTCACGCTGAAAAACGGCGACCGGCTGAACATTGTTTCCCTGCGCGGCGACTGGCTGGAAGTCGAGACCTCCGGCGGTAAAACCGGGTATGTGCTCGGAAAATATGTCGCGCTCGACCCGTATCAGTTCGAAGCGCTCGGCATCGGCGCGACGACGGGAAACGTCCGGTTCCGCAGCGAGCCGAGTACACGCGGCAAAAGGCTGGACACGCTCCCCCGCGGTACGGCCGTCATTCTGCTCCATCGGGAATCGAACGGCTGGTACCGCGTCAAGCTGAAAAAGGGCGGTGCAGAAGGCTATGTCAGCGGCGACTATGTGCGGCTCGTATGCGCCGTGTCCGATTCCGCAGAGACGGCAAGGCCCGATGCTGCCCGCACAGGCGGGTTTGTGAACCGCAGCGGCGTAAACTTCCGCGTCGGCCCCTCCACGCACGACGAAAGCCTCGGCAGGCTTTCGCAGGATACGGCGCTCTCCGTGCTGTCGCAGAGCGGGAACTGGTACCGCGTGCAGCTCGACAAGACCGGCAAGACGGGCTATGTTTACCGTCTCTATGTCACGCTCACTGGCATTCCGGACGAATCCGAGACCGCCATTGCCGCAACGCTTACGACAAGCGGCGTGAACCTGCGCTCCGGGCCGTCCACCGAGCACAAAAGCCTCGGGAAGCTCAAGCGCGGGACCGCCGTTACGCTTCTCGCGGAGAGCGGACGCTGGTGCCAAGTGCGCGTGAACGAGAGCGGCCTGACGGGCTATGTCTACGCCAAGTACCTGAAGCGCGGATAAAAAAGCGGCGCTCGGCCGTCAAATTTTGTGTGCAAAGCGGGAGGGCGCGTTCGCTCCCTCCCGCTGCTGTTGTTAATCATTTCTGTTCGCAGCTGCCGGAAGCGCCGCCGTGACAGGAACCCCGCAGAGCGCAGGCCGAGCAGCCGCAGCCGCAGGAGGACTTCCCCTGCTTCTTTTGCCTTACAAAATGACGAACGATGAGCACGACGACCGCGAGCAGCGCAAGCGAGATCAGGATCGTCGCAAGATGATCCATGAGCCAATTCCACATGTGGATCCCTCCTTTTCTTTGAATCAATGGCGCTTTTGCGGATATGCCGCATTGCGTTACGCCTTCACGTTGGTTTCAAGCTTCGTGGCCTCGTGGTAGGGGCGCACGAGCATGTAGATCATGCCGACGAGGAACGCCGCCGCAAAGATCAGCCCGATCACATTGGCGTGACCCGTAAAGAGATTCCCGAACTGGTTGATCATGAGCGCGACCACATAGGCGAAGCCGCACTGATACCCGATCGCAAACCAGGTCCACCTGGCGTTGTTCATCTCGCGCTTGATCGCGCCGATCGCAGCAAAGCAGGGCGCGCAGAGCAGGTTGAACACCAGGAACGAATAGGCCGTGATCCCCGTGAACGCGGAAGCGATGTTCGCGTATACCGTCCCGTCGCCGCCGCGGTAGAGGATGCCCATCGTGCCGACGATGTTCTCCTTGGCGACAAGGCCCGTGATGGACGCGACCGTTGCCTGCCAGTTGCCCCAGCCGAGCGGGCGGAAGATCCAGGCGATTGCGTTGCCGATCGCGGCGAGGAGCGAAGAATCGATCTCTTCCTCGGCAAGCATCCGGAACGTTCCGTCCACAAAGCCGAAATAGGTCGTGAACCACACGAGGATCGTCGACAGCAGGATGATCGTGCCCGCCTTCTTGATGAAGCTCCAGCCGCGCTCCCACATCGAGCGGAGAACGTTCGAAACGGTCGACCAGTGGTAAGCGGGCAGCTCCATAACGAAGGGAGCGGGCTCGCCTGCAAACATGCGGGTTTTCTTCAAAATGATACCGGAGACGATGATCGCCGCCATGCCGATGAAATACGCAGAGGTCGCGACCCACGCGGAGCCGCCGAAGATCGCGCCCGCGATCATGGCGATGAACGGGATCTTTGCGCCGCAGGGGATGAAGGTCGTGGTCATGATGGTCATACGGCGGTCGCGCTCGTTTTCGATCGTGCGGCTCGCCATGATGCCGGGAACGCCGCAGCCCGTGCCGATCAGCATCGGGATGAAGCTCTTGCCGGAAAGCCCGAATTTGCGGAAGACGCGGTCAAGCACGAATGCGATACGCGCCATGTAGCCGCAGGCTTCGAGGATCGCAAGCAGCAGGAACAGCACAAGCATCTGCGGAACAAAGCCCAGCACGGCGCCGACGCCTGCCACGATACCGTCGAGGATCAACCCGTTGAGCCAATCCGCCGTACCCGCCTTTTCGAGCGCGCTGCCGATGAGCACCGGTACGCCGGGGACCCAAATGCCGTACTCCGCGGGATCCGGCTCCGCGTAATCATAGCTTGCAAGGGTGGGAATCGCCGCTTTCAGCTTCTTGCCCGAATATGTAACGTACTTGACGGCCAGCGTCTCCTCGTCCTCAATGCCGATCACCGCGTCGTCGTCGTCGTTGAACTGCGCCGCATATGCATTCAGCGCCTCGGTCGCCGCAGCCGCGTCAAAGGTCTCGGACTCCGTGTCGAGCGCTTCCGCTGCCGCGTCCGCGCCGTCCTGTTCAAGCGCCAGGAACGCATCGACCGCGTTCATCGCCTCGCCGTATTCCTCGGATGCCTCTTCATACTGCGCCGTGCCGATGCCGAACAGATGCCAGCCGTCGCCGAACAACCCGTCGTTCGCCCAGTCCGTCGCGGCGGCGCCGACCGTCACCATGGAGATATAGTACACAAGGAACATGACCAGAGCAAAGATCGGCAGACCCAGCCAGCGGTTGGTCACGATCCGGTCGATCTTATCGGAAGCGGAGAGCTTGCCGACATTCTTTTTCTTGTAGCAGCTCTTGATCAGCTCCGCGATATACACATAGCGCTCGCCCGTGATGATGGATTCCGCATCGTCATCCAGTTCCTTCTCGGCCGCTCGGATGTCCTCCTCGATGTGCTCCATCGTCTCCGGATGGATGTTCATCTGCGACAGCACCTTGTCGTCGCGCTCAAAGATCTTGATCGCATACCAGCGCTGCTGTTCGAGCGGCAGGCCGTGTACGGCCGCTTCCTCGATGTGCGCGAGCGCATGCTCGACCGCGCCGGAAAACGTGTGCATCGGAACGGTCTTTGCGCCGCGGGCAGCCTCGATCGCCGCCTCGGCAGCCTCCATAACGCCGGTCCCCTTCAGCGCGGAGATCTCGACGATCTTGCAGCCGAGCTGACGGGACAGTTCGGGAATATTGATCTTGTCGCCGTTTTTCTTGACGACGTCCATCATGTTGATCGCAATGACCACCGGAATCCCCAGCTCCGTAAGCTGTGTGGTAAGGTACAGGTTGCGTTCAAGATTCGTACCGTCGATGATGTTCAAAATTGCGTCCGGCCGCTCGTTGATGAGGTAGTTTCTTGCGACGACCTCCTCAAGCGTATACGGGGACAGCGAGTAAATGCCGGGCAGGTCCATGATGACCACATCCTCGTGCTTTTTCAGGCGTCCCTCCTTCTTCTCGACCGTGACGCCCGGCCAGTTGCCGACAAACTGGTTCGATCCGGTGAGCGCATTGAACAGCGTCGTCTTGCCGGAGTTCGGATTGCCTGCGAGCGCAATCTTGATTCTGTTCTCTTCCATCTGTTGCTTTCTCCAAGTTAATCTGCTCTAACCTTACCGCAAAAATTAAGCTTCGACTTCGATCATCTCGGCGTCCGCCTTGCGCAAAGACAGCTCGTAGCCCCGCACCGAGACTTCGATCGGATCGCCGAGCGGCGCGACCTTGCGCACGGAAACCTCGATGCCCTTGGTGATACCCATGTCCATAATGCGGCGTTTGACCGGGCCTTCGCCATGCAGCTTCACGACCTTGACGGTTTCGCCGATGCTTGCGTCCCGCAGTGTTTTCATTGCGTTTTCCTCCTATCCTTTTCCGTCTCTTTTTATGAAATCATGATCCTGCGCGCCATTTCATCGCTGATCGCTACGCGGGATTCCTTCACCTTAACGATGATATTGCCGCCGATCGCCGAAACGACGGTCACCTCTCCTCCGACGACAAACCCAAGATCCTCAAGATGCTTTCTGACTTCGGGACTGCCCCCGATGTGCCGGATCAGGCTTTCTTCACCGGTCGTTGCCAAATTGAGCGGCATCATTTTACATCCCTTTCTTCCGCCTGCGTTCGACCGCTGCGGCAAACACTTTCAATGTTAAACTCATCTAACCGACGGTTAGTTTAACACCTCTAACCGTTCCTGTCAAGCATATTTATGAAAATTTATGCTGCGTTGTTAAAACGATGGATTCTTGCCTTGCTTTTTATCCAAACATGTGCTAACGTTGTTACAAAATCGAGCAAAGGCGGCATGCATACTATGCGAATTTTAAGAGCTTCCGAAGACTATCTTGAGACTATGCTCATGATGCAGAGGAAGCACGGCTACATTCGCTCCATCGACATTGCGTCCTATCTCGGCGTAACAAAGCCGAGCGTCAGTTATGCGACAAAGCGCCTGCGCGAGAACGGATATATCACAATGGATGCGGACGGACTGATCTCGCTGACCGACAGCGGCCTTTCCATTGCGAAAAAAATGCTGGAGCGGCACACGGCGCTGACCCGCTTCCTTGTGTATCTCGGTGTAAGCGAGGAAACGGCGGAAACGGACGCCTGCAAAATGGAACACGACATCAGCGAGGAAACCTTCAACGCGATCTGCCGCCATGCGGAGCGCCATGCGTAGCGCGCCGCACACGGGGTCTGCCGCCCGCGGCGTTCACCTTTGATATTCTGATATGCGGTACAACAATAACGGACGGTTCGAATATGAGCCGTCCGTTTTACTTCTTGTTTTTTCAGAAAAACTCGCTTGATTCTGCGGACGCCGGCGTCCCGCAGCGCGTCAGCGTGCGGATCTCTTTCTACCCGCGCCCTTTTTTGCGTTTCCGGCTCCGGCCGCCGGCGCGGAATTCGCCGCGCCCTCCGCGGGCGCCGCAGCATCTGCAAGTTCGGAACAATCGTCT
>JABLTK010021239.1_pt1 | contig 20090 bp, 20 predicted proteins | sample 7160131 | NCBI WGS metagenome assembly JABLTK01 (sample SAMN14651221, study PRJNA627086) | human gut metagenome | isolation source: feces | host: Homo sapiens
CGGTCGCTTGCATGCAAGCGACCGGCGCAGGTTTTGGAATATTGGGATTACATCAGATGCGTGTCCACGGGGCTGAAGCTCAGGTAGGCTTCTTCGCCGACATCGAATACGCGGCGGCCGACCGGATGGTTATCGGTGATGCGCACCAGCGTATCGCCCACCATCACATGGTAGTTCTGATAGGAACCCATGAAGCAGGACAGCGTTACGCGGCAGGGCAGAATGCCTTCCTCCGCCACGCGCACACCTTCGGGGCGCAGCATCAGCGTGCGCTGTTCGCCAACCTGAATTTCCGCATCCGGCTTGCGCACGGGGAAGCGAACGCCGTTGAACTGTACATCCACATGATCGTCCGCAATGCCTTCCACGGTTACGTGCAGGAAGTTCGCTTCGCCGATGAAGTCCGCCACGAATTCGCTGGCAGGATTGTAATAAATCTGCTGCGGCGTGCCCATCTGTGCGATTACGCCCTTGTTCATGATGATGATCTGATCCGAAATGGACATGGCCTCGCTCTGATCATGCGTTACATAGATCGCGGTGATGCCGAACTGCTGCTGAATGCGGCGGATTTCCGTGCGCATGTATACGCGCAGCTTTGCGTCCAGATTGGAAAGCGGTTCATCGAACAGCAGAACGCCGGGCTCTACGATCAGCGCTCTCGCCAGCGCCACGCGCTGCTGCTGACCGCCAGACAGCTGATTGGTGAATCGGTTTTCCATGCCCTCCAGACCCACCAGCTTCAGCATATCGAATACCTTCGTGCGAATCTGATCCTTCGGCACCTTGCGCAGCTTCAGACCGTATGCTACGTTATCGAAGATGTTCATGTGCGGGAACAGCGCATAGCTCTGAAATACCATGGCGGTATCGCGCTTGTTCGGGGTCAGTTCGTTGATGGGCTGTTCGCCCAGATAGATTTCGCCTTCGTCGGGGGATTCAAAGCCCGCGATCATGCGCAGCGTGGTGGTCTTGCCGCAGCCGGAGGGGCCCAGCAGCGTTACGAAATCGCCGGGGTTGATGTTCAGCGATACGTTGTCCACCGCCTTGAAGGGCTTGCCGGTCTTGGGATCCATATAAATCTTGGAGATATTCTCCAGGCGAACGCCTTTTTTGATATTGCTCATGTTTCGTACTCCTTTCCGGAATCAGCTCTTCACTTTGCGGCTGCGGCTCATGCGGTTTACGAGAACCTGCATGATGGCGATGGCGGCGTATACGATCAGCATCATGATCGTTGCGTAGGCGCAAGCCACGGAATACTGGCCGCGATCCACAACCGTCATGATCTGCGGCGTGATCAGCTGCCAGCGCGCGGAAATCAGGAAGATTACGGCGCTGGTGGCGGTGATGCTTCGCGCAAACGTGGTTACCAGCGAAGAGAAGAAGGAATCGCTGATCAGCGGGAGCGTTACGCTGGTGAATACCTTCACGCTGCTCGCGCCCATATCATACGCCGATTCTTCGATCGATTTATCGATCTGATTCAGTGCGGCGACCGCCGATCGCGTGCCGATGGGCAGGCTTCGGATGACGAACGCGATGATCAATATCGCGCTGGTGCCCACCAGAACCAGGAAGCCGGAATGGAAGATACCGGTGATGAAGCCGCGCAGCATCGCGATACCCAGAACCGTGCCGGGCACCGCCATGGCGAACATGGTGGCAAATTCCATAAACCGCTTGCCGATGAATTTCTTTTTCACGATCAGGTAGGCGATGACCATCGAAAGGATCGATGTGATCACCGCGGCGACGAAGCTCAGGAACAGCGAATCCGTAAACGGTTTCGTATCGCGGCCCAGTACGTTGGCAAAGTGCTTGAACGTCAGCGAGAAATCCTTGCCCCACAGCTTGAAGCACGCGCCGACCGGCACCATGGCGTACATCGCGATTACGAACAGACCCACGAGAGAGCACAGCAGCGTGGTGGGAATGCGCACGGAGCGATCCTCGATCTGCATGCGCACGCGGCTCGCCTTGCCGGTAAGCGTGGCGACGGAGCGGCGCTCCAGGAAGTATTTTTCGATGATGAACAGAATCATGCTGATCAGCAGCAGCACGACCGCCATGCCCGAAGAGGAGCGCACATCGAAGTTGGAAATCTGCATGTAAATGTAGGCTGCCAGCGTATCGAAATCGCCGCCGATCATGATCGGGTTGGTGAAGTCCGCCACGGATTCAATGAAGGATACCAGAAAAGCATTGCCGATGCCGGGCAGCAGCAGCGGCAGCGTGATATCCTTGAACACGCGGAACCGGCTCGCGCCCATGTTGCGGCTGGATTCTTCCAGCGAAGGATCGATGTTGGAAAGCAGACCCTTCAGCATCAGATACGTCACGGGGAAGAAGGTCAGAATCTGAACGACCAGAATACCGCCCATGCCGTAGATATTCGCATTCTTGATGCCCAGCAGATGATAGGTGATCAGACCCTTCTTGCCGAAGATCATGATCATCGAAAGGGAAAGCACGAACGGCGGGGATACGATCGGCAGCATCGAAATGATCTTGAATATGCCGCGCATCTTCGTCTTTACGTACACATCCACGTAAGCGAACAGGAAGCCGATGATCGTAGAGCAAAGGCCGGAAATCGCGCCCAGCAGCAGCGTATTGCAGATAACCTGCAGGAACTTGCGGTTGGAGAAAATCGAAAGGTAAACCTCCAGCGTAAGCCCAACCTTGCCGATTTCGGGATATTCCTGCGCGATGGAGGAACAGATATTCAGCACATCATCTTCCGTGATGGGATTTTCCGCGGCGGCGTTTGCCTGCGCGACGAAATCCGCCACCACCTGATCGGATGCGTTGATCTCCTCGAAGGCGGCTTCCATATCGGCGCGATAGGCATTCATCGCATCGGTATTCGTCTTGCCGCGCGCCTGATATTCCTTTGCGTAGGCGACGGAAGCCTCGCCCAGACGGTAGAAGGGCGAATCCCGCAGCGCTTCATCTGCGTCCGTCAGCGCGATGAGCGCCTTGCCATCCTTGGAAAGGGAGTTTACATAGGGAGAATCGTCGGTCGTAAAGCTCTGCGTCAGAATCGTGCAGAGCGGATATACCACGAATAAAAGCAAAAAGGCCAGAACCACAATGATCGCGAATATCATTACGGGATCCGCGAACAGTTTTTTGCGATCCAGCTGCCTGCTTCGTGCGCTTGCCAAGCGTGAACACCTCGCTTTTTTAATTTCCGATCTACCCCTGTGGTTCATCCCCGCACACGGCGCGTGGATGAACGGTTGATTCGGGATAAACCGCAGGGATAGACCACCGGAACGACCCATGCGTTAAATCATGGGCTAGACCAATTCGCGGAGGGATTGTCTGTGACAATCCCTCCGCATTCAGACCATGACAGGCAAAAATGTCTGCCTCTGATTCAATCGGGATATGCGATTGAAATTAGTCCTTGGGCTGGATCTTGTCCGCGTTGATGCAGGAAGTCCAGGCTTCGATGATGTGATTCTTGTTTTCGCCGGTCCAGTTGGAATCATAGTCGATCAGCTTGACACCCATGTCCAGAATGGCCTGTGCGGATTCGGGATCCTTCGCGCCTTCAACGGTCAGGAACTGCAGCGCGCCAACGGTCTGACCGATTTCCTGGCATTCGGGGGTCATCGCGAACTGGATGAACAGCTTTGCTTCGTCCAGATGCTTGCAGCCTTCGATGATCGCAGTGCCGCCAACTTCATAGCCGGTGCCATCGGAGGGCGCGATCAGCTTGATGTTGTCGTAGCCTTCATCGATGTACATCAGACCCGTGTGCAGGAAGCCAACGCCGATCGCGGCTTCGCCGGTGGATACCATTGCGGAGGTGCCGGAGCCGGTCTTAACGTAGGTGATTACGTTGGGATCGAAGCTGCGGATCATTTCCAGCGCCTTTTCTTCGCCGTAGAGCTGGAACAGGATGGAAGCGGTCATAACGCCGGTGCCGGTCGCGCCGGGGTTGGCCATAACGATCATGCCCTTGTATTCGGGCTTCGCCAGATCTGCCCAGCAGGTGGGCGCTTCCACGCCGGCTTCCTCAAGCGCGTCCATATCGCAGATGAAGCCGATGTAGCCGGAATAGATGCCGAACCAGTAGGGCTCGCCTACGCCGAAGTTTTCAGACTTGTAGGGCGCATGGTTGCAATCATCATACTTCGCCAGCAGGCCTTCCTTTGCCGCTGCGATGTAGGGATCCCAGGTGCCGCCGTACCAGATGTCGGCCTGCGGATTTTCGCGCTCTTCAAGAATACGGGTGTAGCAATCATTGCCGGAAAGACGAATGTAGCTGGTCTTGATGCCGGTCTTTTCTTCGAAGGCCTTTACGACCGCCGCGCCATGCTCCTCATCGCAGCCGACGTAAACCATCAGCTCGCTGCCCTCATAAGCACGCCAATCGACGTCCTCTGCCAGCGCGGACACGCAGCCCAGCGCCAGAACCAATGCCAGAACCATAACCAGAATCTTTTTCATGTTCTCCTACTCCTTTTAACGATTTCGGGGGATGAACCCACCGCTATGTTAATTTTAACACACGTGATTTTTACTGTCAATAGGTATAGCAATCATTTTTGAAATTAATGGAGAAATACTGAATGTGTAATTTAAGGATAAGAGCTGAATTATAAACGATGCAAATAAAAAAGGCGGCATTAAAGAACGATTTATGCCCTTCAATGCCACGGTTTTCATATTAATTCGTATACGATCAGTCCGCGCGCAGTTCCGCGCAGGCGCGGTCGGCAAGATCGATATCCTGCAAAACGCTTTCGATGCATTCGCGGATGCGCGATGTACGATCGTCCGGCTGCGCGTTTTCCGCTTCGCGCGCCGTGCGCAGAAGCGATTGCATGCCATCGCGGTATTTTGTGCGCCCCTCGGCGTCAAAGTGCAGCGCGAGATAGCAGGGGAAGCCCGCGCCGACGCCGAACAGGCGTTCCAGGAAGAATTCGCCCGGCAGGGCGCGTTCCGGACGCCGCTTCGACCACACGAACGCATGCTCCACGCCGTCCGAAAGCGATTCCGGAAGCGCGCGGTTGCGCTCGGGATGCCAGCAGGCGAAGAACAATTCCTCCGCGCCGTCAAAGATGCGGATCAGGCGTTCGCGCTGCGCATCGTCCTTTGGTTGATACAGGGCGTCGATCGCCCTGCGCAGGTTGACCTGCGCATCCGAATCGGGATCATTTAAAAACAGACCGTTGCACAGCGCGGTGATTTCGGCGGCGGGGTTATTCAGCGGCGACAGGAACAGTTCGCAGCTTCTGCCGCCCGCATCGTGCAGCGCCCGCAGCGTGCGATGGTTTTCATTGTGATGGGGGATGAACCAGCGCGTGCGCACCCAGCGCTGCGGCGGATAGATCCAGAAGCCGTTGGAGGAACCGAATGCCGCGGGGAAATTGCGGATAAATTCGGGGCGATCCGAAGCATCTACAAATGGGCCGTGGCTGCCCACATCGATAAATACATCGATATCGCGGCCCAGCTCGCGCACCTTGCCGAGCTGCTCCGGCGTGAAACGATCGCCCCACGCAAGATAGCCGGATGTGTTCACCAGCAGGAGCTTTTCGGGAAAGCGGCTTCGAATGTACCGCGCCGTGCGCGCGTTGATCGCGTTGTAATAATCGATATCGCTTTCGTAGCGGCGGCAGCGATCGCATTCGCAGCGCCCCTGATCCGCCGCTTCCAGATGAAAGCCGTCGATTTCGAAATTGGCGCATAGATAATCGATCACGCGCTGCATGAACCGATCCGATTCCGGCGAACTGGCGCACATCGCCTGCGCGCTGGTGCCGCGCACGGCGGGATTGCGTTCAATGATGCCGTCGAACCCCCAGCTGTACACGCCCAGTCCGTAGATCAGCTTCAGACCATTTTTGTGTACGACGTCGATCGCGCGCCGAATCTGCGCCTTGCGCGCATCATCCACGGTGGATGCGATATCATCTGCCCAGCTGTGGTTGGTGATCAGCCCGAACACATCCAGATAATTGTAGCCCGCGGCATGGAGAAACGCCGTCGTGCGATCCAGCGAATCGAGCGTATCTTCATCGATGCGGATCGATGGCCAATCTTCATCTACAATGGGCTTTTCGCGCGAATCATTCAGCCAGCAGCCATAGGCAATTCTATAATCGAACATGGATCTGTTTCCTCCTTATCAGGATTGAATGCGGGATTGCAGCAGGCGATCCAGCAGCACCGCGCCCACCAGCACGATGCCCTTTACGATGTCCTGATAGAACGAATGCACGCCCAGCAGGTTCAGACCGTTGGCGATAAAGCCCACGATCAGCGCGCCGATCAGCATACCGAACACCGATCCTTCGCCGCCGTCCAGACTGGTGCCGCCCAGCACCACCGCCACGACCACATCGAATTCAAAGCCATCGCCCATGCTGGCGTTGCCCACGCCCAGGCGGGAAGCCATCATCACGCCGGCAAAGGCGGAAAGCGCACCGACCAGCACGTACAGCGTAACGCCCACCAGACGCACGTTGATGCCGCTCAGCAGCGCCGTGCGGCGGTTGCCGCCGATGGCGTAGGAATATTTGCCCAGCAGCGTTTTGTGCTGGATGAAATAGAACAGCGCAAATACCACGGCGGTGATCAGAATGCTGATGGGCACCGGCCCCAGATAGCCGCGCCCCAGCACGGTAAAGCTCTTGCCCAGCCCGCGGCTGATGGAATTGCCGCCGGTGATGACCCACGCCGCGCCGCGCACCGCATACATCGATCCCAGCGTGGCGATGATCGAAGGCACGTTTAGAAGAACCACCAGAAAGCCGTTGATCAGGCCGACGATCACGCCGATAACGATGCAGATCAGAATCGCGACGGCGATGGGAAAGCCGTTGCTGACCATCAGCGCAGCCATAACGCCCGAAATCGCCATGATCGATCCGATGGACAGATCGAAATTGCCCGCCACCATCAGCATCGTCACGCCGCAGCCCACGATGACCGTCGCGGCGACCTGGCGAAATACGTTGGTCACGTTGGCCAGCGTGAGAAAATCCTTTGAAAGCAGGGTCAGCGCCAGCATGATCACCAGCAGTATGCCGACGATCACCAGCTTCTGATAATTGGATTTATCGAATTTCAATCCCTTTTTCATGCCTGATTGCCTCCCATAGTGAGAATATGGATTTGCGTGCTGTCCAGATCGGCGTTATCGCGCACGGCGATGATCCGCCCGCCCTGCATCAGCGCCACGCGGTCGCACAGCGCGGCGATTTCGTCATATTCCGATGAAAATACCAGAATGCCCACGCCCTCCGCCGCCATTTTGCGAATGATGGTATAGATTTCTTCCTTTGCGCACACGTCGATGCCGCGGCTTGGCTCATCCAGCATCAGCACCTGCGTCTGCGCGTTCAGGCATTTGGAAATGACCACCTTTTGCTGGTTGCCGCCGGAGAGCGTGCCCACGCGCTGGCGGATGCTGTGCACCTTGATGTTCAGATCCTGCACGAATCGCTCCGCGATCGCGCCCTTGTTTTTTTCGTTCACCACGCAGAGGCGACTGGAATTTCGATAGTTGGTAACCGCAATATTGTCGGATACCGAAAGCTTCATAAACAGACCTTCGCTCAGGCGCTCCTCCGGAACCATTGAAATGCCCCGGCGCATAGCCTGTTCGGGATTTTTCAGTTCAATGCGCTCGCCGTGCATCCATATTTCGCCGCCCGTCAGCCGATCCAGACCGAACAGCGCCCGCGCGGTTTCGCTCTTGCCCGCGCCGCGAAGCCCGTAGAAGCCCAGGATTTCGCCCTTTTTCAGCGTGAAATTCAGATGATGCACCGATTTTGTGGAAAGATCGCGCGCCTCCAGCAGCGCGTCCTGCGGCTTTCGGCCGCCGTCGGTATAGCGGCTGTGCACCACCTTGCCGACCATCATTTCCACCAATTCTTCGCGCGTGGTTTCGCGCACCGACCGCGTGCCCACGATGTTGCCGTCGCGCAGCGCGGTCACCTCGTCGCCGATGGTGAAAATATCGTCCAGCACGTGCGAAATATAGATGATCGTGATGCCGCGCGCCTTCAGCTTGCGCACCACTTCGTACAGCCGATCGGATTCCCTTCGGGAAAGCGCGGCGGTGGGTTCATCCATGATCACCAGCTTTGCATCGGCACTGACGGCCTTTACGATTTCCAGCAGCTGTTTTTCGGCGAAGCTCAGCGCGGAAACCCGCTGGTTCAGGGAGATATCCGGCGCGAATTCGCGCAGCATTTCAAATATGCCCGCGTCCTGGCGACGCTCAATCACGCCCAGCTTTGCGCGCTCGCGTCCCAGCGTCAGGTTTTCCGCCACGGTCAGCTGATTGATGATGTTCAGCTCCTGATATACGGTGCTGATGCCCGCGTCCATGGCGTCGCGCACGCTCTTTCCGTGAAAGGGCGCGCCGTCCAGCGTAATGGAGCCCTGCGTCATGCGCTCCACACAGGTAAGAATTTTAATCAGCGTGGATTTGCCCGCGCCGTTTTCGCCCACCAGACAGTGAACGGTATTGCGTTTTACAAAAAAATCTACGCCCTTCAGGGCGGTAACTCCGGGATATTTTTTTACGATCCCCCGCATTTCCAAAATATGATCGCTTTGCATGTGCTTTCTCCGTCCAGCTGCGCCGGAGAAAGCACAGGCGATCTCCGGCGCGTATTTAAGGTGCAAGAATTCGCAAAAACAGAGTTTTGCGGGTCGGCGGGCGCCAACGGAACCGCCGACAATTCCGAATACTTTTTATTTCAGACCGAGTTCAGCCGCGATATCCAGCTCCATCTCCCACTCGTCCAGCATGAACTGTTCGGTGGAGGCGATGTCCATATCCCAGCAGTTGATGACGTAGGACGGGATCTTTACGTTCTGGGTGTTGTCGTACATATCCACTTCGCCGTTGATCACCTTCAGCATCAGATCGACGCACGCGCGGGCGGTCTTGCTGGGGCGCAGCGCCAGCGTGGCGACGTAGGAAGTGCTGGGATCCATCACTTCCAGAACCTCGGGCAGGGAACCATCGACGGAGACCATCATTTCGGTCTTACAGACGTAATTATCCGCTTCGCCGCGTCCGGCCGCTTCCAGCGCGGCGATCGCGCCCAGACCGTTTTCCGCGTTGTAGCCGAATACGATGTTCACGCCCGGTTCGCGCTGCAGCACGTCCTCGGTGGTGGAATAGGCGGTTTCACGATCGGACTTGCCGCCGTTGAATACGTGCTCCAGATCGGGGAACACTTCCATAAGTCCCTTTACGAACGCCATCGTGCGCTGATTGTGCGCCCATTCCACGGAGGGATCGCTGATGGTGACCAGCTTTACGGGCGTATCGGGGAAGTTCTTTTTGAAGTTTTCGCCCACGATGCGGCCCATGTCGATTGCGCCCGCCTCTTCGGAGATTTCAACCGAGGGGTACAGCACATCGCCGGAGGCTACGTTTACAAAGGATACCACCGGGATGCCGGCGTCCTGCGCCATCTGAATGGAAAGTTCCATCGAAGCCTGATCGTATGCCTGACAGATGATGCCGTCTACCTTGCGGGCGATCAGATCCTCCATCGCCGCGGTCTGTACCTCGGGTTTCATCTGACCGTCGATCGGGATGAATTCGATGCCCAGTTCATCGCAGTATTTCTGGGTCTGTACTTCGTGTGCGTGCTGATAGGAATCGTGCAGGCCCCAGAATACCTGGCCGATGACCAGTTTCTTTTCCTCGGCCACGCAGGTGAGCAGCGCCAGGCACAGCGCAAGCGCCAACAGGATTGTCAAAATTTTCTTCATGGGTGAACCTCCTTAATATTTATCTATCGGATCTGCGTCCGATGATGCACAGCGGGATGCGCAATCGTTTGCGCCCTTGCCACAAAATAAATTCCTCTCACGCAATACGGGGAATTACACACAATATACCTAATATATGTACAAATTTAGAACGCATTATGTACAAATGATTACGTATTAAAGATACCATATGCGCAATCATATGTCAATATGATACAAGCGAATTGCAGAAAAAATGGTCGCATGGGCACAATACACCCCATAGGTTATTAGACAAAAAGAACAAAAAAACAGAAAGGGCGCGGGCGGGCAGGCGCGTTCAAACGATGCGATCCCACAACAAAACCCGAAGCCGCCGCAAACGCGATGGCTTCGGGTCTGGGGGTACGGTTGCGGTTTACTTCAGCGTTTCCGCGAAGAATTCGCCGGTCGCGTCTACGGCGGTCAGCAGGGATTCAAATTCCGGCTCGCTGAACACGTTGAACGTATGATCCATGCCTTCGATGAAGAAGGTCTTGGAATCGGGATTCTTGCTGGTTTCAACGATCCTGTTGCTCCATTCGGGATCAACGGTGGTATCCTCCGTGCCCGCGATGGCGAGCACGGGGCCTTCGAACGCGGCGAATTCGCCCAGCACATCGGTGTTCATCACGTCCTCGCACCATGCGAGCGATACGTTCAGGGAATCGCGCCAGTCGAAGGTCATGGTGAAGTAGCCGTTCTTCTTGGCGTCCTCGTAATTTTCCTCGGTGAAGAAATCATCGCCCGCCAGCTCCGGCGCGCCCGCCCAGGTGACGAGGGACTTGAAGATTTCGGGGTGGCGCGCGCAGCACAGCAGCGCGTCGGTGCCGCCCTGGCTCCAGCCCATTACGCCGATCGCGTCGGGATTCACGCCTTCAACGGTCTTTACATATTCAGCGGCGGCGACGGCGTCGCCCACGGCGCTTTCAAACGTGTAGCCCATGTAATCCGCGGTGGAATCGCCGTTGCCCATGAAATCGATGCGGATGGTCGCAACGCCGTATTTTTCCGCCAGAATCGGAGCCGCGATCTTGTAGCCGCCGCCGGCTTCATCGCGGTTGGAAGCGGTGCCGTGCAGCATGACGACCGCGGGGAAGTTTTCGCCTTCGGTGGGTACGCAGATGGTGGCGGGGATCTGATGATCGCCGGCGTCGATGCTCACGACGGTTTCCTGATAGGCCGGAGTCTCCGCCAGCGCGGCGGCAGACAGCGCAAGAACCAGAATCAGCGCGATAGACAGAATCTTTTTCATACGTAATTCCTCCTTTTGCCTGGCAGTATTGCCAAATCCATTGTAACGCGCAAAAACCCGAATGTCAATACGCAAAACGCATAAAACATTCGGGAAAATGGTTGAGATATATGAAATTTCGCGATTACGCGCCCTCAATACGCGGCTTTTCCACCTCGGCGCGGGGCAGCTCCGGCAGCGCGCGCACCAGGCTGGGCTTGGCTTTGCCGTATACCGCGTCTTCGGTGATGATGCACTTGGAAACGCCTTCGATGCTGGGCAGATCGAACATCGTATCGGTCATCACGCCTTCGATGATCGCGCGCAGACCGCGCGCGCCGCTCTTGCGTTCCAGCGCCAGATGGGCGATGGCGCGCAGCGCTTCGGGGGTGAATTCCAGATCGACGTTATCGAAGCTCAGCAGCTTGGAATACTGGCGCACCAGCGCGTTCTTCGGCTCGGTCAGAATCTTGATCAGCGCTTCCTCGTCCAGCTGTCCCAGCGTGACCAGCACGGGCAGACGGCCGATGAATTCCGGAATCAGGCCGAACTTCAGCAGATCTTCGGGGCGCACCTTGCGCATCAGATCCGCGTCCGCGCGCTGCCCCTTGGAATGCAGCTCCGCGCCGAAGCCCATTGTCTTTTTGCCGATGCGGTTTTCCACGATGCGCTCAATGCCATCGAACGCGCCGCCGCAGATGAACAGAATGTTCGTGGTATCGATCTGAATGAATTCCTGATGGGGATGCTTGCGTCCGCCCTGCGGGGGAACGGAGGCGATCGTGCCTTCCAGCATCTTCAGAAGCGCCTGCTGCACGCCCTCGCCGCTCACATCGCGGGTGATGGACGGATTTTCGCTCTTGCGGGCGATCTTATCGATTTCATCGATGTAGATGATACCGCGCTGTGCAAGCTCGATATCGTAATCGGCGTTCTGAATCAGGCGCAGAAGAATGTTTTCCACGTCCTCGCCCACGTAGCCCGCCTCGGTCAGGCTGGTGGCGTCGCCGATGGCGAAGGGCACGTTCAGAATCTTTGCCAGCGTCTGCGCAAGATAGGTCTTGCCGCAGCCGGTGGGGCCCAGCATCACGATGTTGCTCTTCTGCAGTTCTACATCGCTCTTCTTGGGATCGCGCATATAGCGAATGCGCTTGTAGTGGTTGTATACCGCCACGCACAGCGCCTTCTTGGCTTCTTCCTGACCGACCACATACTGATCCAGCACATCCTTGATTTCCTGCGGCGTTTTGATTTCGATTTCGCCGCTGGAATTTACGCTGTCCACATCATCGGAAATGATTTCCTGACACAGCAGAATGCATTCGTTGCAGATGTAGGCGTTCGGCCCCGCCACAAGGCGGCGCACCTGATCCTGCGTTTTGCCGCAGAAGGAGCAGCGCACCTTTTGCTTGTCAAAATTGTCCTTGTTTGCCATTTGTTATCTCCTCGGCGCAATGATTTCATCGATCAGACCGTAGCTCAGCGCTTCGTCCGCGGTCATATAATGATCGCGTTCCACGTCCCGTTCGATGGTTTTGAGCGGCTTGCCGGTGTTCTGCGCCAGCAATTCGTTCATGGTCTTTTTGATTTTCAGAATCTGTTCCGCCTGAATCTGAATATCGGTGGCCTGTCCGCGCGCGCCGCCCAGCGGCTGATGAATCATGATTTCGGCGTGGGAGAGCGCCTTGCGCTTGCCCTTCGCGCCCGCCGCCAGCAGGAATGCGCCCATGGAAGCCGCCAGCCCCACGCACAGCGTGGAAACTTCGCACTTCAGATAATGCATGGTATCGTAAATCGCCATGCCCGCGGATACGGAACCGCCGGGGCTGTTGATGTAGAGCATGATGTCCGCGTCCGGATCTTCCATTTCCAGAAACAGCATCTGCGCTACCACCAGATTGGCGGTATCATCATCGATTTCGCCGCCCAGGAAGATAATGCGATCCTTTAACAGGCGGGAATAGATGTCATAGCTGCGCTCGCCGCGCGTGGTCTGTTCAATAACATAGGGTACCAGATTCATGGTCACACCTCCCGATTGTGTATTTTTATCGTTTCGTGCGCGGCCGCTTCCGCGCGTGCGGTAAGAGTATCCTGCACATTATATGCCGCACGATCCGCGCATATACGCTGAGCGCCCCGCAGCGCCGTTCTATGCCGGTAAATGCGGGGCGCCCATATTTTTACATTGCGCCTGTGCGGGCGTTTGGGTTTTGCTTATTCCGCGTTGTTCTTCAGGAAGTCCACGGTCTTCTGCAGTGCGGCGATTTCCGCGAAGTATTCCTTATCGCCGTCGGACAGCATCGCCTTGAATTCGTCCAGCGTCTTTTTGTTCTGATCGGCGTACTTCTGGATTTCCGCATCGGTTTCCGCTTCGTCCGCCTTGATCTGCTCCGCATTCTTTACGGCCTCCAGAACCAGCTGGCTCTTTACGCGGTCGGCGGCGGGCTGCTTGTACATTTCACGCACCTGTTCGCGGGTCTGACCGGTGTACTTGAAGTAATCGTCCAGCTTCATGCCCTGATACGCCATGCGCATTTCCATATCGCGCAGCATGCTGTCGATCTGATCTTCGATCATCGCCTGCGGGATATCTACGGCCGCGTTTTCGCACACCTTTTCCAGCACTTCGTTTTCAAATGCGGTTTCGGCGCGGTTCTCCGCCTGCTTTTCCAGCTTTTCGCGGATTTCGGTCTTGTATTCTTCAACGGTGTTGGCGGTTTCGGAAACTTCCTTTACGAAGTCCTCGTCCAGTTCCGGCATTTCCTTTTCGCGGATGCCGTTTACGTGTACGTGGAATACGGCTTCCTTACCGGCCAGTTCTTCGCTGTGGTATTCGGTGGGGAAGGTAACGTTTACATCCACGTCCGCGCCGATTTCCGCGCCGACCAGCTGATCTTCAAAGCCGGGGATGAAGCTGCCGCTGCCCAGAACCAGTTCCTGATTATCGGCGGTGCCGCCGGCGAACTGTTCCTCGCCCACGAAGCCCGCGTAATTGATGTTCACCTGATCATCCAGCTTGGCGGGACGGTCTTCGACCTCTACCCAGCGGGAGGCGCGGTCGCGTGCGCGCTCGATTTCGGCCTTGACGTCGTCCTCGGTCACTTCGTCAACGGTCTTTACGATGCCCAGATTCTTGTATGCGCCCAGTTCAACGTCGGGACGAACGAACACTTCTACGGTGAACTTCAGTTCCTTGCCGCGGCCGATTTCCTGAACGTCCAGTTCGGGACGATCCACGACCTCAACGTTGTGTTCCTTCAGCGCCGCCTGATAGATTTCGGGGAAGATCGCATCAAAAGCTTCCTCATAGAATACTTCGGGGCCGTAATGCGCTTCGATCACCTTCATCGGCGCCTTGCCTCTGCGGAAGCCGGGGATGTTGATCTTTTTCACCATCTTCAGGTATGCCTTCTTGATGCCTTCCTCAAACTTTTCGGGTTCCACGGTGAAGCCCAGCTTTACCTTATTGGAAGACAGCTTTTCAAACGTAGTGGTCATGGAATGATTCCTCCTGCAATATCGATAAACAAATTCATTCTGAACAAGTTTAGCACAATCCATACAATATTTCAACGGAGTAAGGTAAAAGCTGGATGAAGAATTGTAAATATCCCGCGGCGCGGCGGCGCGCGCCGGCGGATCGTTTCCAATTATAAAGGAATGGAAATCTTATAAAAGGATGCGATTCCGCCGCGCCTGTTAAAAAACAGATATACGAAAAGAAATGATTGACACGGGCGCGCATATCTGCTATAATCTGTCATGGCTTAAAAAGTCTTATGTGCCATAGACAGCGAGTGCGAAAGCGTAATGACCCGATCCGATGGATCGATCGCTCGCCGAGGCGCATCGGTTGTGATCATCACCGCCCTTGCGTCTTGCGCAAGGGCTTTTTCTGTCCGACTCTGGACGGGAATGTGAGGTGTTTAATAATGTCCAATGCAAAGATTCTTGAAAACAAGAAAACGATCGTCGCCAATATCAAAGAAAAGTTTGAAAAGGCGCAGACCGTAGTTCTGGTAGACTATCGCGGCCTGACCGTGGCAGAAGATACCGAACTGCGCAACCAGCTCCGTCAGGCGGGCGTTGAATACGAGGTTCTGAAGAACACGATGATCAACATCGCCACGAAGGATATGGGTTACGAAGGTCTGGCGGCGCATCTGGAGGGACCGACTGCGGTTGCCTTCGGCATGACCGATATGATCGCCCCCGCGAAGATCCTGAGCGATTTTGCCAAGAAGACCAAGAAGATGACCATCAAGTGCGGCATCTGCGACGGCGCTTTCCTGGATGAAGCGGGCGTACAGGCTCTGGCAAACCTGCCGAGCAAGGAGGTTCTCATCGCGAAGATCATGGGCAGCATGATGAGTGCTGTATCCAAGTTCGTATACTGCGTGGAGGCGCTCCGCAAGAAGCAGGCAGGCGAAGAATAATCGCCGCCTAACCAATCATCAACATTGAATTTTAATGGAGGATATTACCATGACGAATGCAGAAATCATCGCCGCGATCGAAGGCATGACGATCCTTGAACTGGCTGATCTGGTCAAGGAAATGGAAGAAAAGTTCGGCGTTTCCGCCGCAGCTCCCGTAGTAGCGGGCGGCGCAGTGGCAGCCGCAGCTGAAGCAGTTGAAGAAAAGACCGAGTTCGACGTCATCCTGAAGGAAGCCGGCGCCAAGAAGCTCAACGTAATCAAGATCGTCCGCGAAGTAAAGCCGGGTCTGGGCCTGAAGGAAGCCAAGGAACTGGTTGACGGCGCACCCTCCACGCTGGCTGAAGGCGTTGCCAAGGAAGCCGCTGAGGAAATGAAGAAGAAGTTCGAAGAAGCCGGCGCTGTGATCGAAATCAAGTAATCGGTTCGTAAGATCAGTAAACGTTGAGAAACGCTGCAAGGCGAGGAGACAAGCGCAGAAGGGAGGGCACATACTCAGGTATGTAACTGACCTTGTGCGCGCAGACGACGAAGCAAGCAGAAATTCGAATGAATTTCTGCGGCTGCAGATGTTTATCAGCGTTTAGAAGGCTGCGGCCTGGTGTCGCAGCCTTCTTTCAGGTCATTCTTTTGTAAAATTTGAAATAGATTTCTCCATTGCACTTGCATTTTGGATAGACCTATTTTATAATTTAAACATCTGCCCCCGAAAGTGGGCTGCTGTTTCTGTTGCAAAAAAGTGACGAAATATCCGGCGGCCGCGATTGACGCGGGAGCCGTAGAAAACATATGGGAGGTGCTGAAAATGGCATCGGATAAGCGTATCAAGGTTACGCTGGCATGCTCTGAGTGCAAGCAGCGCAACTACAATACCATGAAGAACAAGAAGAACGATCCCGATCGTCTTGAGATGAGCAAGTATTGCCGCTTCTGCAAGAAGCACACCAGCCATAAGGAAACCAAGTAATTTCCCGGCGTCCCAACGAGTAAGAAGGATGTGTGAAAATGGCAAACGCAGTTGAAAAGGCTTCCAAGCCCAACTTCTTCCAGCGGATCGGTAATTTCGGAAAGCGCATCGGCAAGTTCTTTAAGAACATGTGGCATGAGCTGAAGAAGGTCACCTGGCCCTCTGGACAGAGCCTGGTCAATTACTCTCTGGTTGTTTTCGTGTTCATGGTGATCATGGGCGTGATCATCGGCCTGATCGATCTCGGCTCCGGCGCGCTGATCGATCTGCTCGTAAAGCTCTAATTCGAGGGCGCGAGTATGTCCGAAAATCCAGAAATCAAATGGTATGTGGTGCATACCTACTCCGGATATGAAAACAAGGTGAAGGTTAATCTGGAAAAGTCCGTTGAAAACAACGGCTTGCAGGATAAGATCGTCGAAGTTTGCATTCCGGTGGAAGAAGCCGTAGAAATCAAGAATAATCGTCGCCGCGTAGTGCAGCATAAGCTGCTGCCCGGCTATGTACTGGTGAAGATGGAAATGACCAACGAAACCTGGTACATCGTGCGCAATACCCGCGGCGTAACCGGATTCGTAGGCGCAGGCAATAAGCCCTCGCCCCTGTCCGAGACCGATTTCGCCTCCGTATTCGATTCCGTACCGCAGACGCGGATCGATATTCAGGTGGGCGATGACGTGCGCATTCTCTCCGGTTTGTTTGAGAATTTCACCGGCAAGGTGACGCAGATCGATCTGGAAAACCAGAAGATCCATGTCGTCGTGCCGATGCTCAAGCGCGAAACCGATGTAGAGCTTGGGTACGATGAGGTCGTCCGCGCGGACTGATCCGGTAACCAATGCTGTAAGCCCGCAACTCGGGTTTCAGGGAGTGGGAGGAACGCAATATCGTTGTTCCGCACAACCACATCATAGTAAGGAGGATACCCAATATGGCAAAGAAAGTAACTGCGCTGATTAAGCTGCAGGTTCAAGCCGCCAAAGCAACCCCCGCACCGCCGATCGGCCCCGCGCTCGGTCAGCACGGCGTGAACATCCCTGGATTCTGCAAGGAATTCAACGATCGTACCCGCGGCCAGGAAGGCCTGATCATTCCGGTAGTCATTACCGTGTATCAGGATCGTTCCTTCACCTTCATCACCAAGACGCCGCCGGCAGCCGTCCTGATTAAGAAAGCCTGCAAGATCGAACATGCTTCCGGCCGTCCGAACAAGGATAAGGTTGCCAACATCACGAAGGCTCAGGTTAAGGAAATTGCCGAGCTGAAGATGAAGGACCTGAATGCCGCTTCCATCGAAGCTGCAATGAGCATGATCGCCGGCACCGCACGCTCCATGGGCGTTGTAGTGGTCGACTAATTCGGAACGATTGACGTGGGAGGGCTTTCGGCCCGTTTAACCACAGGGAGGATGTATATAAATGGGTAAGAAATATTCTGACAGCATGAAGCTGATCGACCGCACCAAGCAGTATGATCCTGATGAGGCAGTCGCGCTGGTCAAGCAGACCGCAAAGGCCAAGTTTGACGAAACGATTGAAATCTCCGTTCGCCTGGGCGTAGACCCCCGCCATGCAGACCAGCAGGTTCGCGGCGCGGTTGTTCTGCCCAACGGCACCGGCAAGACGGTTCGCGTACTGGCTTTCGTGAAGGAAAATCGCATCGAAGAAGCCAAGGCAGCTGGCGCTGATCTGATCGCTGATGATGAAATCATCAAGAAGATCCAGGGCGGCTGGTTCGAGTTCGACGCCTGCGTCGCTACGCCGGATATGATGGGCGTAGTCGGCCGTCTGGGCCGCGTTCTGGGCCCCAAGGGCCTGATGCCGAACCCGAAGTCCGGCAGCGTATCTCCGGACATCGCGCGCATGATCTCCGATATCAAGGCTGGTAAAGTTGAATACCGCGTTGATAAGACCGCGATCATCCATTGCCCCGTAGGCAAGGCCTCCTTCGAAAATGCAAAGCTGGAAGAGAACCTGCGCACCCTGATGGAAGCCATCATCAAGGCGAAGCCGGCAGCGGCGAAGGGCGCTTATATCAAGTCCGCCGTGCTGTCCTCCACCATGGGCCCTGGCATCAAGCTGAATTCCCTGAAATTCTGATTTATATAAAACGTGCGCATGAAATGTGCGTCCGCACATCCCATGCGCAGGATAATAGATCCGTTTGGGGAGGCTTCCGGATTCATCTGAGTTCGGAAGCTTTTTTATTGATATTATCTCTGTATGAAACGAAAGGATGGCTTTATGAATCCGAAAACGAAATTTATTACGCGCACGGCGCTGTTTGCCGCGGTAATCGCGCTGCTTTCGCCGTTCGCCATCCCGCTGGGGCCGGTGCCGATTACGCTTTCGCTGTTCGCGGTGCTGCTTTCGGCGGTGGTGCTGGATTGGAAACAGGCGGCGGCAGCCGTCGCGGTGTACATTCTGCTGGGCGTGATCGGGCTGCCGGTGTTCTCCGGCGGCAAGGGCGGCGCGGCGGTGCTGGCGGGTGCGACCGGCGGCTATATCTGGTCGTATATTCTGTGCGCGGTCATCGCATCGCTGGTCGCGGGCAAAACGCGCGCGCAGGGCGCAAAGCGGATGCTGATTACGGCCATTGGCTGCGCGTGCGGCGTGATCGTATGCTACATCTGCGGCACGCTGCAATTTTCCGCCGTTGCGGGGCGCACGTTTGTGGAAGCGCTTTCCGTGTGCGTCATTCCGTTCATCATCCCCGATCTGATCAAATGTGCCTGCGCCGCCATCCTCGGCACGCAGATCAAAAATCGTATATCATAAAAATAACTGCTGCGGGACGCGCGCCTGCGGCAGTTTTTCTATCTTTGAATCGGGTCGCTGTCCTTCAATTCGCGCAGTACGATGATCAGCCGCCCGTGATCGATATCCGAATGGCAGGTGACCAGCGTTAAAAGCCTGTCCCCGTATGCGGCGTCGATCGGAATTTCCAGCACGGATCGGGATTTCACCTCCCGCACGTACCGGTCGAAATCCGCCGCATCGTCAAAATCCGTGCGGTCGAACGCGTAATAGGCGGGGTCGTCCGGCAGGATCGATGTATGAAATACCGTGAACGGCACGTAATCCACGGTTTCATAGCGATCCACAAGCTGAAACAGGGGATATTTCAGAATGTAATTCTTCCGTTCGAACCGCTTCAGCGTGCCGAACCGCGAACCATCCTGCATGTTGTGCCCGTATAGAATCAGATTATCGCTGCGCGGCAGCAGCGAATTGCGGTAATCCATGTATACCATCCCCGCGGGATCCTCGGATCGATCGAAGCGGTGGCTCATGTAATAGAAATTATCGTCGGTCTGGCATACGTACAGCGTGCGATCCCCCTCAAAGTGTAAAAGTCCAACCGCATCGCCGTTCTGCGCCATCAATTCCTGAATTTCCGGCTGAATCTGCGGGCTTTCGGCGGATGCGGCGCGCGCGATCGCCGTATCGGGCGCGGTCAGCCCCTGATACAGCGTCGCGGACGCCTTTTCCTCATCCGCAATCTGTTTGGATGCGATCGAACGATTCACGATCGCAAATATCGCGATCAGCAATATCAGAATCAAAAGTCCCTCCAGAACAACCACAGTCCGTCCGAAAACACAGTTTTCGGACGGATATTTTATATCATTCATACAAAAGCCACCCATTCAAAGCCAAAAATCGCGAAA
>JABLTK010033931.1_pt1 | contig 20072 bp, 25 predicted proteins | sample 7160131 | NCBI WGS metagenome assembly JABLTK01 (sample SAMN14651221, study PRJNA627086) | human gut metagenome | isolation source: feces | host: Homo sapiens
ATATACTAATTGTATGTTTCTCTTCTACTTTCTCGACTTCTTGTTTGACTTCTTCTACTTTTTCTTCTTTAACTTCTTGTCCAAGTTTTTCTACTGGTATTTCTTTATAATATAAACTTTTACCTTCTTTCTCCAAATAAACTATAGCCTTATTAATATATTCATTTGCAGTTTTATATACACCTAAAGATACTATAGAGATACTCTTGTATCCTACAGAGAAACCTGAGAACACTGCAAGTATAATTGAAATAATAGTTAATATAGTCATAAATATTGCATACCACCAATTACCAGACATTGTCGTTCCAATACTAATCATATTTATACCAAAGATAGCAAAAGTTATAGAATGTATGTATCTTTTTGTTCTATGAAATCTCAAGAATTTCTTTGTATCATCAGGAGAATATTCTTTAAAACTATCTGTATTAAGATTATATCTAAGATAATCAAACTCTTCTGATTTAACATATGGTAGTTTAATGACAATATTTGTTCTTCTTCTAGTATTCATTTTTATTCTTTTATTCAATGATCTTATCTTTATCTTATCTTCCAAAGATACTTTAGTTAATTTCTTTATCTTCTTTTTATTATTTTTATCTTTAGGGTCCAACTTCTTTGCTAATTCTTTTCTAGTTTCTATATCAGTCATCAATTTAGTCAATAGATCTGTATCTCTTGTTATTAATCTAGTATAAGTATCATATTCTACATCATATCGTCTTTTCTCTTCATGATCCAAATATGATTGCATCGATACATAATCCATATTAGAAGACAATCTTGTAAACTCATCTACAGTATCTATATAGTCCTGTTCTTCTCTACCTTTCTCTTGTCCGTTCTTACTCCACAATTCATATATTATAATTATGGATATACATAACAATATACTTGCTACTGTAAATCTTGTCATTAATGAGAAGTTTAATGTTATCTCAGGACCAAAATAGATGAACGCCATTACAAGAACTGCAAGAACTATCGCTATAGTACTAATATATTTAACTACATTTTTCATTAGATCTTTAACTATATCTTCAGTTGTCTTTTTCTTCATAATTCCTCCTATCTTTTCATCTCCAAATAATTTTGTTCATCTATAAGTCATGCTAATCTGTACTAGTCTCTGACTTATCAGTTCTCCTTCTAATAAACCTAGCATGTCGGATACTATATTCTCTAGAACCTAATGTTTTAGCATTTTGTGATTTACCATTACATTCTATTTCTACTATTTGACCAATCCAGTCAGTCATCTCTCGCTCTTCATCAGACAATCCTCCAGCAAAGGTATGATATCTTGTTCCATAAGTTTCATCAACTGCCTCACATTCCAAAGAACCTATCTTACCTTCATACTTACCTTTACCTTCTTTGAGACCAACTACTTTCATGTCAAGTCTCCATGTACCTTTTAACTTAAGTAAATGAGAACCTCTTCTATGCTTATATGTTGCAAACTTGTCATTTAACATAACTCCTTCACCACCACGAGATGTGACTTCTAAGAATTTGTCCATTAATAGATCTTCATCTTCAGGAAGTTTTACTTCTAATAATACAGGAACTATCTTGACTCTCTCATTTTCTCTTATAGTTTTATCTATAAAAATTCTCCTAGTTGAATATGGAAGTGGTTTCTCATTCTGATACATGTCAAAGATATTGTATGTGACCTTTTGTTTATCAGGATGATTTATACTATTAACTACACCATCTATATAGTTAAATCCTTTACCTGGAATTAATAATTCACCATCATAAATATAGTCTATATCTTGTTCACTCATATCAAAAGAGATATTCAAAGGTTTTCCATTTCTTGATATAAACAACCATTCATTTCCATCATAATAACAAATACATCTAACACCGTCAAACTTCTCTGTTACATAATAAGAACCTACTCTTTGTTTCTTTCCATATAATTCTGCAAGCATTGGTGCTGTCTCAGCAGGAGTTAATAATGATTTACCTATACCTAATCTATAAGACCTATTAGTTAACTTACACCAAAACTCATATCTTAAATCAGGATCACCTTGTTCATCTAATGTACCCAAAGAGTATAACACTCTTGATACAGTATCTCTTTCTCTATAAGATGCTCCAAAGGACATTAAATACTGAGTATAAATCTCTTTAATTGTTCTAAATTCTGGTACTATATCTATATGACCATCAAAGTCATCTAATAAGGTATAACCTAATTTATATTTACCTGCAAGAACTTCAATACAAAACTCAAAATCTTCTTTTAGTTCTTCTGGCAAGAATGTATCTATAATTTCTTGTTTTGCATTCTTACCTGATGACAGTTCTATCATATCAAAGATATCCATCATCATATCTACTCGTTTGTTTATATCATACGTATCCACATTTAATCTCCTTCATCATCTTCTTCATCATCCCAAGGATATTCATTATCTTCTTCACTTTCTTCGTCATCTACAGGATAATCATCTTCATGATCACACCACTCTATATCATTGTCCCAATTCTTAAAGAATGACTCTTCTCCAAATTTTTCTATTAACAGATTATACATATCGTTCTCAGTTAATACTAAATTTGTTAGTTTCTGTTGTTTAACCAACTTATCTAAAGCATTAGTTACATTATAAGAATAGTGTTTTCTTGTCCTTATCATTTTCTTACTATCCTGTATAATGATAGCAACTATTTTTCTCCAAGATTGAAGTAGTGTGACCTGATGATTATTTTTATCTCTGATAGATTTCTCAAATAGGAAGTCCTTAGCTATTCTGTTCCAATCTGAGTCCATATATTCTCCTTAAATTTGCATATGTCTATCTAATTCATCTGTAGGTTTAATACTATTAACATAATCTTTCTCTGACTGCAAATCTCTCTTCAATTTATCAAGTTTACGATCAATTTCATTAATAATATTATCTGCTTTTACTTGATTTTGATTTGCTTGATATTCAAGTGCTTTCATTTTATTTTGAATGCTATTATTTTTAACATTTTTATCATTTTGTATTTTTTGCTTTTTTGCTGTAAGTGAATCAATTTCATCTACAATTTTGTCTGCTTTAGTTTTTGTTGTGAATAAATCTTTAAACATATTATTTCTCCTTATTTACTTTCTTTTCATATTCTTCTGCTGTTAACCAATGTGCATTATCTTTAAGTCTATCTCTAAATTCTTCTGGTATCTCACCATTACTCCAAAGATTAGTTGTCTTTACTATTCTTCCATCATTGAATTCGATAAAGAATGCTTCTCCGTCAAACCCTCTAAATGAACTACAAGAATCTTCTCTATCAATTTGATACATATAGCCATTTATAACTACTTGATTTGGACTGCTAGTATTGTTTACTCTTTCTAACCAATAATGTTTGTTAAAACACTCTGAAGAACAAAGGATATCATTAATATAACTAGACTCTTCTATTTCTTTCCCACATATTACACATTTCATCATTTCACCTCATCTAATATTTGTCTTAACTCTGCATATGATATATCATATTTAACCATAATCTCAGAATTAAGTACTCCTTGTTTCTTTAGTTTCTTTATTTCATAAATCTCTGATTCTTTTAACATAATCTTCTCCTTGATATGGACGAGCGTGTTTAATATCTAACCAACGCCACTTCTCTATATATGCTGAATCAATAGGTTTTTCCCATTCATAATAATTAGCATCTTTAGGAATTACATCTCTCGGTATAAACAAATAGGTACCATAATCTGCTATATGGCAAGCAGGAACAAGTACTCGCTTTCTTCGTGGAGGTAGTCTACATATTCTCGCACCGACATCATCTGCTACGAATATAACTACATTCTTACGACAAATTACTTGATCTCTCCTAAACTTGCATATATCAATTGTATTACTTGTTGTCGTCATCATTATCTATGTCGGAGAACAAGTCGGAACAGTTAAACATATCTTCATCAAGATTTACTTTATCAGATTCTACTTTACCTAATTCTGATATAGACAATTCATATGCTACTTTGGTCTTTACACCATCACTTGTCATTTTATCATATTTTCTTGATTGAATTCTACCTAATAGATTGATTTCTGTTCCAATAGGAAATGTTGATAAATACTGTGCTCTATCTCCCCATACAATACAAGGAATATAATCACTTTTACCTGTCACCCTATTTACTGCTAAAGTGAAATCTGCAATTTTCTTACCCTTAGGTGTAGTTCTCAATCCTTGAATTTTACAAATAAATCCTTGTAGTTCTACTTCGTCTTCATCTTCTTGTGACTCAGGTTCACTAATTGCTTTAACAAATACTGATAGAATTAATCTATTCTTATTGTCTATAATCTTATTATAAGATCTAAATTCACCCTCAACAGTAACTCTCTGACCTTTCTCTGCTACTTCTGATAGTAATCTCTCTGATATAGTAATAGGAATCATATCCTCAGTACCAGAATCTCTCCTTGTTGAAATAAATCCTGTATAGAATTTCTCTCTATGTGTTTCATGTGAGAATTCTACTCCCATAAATACACCTGTAATTTTAACTTTGTTCATCTTGTTTCTCCTTTAATTTCTTTTCTCTTCTATGTTCTTTTATCAGTTGTGCTATACCAACTACTGCCAATATCGGCAATAAGATGGTACATATCATTAAGTGAATCGGATACAAAAATAGTTCTTTCCAATCATCAGTCGATCCATGCATTATGTCTTAATCTCTCCTTTACTTTCTCTATAATTCGTCTAGTTTCTCTTGACTGAGCACGCTTTTCTAGTTCAAATAGCATATTTTTATAAACTCTATCTGAATAACCTAATTCTTTTAAAGTTTCTCGTATAAGAGTTAACTGTTTTACTTTTTCTTCTTCTAGCATTTTGTCTTCTAGGATTCCATCAGGATTATTATCTTCATCCTCAATAGTATCTGCTATAGTCACATCCTCACCATCATGAGAACAAATCGGTTCATCAATACTAGTTGTATTTACTAGTTCATTGAAATTATGACGAATGAATGTATAGACTGTATTGTAAAAGGTTCTTAAAACTAATCGTGAGTTTAAAATATACCCACCTTTGTTTACGCATTTGACCACTGCTTCACAAAACATTTGATACAAGTCATCATATGGAACTGACTCCCATTTTCTATGCATCTTGCTACATTCTTTGATAATCAAATTCTTATAATTATCCAAATATAACTCGACAGGAATGTTCATCCAAATACGATTATTTTCTTGACTCAACTGCTTGTGTAATTCATTGATATCCTTATATGTGCAGTTAGAAGGATATCTATTATCGGTTATATAGGAACCTCGCACAGAACCATTTTTGTGTAGTTCCAAATAATAACCTACTATATTTTCTTGTTCATCTACAAGAGTTTTTGCGAAATCTTCTAAATTGTTGTGAATAATTGTGTGCACTACCATGCTTATATATCTCCTTCGTACAAGTATTTTTGATATGTCATCATTAGTCTCTTATGACCATTCTCTAGGACAACATAATGACAAGACGCATTCATATCCTCTTCATCAGGAGAAAATTTGACGCATATAACTGGTAATCCAGATTTGGTAGTCATACCTTGCACAAATATTGGATCATTTTTATCCATCCATTCTTGTGCCTTTCTATCCAAATACTCTTCCATTGAAATCTTCTCTACTGATACAGCCGTATGAGTAAAAGAAAACATCGCTGACAGTATTCTAGACAGCGATGCTTCACAAACATATTCTACAGTCGCACCATTAGAGAGTTTGTAGTAATTTGCCATCTTTATATACTCCTATTTGTATTAATGTCTAATAACTGTTAGACTCATTATACCAAGAGTAATCCTACCTCCTATGGATTAACTAATTCACCGACAGACTTTCACTGTTCGTCATCGTTCTCTAGGAACTGGTGCTTGATTGGTGGGAGAAGCAGGACTCGAACCTACATTAACAAATCATTGTTACTTGCTAGCGAAAAACTCTACCACTTGAGTTATTCTCCCATAATGCTAGTCTAGTTCCTAGCAGTCACCTTGATTCAACTCGTCCAAGGATGATCACTGTCTTCTGCGAACCATACTCAATTTCCAAAGAGGTTAGGTTTCTTCTGATGGTAGTGAACCCTTGTGCTTTCGCACCAGAATAATCTGCGAGAACTGAGGACTTGAACCTCAATAGCAAACCAGTGTGGATCTCACATCTGCAGTTCGCATAGTGCCTACATTCTCGATAAAAGTATTCTCAAATGACAGGAGTCATTAAGCACAAAGAATACTTCATTCTGACTAGTGCTTATCATCAGTGGACACATAGTCCAATACTTATCATGCGTGAGCACACGCTATCACAAACAGGAGACTTGTGGATTCGAACCACTACAGCCTTATCAGTCTCCACAAAGGATGGAGTAAAATTACTCTCATCCAGAGTGGACATATAGTCCGAAGATTAGATGCTTCTGCCGTATTTAGCAAGGAATGCTGCTTTCTTCTCAGCAATTGCTTTCTCTTTACGAGCGATTTTCTCATCATCAGAAAGTTTTCTAGATGCTTTAGGAGCATTTTTCTTTGCTTCCTCACATGCTTCAACAATTGCTTGATACTCAGCATACTCTTCTTCTGTCAAAAGATCAATGAATGTTCCAGTTTTGCTTTGAGGATTACGAGGTTTAGTAACAGTGCATTCTACACCATCTCTCTTAGCATATGCTTGTGCAAGGTTGTACTCAGCCATAGCAATTTTATATGCTTCAATATCCTCCTCAGTGCAAGTATTCGATTTAGCACGATCAGCAACTACTGCCTCAAGTTCTTTAAGTCTAGCCTTTTGTTCATCAGTAGCATACTTCTCAATCTTAGAAGATTTAGGAGCACTTGTGCTATTCCTTGGATGTGATTCACGATATGCAACTTCAAGAACTTTCTCGTCCATATCTTTAGTCTTAGCGTCAAATTTGCTAAGTGCAATACCCAATTGATTTACTGAGTTGTTCTTTGGTAGGAATATTACATCTTTCATTACAGGATTGCCATCTTCGTCAACTCCTGCTTTGTAAGCACCTTGTGCTACGATTGTAACATTTTCTCCATCTGTGCGATCCATATCTGTGATCTCAAATTGTCTTTTGCCTTCTTCATTTGCTTCGATTTCTCTAATTGTCAACATAGTTAACTTCTCCTTTATTTTCTGCAATTTGGATGCAGTGCCAGAGAGTTTGGCGACACTCACAAACGACTCATAGTCCAAAGAGAGATTTTACTAAGGACTGCGTGTGCACTTCGCATAACAAAGGTAGTTTAACGACATCATTTGTCTTTCGGTCGGACAACCTAAGGTATCTGCTATGGAACTTATCTGTCCAAACATTTTCGCTCTTTTTTCGGTTGCCTTCTACTTATAATATACTCTGGTTTTTCAAAAAGGTTCCTCACGAACTAGAAGTCACTGATAAGAATAGTTTTAGAGTATGAGAGAGTAGTATTTGATAGGAGTGAGGGTAGGGACGAAATTGTAAAGCGATTTTTCCAAAGATAAAATATTTGCCGAAAGGAAAAAAGCCCAAAAGTAAATATATAAAGGTTAATATTCTTATAGAGATAATTATTATAATATTAATATATACTTAAAATTACCGTTTCACACAGTATTTATTTATAAGAGTATTTTTGGGCTTTTTCGCTTTTCGCTCTTTTTTTAAGAGTCCAAAATTTGGATCACAATTTCGTCCCTTGCCTTACTTTTTCGCATACTAAATCATTTATAGGTCTAAATCACTAGAAATCAGCCGTAAGTAAGGTCCTTTGTGCTACATACAATCGTATCCGTCGTCTAATTCGTAATATTCTTCTGAAATTTCTTCAATATCTGGCATAACTCCACCATTTTCGTCAATCATTTGTTGTTTGCCACCAAATTTCTTGTAAAGATCAGTAAGATTGTGTGCCATAACTTTAGTTCCATAGTCTATAACTAAGAAATATCTCCATTTTGTGCTCATATTAGTCCTCCAATGTGTTGATTTCAAGTATACCTTCGTGAGAGTAAGTGGTGTACTGAAGATCTTCTTTGATAATTCGTACGATAAATGCCTCAATATCGCTGATTCTGGCTCTTTTGTCGTTGATAAGAGTCAAAGGATGATCCTTGTATGCTCTGATTAGTGTAGATATTGCAAATAATTTGTCCATATTGTTAATTCTCCTTTAAGGTCTGTCTCATCAGGTGCAGTAGACCAACTCTGCACGACTAGTAGGTTGTGATCCCACTAGTTTCGACTAATAATATCAGTTTCTTCTTGTGTGAAGCAAATGGTCAATACTTCGTCCGAGTTATCATCTAAAGATCCTAGTGCATCAGCAATAATATCTAAAATGAGTGCCAATTCTGGATAGTTGTATGATAACCTCTTATTCTTATTGTAGAATTCGCTCCACTGTTCGATAGTTTTAGTGATAGGTGTCATTTCAATCATCTTTTATTCTCCATACACATATAAGTATAACCTAGGGAAGTAGAGAGAGGGACTAGCCCTCAACTCTAGCATCTCTTTTAGCCTTCAACTCAGCAAGTCTTGCTTCAAGTTTAGCGATATTTCTCTCAGCCTTTTCTTCTTCTGTTAGTGGTTTCTTTTTAGCGTCTTGTCGTGCTTGTTCACCCTTTGCTTTAACTTGTTCGTAGATAGCCTTGTCCTCGTCGCTCAAGAAGTCGATCCAAGTCTTGCCAGCAACTCCAGAAGTCGCTCTGACTGATTTTTCTCTGTATGGAAGTTCTTTTGTATCCTCAATTTTCTCCAACTCAGTTGCTTTGATCCAAGTTCTATTTGAACTGTTGCCTTCTGGAAGTTTGCACCATCCGTTATTTTGAACTTTAAGTTCAACCTCTGAAATATTTGCGTCCTTGTCGTTTGCGTAGAATACGCCATTTTTGTTTGTGATAGTTAACATAATTTATCCTCCGTTTTTTGTTTGTTTTTTGTAAGTAGTTTGCTTACACCCTGAGGTATCAGGTAGGAACCTCTAAACCTCGTTTGGCGTTTCTTAGACCTCTTCAGCCTAAGGTATTTGCTAGGAAATTCGAAGGCGGGGTGACCCCTTTCCTGTGCGTTCGAACACATAGCGTTAATATATTATATGTCAACACATCCGTGCAATATTTTACCTTATAACGTCTTTTCTTAAATCAAACGGGGTAGACTGAATAGTGATAGCATGTAACAATACTCTTGTATATATACTATATAATTTTAGGAGGAATCGTATGAGTGATAATGAAAAAACACCTATGACAGTGAATGAAAAAGAGCGAGTAATGATGGAACAAATATCTATGTTTGCTGATCCAAAATACTCACGTCGTGCTGCACAAGTGACTACTCTATCTTCTTTGTACGCACCAATGTCTGAGAAACCCAAACCTTTGTACGCAACAGTTCGTACTCGAGATGGTGCCTATGAAGAAGAAATAAGAGATTCCATTTTGGCATCACAAGCATGGGACGAACTAGTTAAACGATTAGGACGTAATCCATCAAAGTGGGAATTAATTAATGAAACTCGTGCTCTTGCTGCAGTATATGATACTGGCAGTGCAACATTCATTAGAGATACAGCAGGATTCAAACCTATTGATGAAACGAAGAATGAACAAAATATTAAAGTTTCTCCACTTCGTGACTATACAGAAGAAGAACTAGAACAAATCATAGCAGAAGAATCCAAGAAGCGTCATGAAAAGGAGATAATAGAGGATGCGAGACGAGTACAAGACACCAATCTTTTGGATATCAGTGACGATCCTAATTCTAGCAATAGTGACTAATATATTTGGATAATCATGCGCATGCACGCGTCCTTAATTATAATCACATGTGCATGCATGTAAGGAGGGTATATGAAGAAATGGCTAAAGATAACTTTGACATTATTAGTTGTTATTGGTCTAACAGTAGCTTTGTATTTAATAGGTTTCAAAGGTGACTGGATAAAACCTATTATTGACAATGCTGGTTGGTGGGGTTATGTATTATTTGTGCTATTACAAGTAGTTATAACAACAGTATTATGTTTTGTTCCTGCGACAACATTTACATTCGCACTACTCGCTGCACAGATATTTGGTAGTTGGCAGGGTGCTATAGTTGCATCAATTGCATGTTGGCTGTCTAGTATGGTCATGTTTACTATTGGTGACAAATTAGGAGAACCGTTTGTAGATTGGCTGATTGGTAGAGACTCACGTATTAAAGCACAAAATATGGTTAGCGATAGAGCAACTGTGCTTGTACCAGTAATGCTTGCATTTCCATTCTTTCCCGATGATGCTATATGTATGGTAGCAGGAATGACAAAGATGAAGTATTGGTACTTTGCCATAGTTTCTGCTTTTTGTAGAACTATCGGTATAGTAGCAACATGTGTCTTGGGCGGAGATATAATCGACTATTCATCCTTTGGTATATTTGAATGGTTTGTATTTGTCAACTTAGTTATCATAGACGTTTTGTTAATATGGAAGTTATCAACTAAGGTAGAACAATGGATAAGAAAGAGAAGAATTACTAAGGAGGAACGAGATGATACAGATAAGTGATAGAGAGAAAGAGGCTCGTGAGGAACTAAGGAAGAAAAGATTAAGACGAGTCTATTCTGAATACGTACAAGAAGCAGTACCAGGTTACTATATGACAAAATTTCACAAGTTCCTTTGTGATGAAATACAAGAGTTCGAGGAAGCAGAGTGTCCAGATGATATATCCTTCCAAGTGTTCCTTTTGTCTGTTCCACCACAACATGGTAAGTCTACTACATTAACTGAGACATTACCATCATGGTTGTTGATGAGAGATCCTACAATGAAAGTAATTATTGCAGGTTATGAATCAACATTTGCTGAAGGGTTCAATAGAAAGAATAGAGATAAGTTTAATACTTATGCCAATTGGATTAATCCTGAAGCGAAACCTAATGATAACATTCAGTCAGTATCTCTTTGGCAGACTAGTAAAGGTGGTCAGGTACGTGCTGCAGGTTTGAAAGCAGGTATTACTGGTCACCCAGCACATAGAGTTATTATTGATGACCCTATTAAAGACCAAGAAGCAGCAACATCTGAGACAGTTATTAGTAGAATCCATGAACAAATGATTACTGGTGTTACTACTCGTATTGCTCCAGGTGGTAAATTGTATGTTATTCAAACTCGTTGGGTAGAGAATGATGTTATCGGTTGGATTCGTCAGAACTGGCCAGAACGTATTTATAAAGATATCAATATACCTTGTGAGTGTATGGATGAAGCAACTGATCCACTTCACAGAAAATTAGGTGAAGCATTGATCGGATATCATATGGGTGATGATGAGACAAAAGTGCCTAGAGATATGCGTCGTAACAATGCATGGAAAGACTCACAAAAGAAAGCTATTTGTGCATCAAAAGGTGAGACATATTGGAACTCATTATATCAAGGATGTCCTACTGCTGGTAAAGGTTCTTTGTTCTTACCTGAGAATATGAGAACTTATAATCATGAAGAATTGATGTCACAAGATCCAGTATTTGAATATAAGGCACTATCTATAGATGCTACATTTAAAGACGGAACTAAGAATGACTTTGTTGCTATGAGCCTTTGGGGTATTTGGAGAGGAAACATATATATGATGGACTTAGTTCATAAGAGAATGGGTTTTGTAGAAACATTAAATCAGATACGGAGAATTGTAAAAGAAGTACCTGACATAGATCAATTGATTATTGAGGATAAAGCGAATGGTTCTGCTATTATTGATTCTTTGCAATATGAAGAGAATGTTCCACCAGTTGTTGCTATCAATCCAGAAGGTGGTAAGTACTCTAGAGCACAAGCAGTTTCAGGACTATTTGCAGCACATAAAGTATTCTTTAACGATAATATTAATCCACAGTATTTTGATTGGTATTTAAAAGAAGATGGATCGACTATTGTTAGTAAAGTTATATCACAATTCACATCATTTCCTTTTGCACAACATGATGATATTGTTGACTCTACAACTCAGGCTCTTGCAAGACTTAAGAAAATACTTAGCGGTGATGAAGTAGTTCCACCAAAGCAAAAATACACAAAATATGTAGAATGGTCACCAGACTTTTGGGAAGATTATTTGTTATTATCTCCGTTTGAGAAACGACAGTTTGTTGAGAAGTATGGTGCCCCATTAGAATGGAAAAAGGATCCTAATTATATAGGAACAGCAGAAGAAGTTGATGATAATGGTGATCCTATATTATATAAATAAGGTCAATTTAAAAATAATCATAGTAGAGTTTTATTGGGAGGAGAAATATGGAAGACCATAATATGAAAGAAATTGATGATATGATAGACCAACGCATATCAAAAGAAGACTTCGAGAAGAAAGATATCAGTAGATTGATATTAACTATTACACAAAAGATGGTAGGTGGCGATCTAACTATCCAATTCGGAGAAACTACAACTTATGGCGATTTGTTATTTGCATTTCTTTGTACTGCAGATGCTTTAGCAAAAGATAATCCTAAAATCGGAAATATTGATAAAGTTATTGATGATTTGGTTAGTATGTCAAAACATGAAGAATTTCATAAAAATAATAAATAAGGAGGTAGGTAATGCCTAACACAAGAACTCCAGATGATAAAGTTGTAAATCGTGTTAAGATGTATCTACCTGGTAATCGAGTAGGAAAAGTTAGTTCTAATAGTGATAAAGAAAGTGAACGATTAGCACTATTTAGAGAATTGTTTTATTTTGCTCAATCTGCACAATATGCTAATGAGACGATGAAACCTGATTACATTACTAAATGTAGAAAAGCTTATAAAGGTATTTTGAATACATTGAATAAGCAAGGGATAGAGTCTCCTAAGAAAAGCAGAAAATTAGATAAATCTATTTTTGAAGCAATTGAGTCAATGACTACTGTTGAATTACCTGGACCTAAAATTTCTGCTGCAAGTAAAGAAGATATTCCTTTGATTAGAACTACAGAAGATTTCTTAAAATATCAAATGAACAATCATATGAATCAATATAAACATCAAGACTTACAAAAAGCAGTACCTATTGATGGTACAGCATTCATGAAGATATCTTGGGATCCTTTTAATAGGACATATGATAGAAGTGGTGATGTTCGTTTAGATTTAAGAACTCTAGATCAAATAGTATGTCAACCAGGTATAAGAGATTATAAAAACTTGGAATATATATTTGAAGTACGCGGTGTAAGTCTTAGTGAAATCTATGACTTGTATGGAAAGACATTAATTAACACTCAGAATGATAGAGCACAAGCAAGTGACATAAATGGTCCGAAAGAGACTACAAATGTTACTACTGTTGTATCTTGTTATTATCTAAATGCAGATAGAATTGTTGGTCATTTTATGTGGCAATTAGATACAAATATAGTAATTGCTGATGAAGAAGAATGGATGATTAAGAAAGTAAGAAAATGTGATCTTTGTGGTGCAATTAATCCTATTCAAACAGAATGTAAAGTATGCGGACATACTCACTTCTCCTATAAACCTGTTGAATATGAAATTGCTGACAAAGATTATATGAAACTTAAACTTGAGTATATCCCAGATAAAAATGAACAAGGAGAGACAATAGGTAAACATGAGAAATGGGTGACGGAACCTTTAATTCAAAAAGAAGAAGAAATCCCTGTATACAAAATCAGACAATTACCTTTTGTTCCTATCATTTGTATTAAAGATATAGAATCCATATTTGGCATATCACTAGCATCTATGCTTTTGGATAACCAGGACATGAATAACAAATTACTAAATAAAATTAGTGATAAAGTTTTGAAATCTGGTGTTATTTTAACTAAACCAGATACTAGAAAATTAGCAGATAATGATGATACGATTAAAGTTATGGATGTAAAAACAGTAGAAGAAGCATCAATGATTCATTCATTTGATGTATCACCTAATATTAGTTCTGACATCGTTTTGTATCAAATGAGTTATCAGAATATGAAGAATATATCTGGTATTCAAGATAGTTATACTGGTAAAGCAGATAATACTGCTGAGTCAGGTAAAGCAAAACAAGTAGCAACATTACAAACGTTAGGTCGTTTGGAACCAGCAAGAAAATTGATTGAAGCAGGATATGCTGGTATTTATGAATTAATGTTTAAGTTCTATTTGGCATTTAGTGATAAGAAACGAAAATTCATCCGTGTATTACCAGATGGTACAGAAGTAGACGCAGAATGGGATAAATATATGTTTTTGGATAAAGATGAAGATACTAATGAGTTGTTCTATAGAGATGACTTTAAATTTGAAGCAAATACAACTGCTAATTCTTCTAATGAAAGAAGTAGTATGTGGCAAATCTTTCAACAAGAACTTACTCTTGGTACTCTTGGTAATCCTCAAGATCCTAGAACTCTTGAACTTTATTGGAAACTTAAAGATATGTATCAATTCCCAGGTGCTGATATTGCTCGTGCTGGTATTAAAGAAAATGCAAATCATTTACCTCAAGAAGTAGAACAAGTATTATTACAAAACCCAGAATTAGTTCAGCAGTTGATGAGTAGTATACAAGGACAAACTAATCGATCTCAACCTGCTGTTACTAATAGTAAGAAAGGACCTAATGCATCTGGTTTTCAAAAAGAAGCAATAGATAAACAAGCAGACATGAGACGACAAATAACAAAAGGTGATGGTACAGGAGGTGCACAAGTATGAAGATCTATGACAATGACATCTTAGTTTCTAGAAATGAGTGCTTTTTGTATGATAGAAAAGTTCAGAATAAAGATGGTTCACCTTATATTATTTCTATGAATTTAACATCACCTATGTTACGATTTAGTATTGCTGATGAAAGTTACCCTGCTAATGAAAGATATATTTTGAATAAATATCTATCAGTTACAGATGAAATTACTAAAGATATATTACCTAGATTTTATAAAACTCAACCTGTTAGATTGATGAGCGGTACTGATACTTATGCTACTGATTTTACTAATTATCCTGGAGACAGTTATAATCCTATTCCTACAGATATTTCTGGAGTGACTAAAGAGAATTATGCTGTTTATTATATTTTAGATTCTGATGGAAATGCAATTTATAAACGATATATTCAAGATGATACTGTATCAGGACATTGGAAAGATTATTCTTTAAGATTGGTTATTCCATTTGGAGTAGAGATCACTAAGGAGTGGACGTCTAAAAATTATACTTATGGTATATTTTTGATGGACGGTATATTATATATAGATGTTATGAAAACAGTAGTTGCACAGGATATAGTAAAACATCAGAGTATCTCTTTTGAGAGTGCATATGTTTTAGCAGAAAAAATGACAGAACAAGAATTGTATAACTATATTTTAAACATAAATCATAATAATGGTATTGATACTACAGTTGCATTAATTGACGGACGTGAAGTGATAATAGATATGAGTGATCCTAGATGGTCGCCTTATTGGACAATAGATTGTGATATACCTATGTTAAATCCTGCTAAAATTACAGTTAAAAATGATCCTATAGGAGGTTTATTATGACTATAAATGAAGTGCTAGAAGCATTAACTCCTGAGAATGCAAGATTTGTATCAGGACAGGATTTGTTTTTATATGTTCCCAAGGCACAAACTAATAAACGATATGGTTTAGTAAAATATAGTCCTACTGATTTTAGTATTGATAGTAATGGTGTATTAACATTGTTACTACCTAAATCTCAAATTGAGGATTATTTTACTGAAGTTTATGGTGGAACAAGAAATGAAACAGTATTAGCAGATCCTGCTATTAACTTGCTTAATTTAGACAAAACAGATAAAGATCTTTATACAAATATAACTAGATTAGATGGACGAATAAATTCTGAGAAGTCTAGAGTTGACTCTTTGAATTTAGAGATCTATGGTGCATCAGGTAGAGAAGGTACAGTATTAAATGATATTAACTTAACTACATTGAATGCAACTGATTTAGAATTGAAAAATAAAGATATTGAATTACAAAAGAATATTGATGATATTATCCAAGATGATCAACCTTCCTCTGCATTGAATAGTACTTATAGTTCTAGTAAGATTACTCAATTGATTAAAGATGCAAAAATGGAAGGATTGCATTTTGTAGGTTTCATTGGTTCAGAAGTAGGTAAAGACTATAATGGAGAGAGTCTAATTAAAGAAGGAGCATTGTGGCATGTAAGTAATGAAACCACTTCTCCTACTATTACAGATGAATGGTCTGCAGATACTATGTATAAATGTGTTGGTGGAGAATGGGTTAAAACTACTGCATATACACCACAAGACTTTGATATTTGGAAGAATGTTAATATTCCTGACAGTCAGATTAATTCATGGTGGTATTTTGAAGGAACCTTTGAAGTACTTGACTTTACTGTAGATATGAATTTATATTATACTAAAGTAGAATCAGATGCTAGATACTATACTAAAACTGATGCAGACGGTAGATATTATACTAAATCAGTATCAGATGAAAGATTTAAATCTAATTTTAGTTATGGTAATTATTTATCTGAAACTAATTCTGTACTTAATATAGATACTGATACACTTCCAACTAAAGGTTCATTGACAAGTTTTGTTAAAGGACAAAGCGACCTAGATGCAGATAATGTAGAATCTGCTATCAAACTATTAGAAACAAATGTTAATGCAAAATTCTTTGTTGTTGATAATAGATCTAGAATTATTGATAAAAGTATAGAACCTATAAGAGCAAATGATTATGCTGTTGATGAAAATGGTGTTTATATATCTCAAGAAAGTACAGAAACTCCAGGTAAATTCGAGTGGGTATTTAAAACTAAAGACTTAACTACATTGTTACCTAGATCTAATGCTAACAGATATATAGTTAAAGGTATTAATTTTACTAATGATTCATCTACAGGATATCTATCTTCTTCTTTATCTACTATCAATCTAAATACTGAAGAAGAGAATAGTGCATCATTTGAAATCCCTGTTGCTACAAATGCTAGTGATGGTATTATGCCAGCAACTGCTATGCGTGCTATATCTGAATTAGATATTCGTGTAACAGCATTACAATCTGGTGTACAATCATACTTTGCAGATTTCGGTAGTGATAATCCTAGTCAAGAAGCATTGACATTATTGTATCAAGATATATCTGGAAAGACAAATCCTCCACCTAACTTAACTAGATTGATTGATGCATCTAGAAATAGTTATTATGAATACTATACTTCATTGGAAGTTCATTGGCAAGGTCCTTATGTGTATAGATATAGTGTTGCTTCATTATCTCAAATAGGTTTGGTAGGTTCATCTGAACAAAAAGGTGAAATTTATGTAGAACCTGTTACTGGAGTAATGTCTTTGAATGGTTATAATGATATTATCAGTACCTTTAATACGTTATATGGTGGGACAGATAGAACTGCTATCAATGTATCACAAGTACCTTCACTTCCTACAAGTAAAATTACTAGTGGTACTTTGGATGTAGCAAGATTACCAATTATACCTATTTCTAAAGGTGGAACAAATAACGATACATTTAGTGCATATAAACTTGTAGTTACTGGTAATGTAGATAGTACAACAAATACTCCTGCGTCATTAGTTGACGGACCTTCATTTGGAGCATTGAATACAGTTCTTGTAGGACAAGGAGCAAATCAACTTCCTGTATTTAAATCAAGAGAAGATATAGGTCTAGAATTAGTATCAAGAAAGATAACTACTTGGGGTACACCAACTGATGTACAATATCCTAGTGCAAAATTAGTTCATGACTCGTTAAATGATGTTGCCGTGTTTAATAGTACATTTAGTCTAAGCGAGGCTAATGCAAACAGCTATCAATCCGTATTTGATTTACTCCGTGTGAACAAAGGCGTTGGTACCTTTTACTTTGGGGGAAATAATTTTCCAAGCTTCTTACCACCATGCCCAGAGGATGTTTGGCATGAGACAGGAAACATTGACCAGATTGTAGTTAAAATTGACACAAATAATATTACAAAGTCATTGTCAATGACACTTCAGGGCGTTAACCAAAACACTCCAGCATATAAGTTAGACGCATATTTTGACGGCACAAATTGGAGAAATAGTGGTTGGTATAGGCATAGACCCATGGACTTGATTTATGATATGTCAAGTTCTGACGCTAATATAAATAGGGGGTTTACAACAGGTATAAAATTTGATGACTCTAATGAGATGACTAATGTTATAAATATAGACACAACAGTATATGACCATTTCATTGTAACATGTAAATCAAAAAGCAATTTTTATACTGGAATATGTAATAAGCCATATCCCACAATAGTGGGTAGCAATTTATATTTAGGGAATTCTATTGTTGCTAATAACTTATTAGTAAGTAATACATATATTAGACCTATTGATTGTTATGAGTGGACATCATCGTGGACAAATCACAAAAATGATGACAATTTTGTGGTAACTAAAATTATAGGAGTAAAATAATGGAAATTTGTATTAGAAAAAATTATCTAGATAAAACAGCACTAACAAGAACGCATATTGTAGCCGACGAGGACGGCAAAGAACACGAAGAACTTATGTATAAGCGTGAGGACTTGGTAAAACCACCATACAATTATAAGATTGTGGAGATTGATGACAAATACTCCGATTGTATATCTTCTGACTTTGATTGCACAAAAGATACGTTTGTCTTTAGTCTTGCAAAATATAACGCACGCAAAACGAACGCCGAAAACTTAAAGAAAATTGCGGAACTAAAATTAGAGTTAGTACCCATTAAAGAGGACGTTGAACAAGTCGAATTGTTTGGCATGGTGCGAGATGACTATGAAGAGAAGAAACAAAGGTGTGCTGAAATTGTGAACGAAATACGGACATTAATGGGAAAAGAACCACGAAAAATAGAAAATACATCAAATAGGATGTCGTAAAGTGCAATAAATGCATATTTTACGGAATAACATGTGCTTATTTGCTTGACATAAATTCTAATATGTGATAATAAATAAGTAACATGTGGGGAGGACTACATGGACGAGATAGACGAGTTAAAGCAACGCATTGAAATGCGAGAAAAGCAAATCGAACTTGAGAAAGAAAAGTCTTATGCTCAAGCAGTTGGCACGCAACAGGTCAAAGAGATTGCTGTAATCGCACAAGATGTTAACAAGACACTTGAAACCAAACTAAACAATAAGTTGGCAAAGGTTATTGACACGGATGAAGATGTTGACAAACACTTAACTGAGGCGTCAAAGACATTAGCGGTTAAAGGTGCTGAAACGTTGCAAGACAAGGTCGACACCGAAAACATTAGGGCTAAAAAAGAGCGTGCTAAAGCAACATTTGAACTGAGCGAGAGCAAATGGCGAGCGTTTGGATGTAAACAGTTGCCAGAGAAACGTTGGCAACAACGCATGATTGACGTTGGAGCGAATGTATGGTTCGTCATACGATACGTTGTATGCCTATTGCTATTTGCACCCTTCTACTTCTTTGCTGATATGATAGATAGTCAGAAAGGTGCTTTAAATAGGAGGATATATGTTAACTATAGAAGAGATGAATAAACTTATCATAGAATTAAAAACAGAATCACAACTGAAATCAGATATGATTAATGTTTTAGAGCAACGAGTAGAAACACTTGAGAAAAAAGTAAACGCATTAATTGATGAAAAGAATATATAGGAGGATTATATGTTTGAAGGAGCGGTTAATACATTAATGAGTATTTTATCTTTGAGCATAGGTGGTTTATCTGTAGCTACTATTATAGGATCATTCATTATATTATCAAGAAAGATAAAATCAGTATCATTGACTAAAGATTATGTAGAACAAGCATTTGAAAAAGCAGTATTACCTGCAAATATTAGGATTGATATTTCGCAAAAGATCATACCTTTAGTAAAACAATCTTTGAATGATATACAAGAACACATGAAGAAATATCTAGAAGAACAAAAAGAAGAAGTTAATAAACTTAAAACTATGATGACATTAATGTTA
>JABLTK010090412.1_pt1 | contig 20050 bp, 21 predicted proteins | sample 7160131 | NCBI WGS metagenome assembly JABLTK01 (sample SAMN14651221, study PRJNA627086) | human gut metagenome | isolation source: feces | host: Homo sapiens
CTTCGCCGGAATTTCCTCGGTTTCGGTGTAATCGCAGCGGGAGCACTTGTAAACCATTTCGCCCGCTTCGCCGCAGGTGGCTTCGGTCTTTACCGTGCCTTCGTCCAGATCGTGACCCAGCGCTTCGGTATCGATCGTCTGTTCCGCTCCGCATACCTCGCAGAGCTGATCCACCTTGCCGCCCTCGGTGCAGGTCGCGGTATTATCGCTTACGTCAACCCAGGTGTGCGCCGCCTTGATGATTTCATACTTGGTCTTGCCGCACACGCTGCACGCCGTCTTGCCGATGCCGTTCGTGGTGCAGGTCGCCGGCTTCACAACGCTGGTTTCATCAAACACATGATGCGCTTCGCCAGCCTCGACCACGGTATGCGCTCTGCTGAGCTCGGTATTGCAAATGGTGCAGTATACAACGGTATCGTAGCCGCCGTCTTCCTTGCAGGTGGCTTCTTCTTCATTTTCCCGTACCGCTTCGCCGGGAACATGTCCGGTTGCGGGCGCGGGATCCAGATCGCTCAAATCGTTCACAGCCAGCTCCACTTTGCACACGGCGCAGGTAATTACTTCCTTGCCGCCCTCGGTACAGGTGTGGGGAACAAACGTGGAACTTTCAATGTGTCCGGTCGCGGGAATGGTTTCCACCTTTTCATCGCCGCACACATTGCATTTCAGCGTTTTTTCGCCAGCTTCGGTGCAGGTGGGATCGATGCGCTTCTCTTCCAGTTCGGCATACTGGTGTCCGAGCGGATCGCCCGTTTCCGTAGCTTCGGTATTCGGCTTCTGCATACCGCACACGGTGCAGAAGGAGCCCCACTTTTCGGGTTCGGTGCAGGTTGCGGGGATGGAAATATCGTCCGCAAAGCTATGTTCGCCGGTCGCGGGGATTTCAACGCCCGCTTCGATGACTTGCTGGCATTCCGTACAGACGATATCCTTCAAGCCGGTCTTGCCGCAATTGGCTTCCCGGATGATTACATCGCTCAGGAAATGCTTCGGGATGATTTCATACTTGCTGGCGCCGCATTCGCAGGTCACCTTTCTGATGCCCGTCTTATCACAGGTCTGCTCCTTGATCACCGTGACTTCACTGTAATCATGCACATGCGCTTCTTCTGCGAGCGACGCCGCCGGAAGCATCGTTAGCAATAAAAGACACGCGGTCAACAGGGAGAAAATCCGCTTCATGGTTTTCATAGTAAACCTCCTTGCATTATTAATCTTTTTGATTGATTTCAACAAGCCGCAATACGCCTTGCGCAATATTTGCAGCGCGCCGCTAAGATGAATCAATCCGCATGGCGCCACGCTTTAAAATATGAGCCTTCTTACATTTGAAACGCATTATGTACCTCCAATTTTATGATCTTCACTTACAGTGCAGCACGCATCGGTCGTTTTTACCCCAAAATGCCGATTTGCCAGATGACGCCACGAAATGGTTATTTTGTGGCGTCGTCCGGCGGAAAAGAAATAATGAAATAAATAATGAACAATCTCGGATAAAGTTTCTTTGATATTTTGAAAAAGGTATTGCGTTTTCCAAAGATTGGTTGTATAATATGGTAGTAGAAGGGTGTAGTAGCGCTAGATGTAACCAAGGTCATTCCGCCCCATTGGGATATCGTTCTCGATATTAAAATGCGGGGCGGCATACGTTTTGAAAACCGCGCCGCAGGGGAATTTCAGCGGCGCAATGGACGAAATAACCATTTTGTCTATTGTACCAGCCCAAGTCGATCAAGCAGCCGCGCGTGTTCTACGCCTGTGGAGATCAGATAGATGCGCGTAGTTTCGATGGAGCTATGTCCCAACAAATCGGCGAGTCGGGCAACATCCTGCGTTGTGCGATAAAAGACCCTTGCAAACAGATGGCGAAGATTGTGCGGGAATACCTTGGACGCCGCTACGCCCGCGCATTTGCTGATTGCTTTCATTTCCGCCCAGATCTGTTTTCTGGATATGCCCTTGCCGCTTTTGGTGATAAAGATTTCACCGGAGCGGATTTTCTGTTTTTGGGCATAGCGCAGAAGCTTGCGGCAAAGCTTCGCCGGAAGCAGTATGCGGCGCATTTTTCCCTTCAATGAAATTTGCGCGCTTCCGTTCTGCACCGCTTCTACCGTGATGTATCGAACCTCGGAAACGCGAATGCCGGTTGCCCCGATCGTTTCCATTAAAAGCGCCAATCTGTGGCTGCCCTTTGTTTCCGCCGTGCAAACCAGTTTCGCGAAATCCGATCGATTCATTTCGCGATTTTCCTCCCGAAAGAGCTTTTTCTGCACCCGCAGGAATTTCAAACGAACATTCAGCCCGATAAAGCGGCAATAGGTGTTGATTGCCGCAAGCATGGAATTTACGGTGACAGGTTCCAAATTGCTCTGCGCCAGTTTTTCCTTGTATTCGGTTAACAGCTCCTTTGTGATGTTATTTCCGTTCAGCCAATCCGCAAAGCGGTTTAAATCACGCGCGTATTTGACGATGGTTCCTTCGCTTCGATCCTCGGAACGAAGCCAGCGTTTAAACTTTTCGATGCTTTTGCAGGTTATCTTCATGCCGTTTGTGTTTTTCACAAGTGTATCCTCCCGTCGTTTACAGATTACAGGTTTTCTCCATTGTAACAGCTTGCGCAATAGCTTCGCGCACGGCGGAGGCGGCTTTGCGAACAATTCCTTCAAGATTAAATCTAAATCCCGACATAAATCCAAAACAGCCGAAAGCCCCGCAAATCAGGTCTTTCGGCTGTTCAGATATAGTCTATTACAGACCTACACAAACACATACTGCACCAGAACCATATACAATATCGTTCCGCCTGCGATGGACAGGAGCGTTTGGTGTTTCCAGAGGTGCAGCCCCGCTGTGACGGCGATGGCGATCAGCTCCGGCAGGCCGTGGCTGCCGGCGACGAAGGAAATATTGCGCACGCAATAGATGACCAGCATGGCAAACGTTGCGCCGGGCAGCACGGTTCCGAGGTATTGAACGAATTTCGGCGTGGGACGTCTGGCGCTGAACACCGAGAAGGGCAGAAAGCGCATCAGCATGGTACCCAGCGCGCACATGGCGATGGTGATGATTTGCTGCGTCAAAGTCATTTCGTGTTCACCTCCAACGGCTTTCTGAGCGCGGTCAGCGCGCACAGGATGCAGATCATCGTGGGAATCAGGAAATGATCCGCGCCGAAAATCAACAGGCAGATCACGCCCGCGGCGAGGCCGATCCACTGGCTTACGTGCCGCTGATCCTTGATCCACTGTTCCATGAAGATCACCACGAACATGGCGGTCATGACGAAATCCAGCCCGTTTGTATTGAAGTGCAGCACGCCGCCCAATATGCCGCCGATCGTCGCGCCGGCGACCCAGTAGATCTGATCCAGCAGCGTGACGAAGAAATAAAACCAGCCGCGGTCGACGTCGGGCGGGATCTTCGCCGTGCAGTTTACGCTGAAGGTTTCATCGCACATGCCGTAGATCAGGTACGGCTTTTTCCAGCCCGTGCCCTTGTATTTATCCAGCATGGAGATGCCGTAAAACAGATGCCGCGCCTGAATCAGCAGCGCCGTGAGCAGCACCTGCACCGGCGCGTAGGGCGCGAGCAGCATGCTGACCGTCAGAAATTCCAGACTTCCGCCGAATATGGCAATGCCCATCGCAAGGGGATACCAGAAGCTGAAGCCGGATGTTTTCGCATAAATTCCGTAGGTCATGCCTAAGAAGCAGAAGCCCGCAAATATCGGGATCGTGTAGGGAAACGCGCATTTGAACGCGCGGGATATGGTTTTAGACCTGTCGCGCATGGGATACACCTCCGTGTACGAGTATGCTCCCTATTGTAGCACGCTTTTGTCGGGATTCAATGATTGGAATGTATAAATTGCATGAAGGGTTGTGTATGCGCGGGAGAAGGAATAGGACGATTTGGAAATCCTATATAGCGATCAAGGAATTTCTCTCCTTCCGTCAGCGGCGAATTCCGCTGACACCTTCCTCATCAGAGGAAGGCAGGGTTACGCCTGATTTTGCTGCGCAACCCTGCATGATATTATTTGAGAGGTACGACCGCACATAAGAAGGCGCCGGAGAACGCATCGCTGCGTTCGTTCCGGCTCCTTCTGTAAAAATCCAAAGCAGCTTTACAGTTCGAGTCCCGCGATATACTGCGCCAGTTCGCGAATCTGTTCCTTATCGGACTGGATCAGCCGATCGTGCAGCGCAGCGGGATGATAATCTGCGCCCAGCAGCAGCACGCGCACCGCATCGGGCAGGTCTGCGTCGTTGGCGTCGGAATACACGCGCGCGTCTTCCACGCGGCCGCCCTTCAGCGTGAGCAGAAGCTGTACGCTGCCCCATTGGAAGCGATTTTCGATCTGCGCATCGAATCTGGGCGTCGTGCCCAGCCGCCATGCTTCGCTGCACTGCTTTTCATAATAGGGCGCAATCGCCGATTCCTCCAGCCAGTTCGCGCCGATTTCGGTATAATCGCCGTATTCCGCGCGGAACGCATCCTTCAGCGCGGCAAGCAGCGCATCGCACGTAAGCTCCGGTACGAAATCGCTCAGATTGCATACGCGGCTGCGCACGCTCTTTACGCCCTTGGATTGCAGCTTGCGGGGATCGACGTTCAGATAATTCTGCAAACGGGAAAGATCGGCGCGCACCAGCAGCGTGCCGTGGTGCTGGCGCACCGCGCCGCGCGTGCAGAATGCGTTTCCGGAAAACTTGCGCCCATCTGCCAGCAGATCGTTTCTGCCGGAAAATTCGCACGGAATGCCCAGCGAACGCACCGCGCGCAGGATCATGTTCATCTGTCGGTTCAGATCGTATCTGTCCTCGCCCGCGATGAACGAAAAATTCAGATTGCCCGCATCGTGGAATACCGCGCCGCCGCCGGTGATTCGGCGCACCAGCTGCACATGATCGCGCTCCATGGCGGTTAAATTGCATTCCGCCCATGGATTCTGTCCGCGCCCGATGATCACGGCGTTGGCGTTGGTATAGAAATACAGCATCATTTCATCCTTCGCCATGTTGTCCAGAAAGTATTCGTCTACCGCCAGATTGCGCCATCCGTCCGGCGAGGGGGATACATACAGATAATTTGTATTTGCCATTTTGCACTCCTGAAAAATTATATTTTGCAATTACGATTATAGCGGAAGCGGACAGCGGATGCAATTGATTTTCAAAACTACATTTTGCTATTTACGCAGATTTACAGTTAGTCTCCTGTCCTTTCGCCTGCAAAAGTGATACAATACAAACATAATAACGCGATGGGAAGCGATGATTCGATGCGCAGGCACATTACCGCCTATTATACAGTAGTTCAATCCTTTTACTGGATTACCTATACGCTGATGTTCAGCTTTGCATCGCTGTATCTGCTGGACTGCGGCTATTCCAACAGCGCCATCGGGGTAATTCTGGGGCTGAACTACGCGCTGGCGGCGGTGCTGCAGCCGATGCTGGCGGCGCTGTTTTCCAAATCGCGCATCCGGCTGAACGCGGGGCTGGCGATCTGTTATGGGATTATCGCCGCGCTTTCGCTGGGCGTGTGCGCCGTGGCAAAAAAATCGCTGCTGCTGGATATACTGCTCGTGGCGGTGCTTACGCTGCAGGCGTCGATGCAGCCGTCGATCAATTCGCTGCAGCGCGATTTTGCGCTGGCGGGGCAGCCGGTAAATTTCGGTCTGGCGCGCGGGATCGGTTCCGCCGCGTATTCGATCGTATCGTTTGCCGCGGGACAGCTGCTGCGCACCGCTTCGCCGAAGCTGGTTCCGGCGATGTATTTTGCGACCTCCGCCGTGCTGATTGTACTGCTGATCTTCTTCCGCGCGCCGGTGCATGATCTGGTCGACGGCCGCCGTCAGGAGCGCGCGTCCGTGCTGAAGCAAAGCCCGGCGTTCGCGCTGTACTGCGCCGGATTGGTGGGGCTTTCCACCACGCACATGTTCATCAACAACTTCTGGCTGCAAATCTTCCAGAGCCTGGGCGGGGGCGCGGGCGAACAGGGCACCGCCGCGGCGATTGCCGCGATCGTGGAGCTGCCCGCGATGATCTTCTACGCGCGCCTTTCCGCGAAGTTTTCCTGCCGGCGGCTGACGCTGTTTGCGGGCTGGATGTGGCTGCTGAAAGGGCTGGTTACGTTCCTCGCGCCCAATTCGTTCATGGTGTGCGCCGCATCGGTATTGCAGATGATCAGCTACGCCGTGTATGTGCCCGCGGGCGTGCAGCTGGCGGGCGATCTGCTGCCGGAGCATTACCTGCGCGGTCAGGCAATGATCGGCACGGCGTTTACGCTGGGCAGCTTGCTTTCATCGCTGGCGGGCGGCGCGCTGATCGACGCAATCGGCGTGCACGCCGCACTGGGCGTAATGCAGATTCCTTCCGTGATCGGTGCGCTGCTGTGGACGGTTTCCATGGCGCGCGTCAGAGCGGAAATGAAATAACGAAATAGTATTCAAAGGGGGCGGAATCATGGACAAAAGCCACGCGCCGCTGACGGATCGGGAAATCATCGATCGCGCCAAGCTGATGCTGATGACCCGCCTTTCCATGACCGAACCCGAAGCGCACCGCTTTATCGAAAAATCCGCAATGGATCGATGCGTGAAAAAGCGCGTGGTCGCCGAAGGCATCCTGCGCGTATACGACGATGGATCGCCGCTTTCGCGGTAAATCTGGGGGATTGACAAATTCCTCGATTGGGCATATACTATAGCCGGTCTTCAGGGCAGGGTGAAATTCCCGACCGGCGGTATAGTCCGCGAGCGCAAGCATGAACCGGTGCGATTCCGGTACCGACCGTTACAGTCCGGATGAAAGAAGGCGCGCGACTACACGTATTGTATGTCCCCGAAGCCGTTTCGGGGGCTTTTTCTATGCCGGAAAGCCCGCGGACGGACGTGCGCGGCGCGCGAAACGGAGGAAGGAAAATGAACGATAAGACGAAACGGCTTACCCTAATGGCGATGTATGCGGCGATGGCATTCGTGCTGACGGCAGTCGGCAGGTTTCCCATTTCCAGCATGGATTTTCTGAAGTATGATCCCAAGGATGTAATTCTGGCAATCTGCGGCCTTTCGATGGGGCCGCTGCCGTGCCTGCTGGTGACGGTTGCGGTATCGCTGATTGAAATGGTGGCGCTGAGCAGCACCGGCCCGATCGGCTTTCTGATGAACGTGATCTCCAGCGCGGCGTTTGCGTGCGTCGCTTCGGCGGTGTACGCGCACGGGCGCAGCCTGCGCCGCGCCGTGATCGGGCTGATTTCGGGTGTGATCGTGATGACGGGCATGATGCTGCTGTGGAATTATCTGATAACGCCGTTGTACATGGGCACGCCGCGCGAAGCGGTGGCGGCGATGCTATTGCCCGTATTTCTGCCGTTTAACCTGATCAAGGGCTGCATCAATGCGGCGCTTACGATGCTGATCTACAAGCCCGTTACGCGCGCGCTTCGATCCGCGCATCTGCTGCCGGAGCGCGAAGATGCGCCGCGCGCGAACGCGGCGGTGAAATGGACGGCGATCATCGCCGCCGCCGTGCTGGCGGGCTGCACCATTGCCGTATTGGTGATAAGGCACGTGATCTGATTGAACAAAACCAAAGATTCGCGCAGACAGAAAGCCTGCGCGAATCTTTTGCTATGGCAAAGAATAATGTAATTACGAAAAAGTGCAGCATGCTGCCAAATCTCGTAATAGGGAGCATCAAAACACATGAGACGGATTCAGCGAAATTCATATTTGAGTCTACCGCTGTTTTCAACGATCCCTACGAAATGAATTTTCAAATGGGCTGCTCATCATCAGCCGCATATACCTTCAAGTATTCTTACGCAAAAAAGGCCTCGAACGGCTTCGCTCAAGAGCCTTTTTGTTAAACCATACCACCAATTATTCTTCAATAATTATTGCCCTGCAGGGAGCCGCGCACGAATTTTCGATTCTAATCGGCAGCACAGTCAGTTTTACTTTTTCTTTGCTCACAGCCGCAAGGTTTTGCAGACAAGCAAGCATCAGAATGTTCTGTTCATAAAACTTCGGGAAGAAACCGGATGGGTTTTCCAAATCCTCCCAACACGATGTATCTGATCCAATTATGCAAGGTTCCTTTTCTAATAGCCACATAAACGCATCATAAGTAAAATATGGAGACATTGGAAAATGCTCCTGTGAAAACCATTTTTCATCTCCCCATCCTACGCTCACAAGAATGGCATCGCCTTTTCGGATACAATTACAATTTGCACAGTTCAGAAGATCGTCAAGCTCAACCCTTATCTTCCCATTTTTATCTTTCTTTGCCGTTGTTATGTTGAGTACTACGCAAGGAACATCAACCAGCTTTTCCAGTGGAACCTCGTCTATCAGATAGCTGTTTTCATAACCGAGGAAATGGGCGGGCGTTTCAATATAGGTTCCGGTTAGCGAATGCAATCCTTCCACAGCTGTATAAGTAAAATCGCCAAATCCTTCCGTGTGTTCATGACGTTCTTCAATTCTGAGGATCGGATACGGTTTTCCCCATTTCCACATTCTGTTGGACAACAAGCCTGTAATATCGATATACTTCATCTCTATACTCCTTTGCAGAAGACGGGAAAACATCGTCTTCCCGCCCATACGCCCATGCAATTAAAACTGTTCCAATGTCCCGCCGTCTATCTGCTGGAACACATCATAGATTTTGGGAAGCCACGGAGTAGCTGGCGCTGCAAACCACTCTGAAGTAATTGCATCCCATCTCTTCCACACATCCATTTCGTAAAATACCTTGCCCAATTCATCGAAATCCTCACATTCCATATACAGAATCACCTTATTTCCATACAGATAAGCAACTTCTTTGTGAAGACCACAATCTCGCAGAGCCTCTAAAAACTCCGGCCATGCATTTTTATGAAATTCCACATATTCATCAAGGCATTCCGGCTTGATTTCTAAAACCTGACAATACTTCTTCATCTTTTGCTACTCCTTAAATACCTTATTCCGGAAAGTCAAATCCGCCCATGTATGCTACGCCTGCATCGCTCGGCTCCCACGGGATTGCATCTTCTATGTTTTCTTTGGTAACGAAAATCGCGGGGATATAGGATACTTTAGGCGCTTCATAGCCATTTACCGCCCACCAAAGATCTCTGAAGGCTATGTAACCCTGAAGAGAAACGGGCGCCGTTGCCGTACCATTCACTTCGCCGTTCTCCAACATCGGAAGACCGGTTGGACCGCCGCCAGTCGTAAAAATCGGAACCGTTCCGAACAAATCTGCATCCTTCAAAACACTGATTACGCCGGTCGATTGATGCTCGGTCGCACAAAATACAGCGTCAAACGCTTTGCCAGACTGAAGGAAATTCTGCATGTTGTTTACAGCCTGTTCCACAGTCCAGTCGGTTTCCATCTGACCGGCAATCTCCCAAGTTCCGCCAAATTCTGCCCTTGCATCTTCGAATGCATCAAGATAGGGTTCCGTAATGCCCATACCCAATGCGCCCAGACAAAGGAAGATTTTTGCATTCGGCAGATTTTCAGACCAATACTTGCCCAATGCCCATCCGCAGTCATAGTATGATGTGTATACTGCGGAAACATAATCAAAATCACCTTCTGCCGGTGCAGCATTCATAAAGGTAATCGGAATGTCTGCCGCATTCGCCAGTTCTGCAATCGCAGCATCCAGTTCCGGCGTGATGGTGAAAACACCCAGCGCATCCACGCCCTTGTTAATCAGATCTTCTGCACCTGACAGCGCCTTTGCAGGATCGCCAACATCAGTCATAACTTCTACTACATTCACACCGCAACGTTCCGCGCCATCTTTGAAACATGCAAAATTGTACTGTTCCCACTCATTTTCGATATCAAACCAAATGTACCCGAACGTCTTTCCTCCTTCCGCCTGTCCAACAACCGCCAGACTGAACAACAGTGCAAGTGTGATCACCAACGTTACCATTTTCTTCATTCCAGAATCCTCCTTTAATTTAAAGGCTTTTGCCTTTATTTACTCTTTTTAAACTTGTTGATGTTGGATGCTACGACGGCAACAACAATAATCAGTCCTGTAATGATTACCTGCAAATGTGCATTGATCCCCACCACATTCATGGCATTTGAAATAATGCCCATTAATATACACCCCAGCAACGATCCCGAAATCGTTCCATATCCACCGTCTAGAGCAACACCGCCCATGACCGCGGCGGACAAAGCCTGCATGGTATAATTATCGCCGACAGATGCCGTAATGGAATTCAATCTGGCGACCAACAGTATCGTTGCAAAGCCGCCAAATAATCCATTCAATGCATAAACGCTTATCTTATAAGCAACGGTATTTATACCGGAAAGAAAAGCATTTTCTTCATTTCCGCCCAGTGAAACAATTCTGCGTCCATACCGAAATTTATTCAAAATCAGATATGCAATGAACATAAACAGCAGCATAATAAAGATCGATACGGGAATTCCAAACAGCTTCAATCTGCCAATTGCATCAAGCTTTCCTCCCATCGACATAAATCGCCCCTTGGAAACAAACAAAGACAATCCAGAAAAAACATAACTCGTCCCCAATGTAATAATCAAAGGAGGTGTTTTCGTTAGACTGATAATCATGCCATTTAATGCGCCCGCGAGAACACCCACGATAATCACAATTAGCAGCGTCAGCCATATGTTGATTTCTTTTTGAATTGCAAGGTAGGCCATTAACGATCCCTGAAAACTCATAATATTTCCTATCGAAAGATCAAAACCACCTGCAATCAACAGCAATGAAAAGGAAGCTGTCACAACACCTAGCACTGATATCTGTTGAAATACCGTCAGGAAATTGCTTATTGACAGGAAATTCTTATTTAGCGAACTTGCCAAAATCACAAGGCTGATGATGATTATAACCAAATAGAATCTTTGATCGGAAAGGATTTTTTTATAGCTTTTCTTCTCAATAGTTTTGTTTCCTGCGTTCATTTTTTCACACTCCAATTGCCTTCGCAATAATATTCTGTTCGGTCACGTCTTCGCCCTGAAATTCCGCAACGATCGTACTATCTCGCATCACCAAAACTCTGTCACTCATTGAAATCAATTCTGGCAGATCAGAAGATACCATGATAATCGTTTTACCTTTCTTAGCCAGTTCGGAAACGATATCATATATCTCTGCTTTCGCGTTTACATCAATTCCCCGCGTAGGCTCATCGAAAATGATAATATCACTTCGAGTCAGGATCCACTTTGCAAGCACAACTTTCTGTTGATTTCCGCCAGAAAGCGATCTGACCTCTGCCAAAGGCGAACTGGCTTTGACTTTCATTTTCTCATATATTGGTTTTGCTTTTTTCCATCCTTTTTTTCTGTTATACCAGCGTATTTGGGATACGCCCAAATCAACAAGCGATATATTATCCAGTATACTCATACGCAGATTTAAGCCGGATCGCTGTCTATCCTCTGTAATGAAAGCCATTCCCTGATTGATCGCCTGCCGCGGAGAATGAATATCAACTTCCCTGTTGCCGATTATCACTTTCCCATCGTGTTTATCTGCGCCGAATATCTTTCGTACAAGCTCCGTTCTTCCCGCACCTACAATTCCTGCGATTCCCAGTATTTCCCCCTTCCTTACTTCAAAGGATACCGGCTTTGCTCCCGGTCTAATCGTGATATTCTTTATCTCAAGGTAAGTATCTCCGATGCCGTGCCGCTCTTTTTTATAGAATTTATCGATCGCGCGCCCAACCATATCGGTGGTTAGCTTGCTTACTTCTGTATCCCTGTTTCTATTGTCATATACATTGATCAATTCGCCATCGCGAATTACAATAATTCGATCGGATATCTCCGTTATCTCATCCAGATGATGCGAAATAAACAGTATGCCAATTCCATGGCTGCGCAGCTTCTTTACCGTTTCCAGAACAACCCTGACATCATAATCATTAAACATCGTGGTAGGCTCATCCATTATCAGAATTCTTGAATTACGTTCCAACGCCTTCATGATCTTTACATATTGCTGCCCGGCGATGTCAAGATCGCGAATCAGTTTGTAAGGATCCAGCGTAATATTCAACAATTTCATGAGTTCTGCTGTTCGGGCGTATTGCTGTTTTTTATCGACAATCCCAATTTTATTTATGATCTCATGTCCTACGAAAATGTTGTCGATAATCGACATAGAAGGAACAAGTATGCTTTCCTGATAGATCGCATGTATACCCAATTCTCCGGCCTTTTCCGGCGTAAAGCCTTCATAGCTTTTCCCATCAATATGCATCGTCCCGCTTGTCGGACTGATTGCACCGGATAGAATTTTGATCAACGTCGATTTTCCCGCCCCGTTTTCACCCACAATGCCGATAACCTCGCCCAGATTTATATCGAGTGTCATATTGTTCAGCACGGTGTTGTTTCCATACTTTTTTGTAATTCCATTGATACGAAGATACGGCTGTACATTATGTATCATGCTCATTGGCTGTTCCCCCCATCAATAGCCAAAGCTATGAATATATTCACAGGATTCCACCAGTGCTTTATGAACTATATCCACGCTTTCTACGCCCTTTTCTGTGAATTCAACATCAATGCTTACCACAGGAGTATTTCCAAGCATCTTCAAAATCCTGGGTAAATCAATCTCGCCGCTTCCAAGCGCCGGGAAGTTCCAAACACCGACGCCGCCAATTTTATCCTTTAAATGCACAAGTCCAACATACTCCATGCAGTTTTCTAAATCGACATAAGGATCAGCATCCGAAAAGAACATGATGTTTGCCGGATCATAATTCACGTATGCATGTCTTGAACCGCTGTCCTTGATCACTTTTGCTATTTTGGTACCTGTATTATAAGTTGTCCCACGCGTTTCAAATGCAATATTGATACCATTTTTCCCACATTGTTCGGAAAGCTCATTGATACGATCTATCATCTGGGCATACTCTTTTGTGCTGTTTGGCGTGCAATCTTGTGGCAATTCCGATACAAACCATTCCGCGTTGAGCTGATGCGCCAGTTCTATTCCTGCATACAAGCTTTTCATGCCTGCTTCTGTAATCATATTAGCGTGTCCGTCTACTGCCACAACATTTATCCCTTTCGCCTTCAAGTTCTCTTTAATCTCAATCAATTTTCCCTTTTCCATGTCTGGTAAAACATGCTCCGTCCATCCCTTAACGGCAAGCAGCTCCACATTGCGAATACTGGTTTTTATAATTCCTTCGATTGCAGTGTCCAGCGAAAATCCATGGTAAGTATTCGTACTGATTGCAAGCTTCACATTCGTCCCTCCCAACACATTTTTGTTCACCTTTATAATTACAACGTTTGAATTTTATTTTATTAATTAATACCCCTGCTTGAAGCAGACGTTATGAAATCGGTTATATTAACCTTTTATGTCCATTTATGTTTACATTGCCAGACTATCCATAAGGAAAACGTTGTAATTCTTTATAGTTTGTATTCTACACCATATCTATCTATTTTGTCAAGTACTTACTGAATTTCCTTTAGAATAATTCTATTTTCTGAAATATCCTATTATAAATAGTCGCATTTTACAGAATTCATATTGAGCATGCCCTTCTGATTGCTATAAAATCTTGTACACATGCCGCATGTTCACTGATTGTTTGTATGTCACATATATCATCATAGCATTCTTCCGTTTTTTGTCATCGATATTTACAACGTTCTCATTATCTGATATAATTGTTCTGAAATAAAATTTGAGGATAATATAATGAGTTCAAGAATCACCATTAAGTCAATTGCAAATGAGCTGAATATATCGTTTTCAACCGTTTCAAAAGCGTTGAACAACGATCCATCTATCCGCGCTCAGACAAGAGCCCTCGTGACCAAAAAAGCCATCGAAATGGGATATCAGCCCAATCTCATGGCTCGCGGCTTGCGCAACAAAAGCTCGCGCTGCGTTGCTATCATACTAAACGGCTTAAATAACTCCGCCAACACGTATATGATCCATACGCTTGCTTCATTTCTATTGCGATATGACTATGCTACGATTATCTTTGAATCGCAGGTTAATCTTCAAACCGAAAAAAAGAATATTCAAGCCGCGCTATCACGCCTGCCGGATTGTATTATCATTTCGCCCGTTGCGCGAAATGATGAAAACCTTGCGTTGTTAAAAGGTATGGAAGACAGGGTAATCTATCTGGACAGTTCCAATGAAGACCAAACAGATGGATGCCATATCTCAGTAGATCATGAATCCGCCGGCAAGTTGGCCGCGCTCACCATATTAAACTATGGATATAATAATATTCTCGTTATGAGCGGGGAGGATAATTATCCCAGCTGCCATGACTTTATTTGTGGTATACAAATAGCCTTTCAGGAGAATCATATTCCATTCCATGATGATTCCATTGTTCGCTGTGTATCATCATTTTCTGCCGGACACGATACATTCGTAGAATATTATTTGAATAATCAAAATCGGTTCAAACAACGCCTCGGGATCATTTCCTTCTGCGATTCAATCGCCTTTGGCGTTTATCATGCCGCCAATGAATTGGGGCTGTCCATTCCAACAGACATCAGCATCATTGGCTATGATGATAACGAATTCTGTCTGCTGGCAAATCCGCCGCTGTCATCAATTCATTATCCTAAAGAAGAAGTAGTGAAATTGTGCTGTGATATGCTCATTTCTCTGTTTTCATCCAATGAATTGCCCAAAACGCACAGTATATTGCATCCCCATATCGTTGAGCGAAAATCAATACAAAGCCGGAAATGAACGGCCTTGAATTTCATTCCGGCATTGCTGCACCCCCAATATGGGAACAGATTCCAGACGCCATACGTCAGAACAATGAAGCCTATGGAAAAGGAGGAACATTTCATGAAAAAGAGCTTTGCCATCATCGCCCTGACGGTTATCCTGGCGATCTGTACGACGGCGTTCGCCGCGGATATCCGCATGGCGCATACGATTGATCCCGCGCAGCTTACGGATTGCACGGTGCGCGCGGGCTTCAACATCGCCAACGTAACCGATCAATCGATCACCGCGAACCTGTTTGAAGAAGTTGTGTACGATATCGTGGATATCAGCAATCTTCAGGTGGGCGATACGCTGGAAACCGCCGACGGCGATATCACCGTTTCGACCATCGAAAACGATGAAAACGGCGCGATCGACGTAAACGGCGGCCAATACGAAGAGGGCGGCGCGACGCTGTTTCCCGATCCGGATACGAACGGCTATCTGCAAACGGATTTTGAATACACCGCCATCGCGGAGCGCGGCACGGCGGTCATCCCGCTCGCGGATCAGGTAATCCTGAACGTATTCCAGATGGACGATGATTTCAACGTCGCCGAAGAAGGCTACGATACCGAAACCGTATCCGCCGGAGAAGTTCGCGCGGCGCTCGCGCGCACATGCGAACTGATGGGTGATGATTTCTATCCCTACCAGACCACGATTCGCATCGAAAACGGCGCGGCGGTCGAAATCACCGTAGATTATATGCCGTAAACAGGGACAGATAAAAAACAGGCGATACCGGATGCATTCCTCCCGTATCGCCTGTTTTTGTGCCGCATTCCAATGTTCGCCGCAAAAAATGTGTCCTTGTCACATTATTCGTTGTAAAAAGTGTATCAAATCTGCAAAAGTTCGTTGTAATTTTTGTCTTTTTGCGATATACTATATCCATATCCGAATGCGGGAGGCGCGCATATGTATCGAATTGCAATTGAAAAGCTGTTGAAGTGGAAACAGAGCAAACACCGTAAGCCCCTGATTATCGAGGGCGCGCGCCAGGTAGGAAAAACCTGGCTGATGAAAGAATTCGGCAGGATCGCCTATGCGGATACCGTGTATATCAATTTTGATTCCAATTCACGAATGGCGGAATTATTCGCCTCGGATCTGGATACGGATCGCCTGGTTCTGGGGCTGGAATTGTATGCGGGGCGAAAAATCGATCCGGACAATGTCCTGTTGATATTCGACGAAGTGCAGGAGGTTCCGCGCGCGCTAACGTCACTGAAATACTTTCATGAAAATGCACCGCAGTACCACATCGTATGCGCCGGTTCGCTGCTGGGCATCGCCCTGCATCAGGGTACATCTTTCCCCGTAGGCAAGGTGGACTTTCTGAAGCTCTATCCGCTCTCCTTTCGGGAATTTCTGATGGCGATCGGGCAGGAGCAGTTTGCAAAGCTTTTGGATACGCAGGACTTTTCGATGATCAACAGTTTCAGCCAGACTTACATCGATGCTTTACGGCAGTACTTTTTCGTTGGCGGGCTGCCGGAAGCCGTGCAGAGCTTTGCGGAAAACAGGGATTTCAACGAGGTTCGCGAAATTCAAAAGCGAATCCTCGCCGCCTATGAACAGGATTTTTCCAAGCACGCACCAAACAAAATCGTGCCCAGAATCCGCATGCTGTGGAACAGCATTCCTTCTCAGCTGGCAAAGGAAAACCGAAAGTTCGTCTACGGTCTGGTTCGCGAGGGCGCGCGCGCAAAGGATTATGAAACCGCAATTATGTGGCTCAGCGATTGCTGTCTGGTGCATAAGATCAGCCGCGTAAATGCGGCGGGCGTTCCGCTGCGGGCGTATGAAGATCTGAAGGCGTTTAAACTGTTTCTGGTGGATGTCGGGCTGCTCGGCTGCATGGCAGGGCTGCATCCGCGCACGCTGCTGGATGGCAACGATCTTTTCATTGAATTCAAGGGCGCGCTCACGGAGCAATACGTATGCCAGCAGCTCAAAACCATCGATGATCTCTCCGTTTACTATTACACCAACGACCGAGGCTCCTGCGAAATTGATTTTATCGTGGACACGGGCGATCGCATTATCCCCGTCGAAGTCAAGGCGGAGGTAAATCTGCGCGCCAAAAGCCTGAAAACCTATCGTGAAAAATTCGCGCCGGAGATTTCGATTCGCACATCCATGGCAAATTACAAAAAGGAAGATTGGCTAATAAATCTGCCGCTGTACGCGATCGATCAGATTGCAAAACTATAATCGCGGTTAGACGTTTGATTTGCTTCAATCCGTGCATACTAATCCTGTACGCATCGCAATGCGTGAAAAAAAGCCCGTCGGGCGCGTTTCCCTTCGGGCAATGATCAGGAGGATCTGAAGCATGAAAAAAATTATCGTTTGGGCGCTGGCGCTCGCGCTGCTGCTGGGCGTGGTTTCCATCGCAGAGGAAATCAGGGCAAACGGATACGACACCACGGCAGGTCGCATCTTTATCTGGAGCCGAAACGCCGTAACCGCCATTCACACCTGGGTCGGCAATACCGCCCATGCCGCCGTGACCGCGTGGAACGGTCTTATGCATACGCCCACCGCAGAAGCCATCGGCGCATGGGTGAGCGACGCCGCCGAAACCGCCGTGGACGCATGGAACAGCTTCGTTCACGCGCCCCTGCCCGCCGAGGATTAAAGCCCCGCGTAAAACCGCACTGCGCCTGCGATTTCATCCGCGTTCGGATGTCCCTTCGCGATACCGCCGATCAGCTTAAACGGGCCGTAGGTATCGAATCCCCTGCAAAAATACACGCCCAGACACGCGCATCCCCGCGCTTCGGCGATGGTCTTCGCCGCGGCGCTGTGGTTTTCGCGCGGGTCTCCGGCGGTGTGCAGGAAAAACACCGGCTTTCCCGCGGGCAGATTTCGTTCCATAAATTGCAAAAGCTGCGGATAATACTTGCCGAAGGCGACACCGGACGCAAAGCCGATTCGATCGTAGTTCGTAAGAACCGCCGTTTCGCGCGCGGATGCATCGATCAAATCCACATCGTACCGCGCCGCGATCGCGTCCAGCAGCTTCTTCGTATTTCCATGATGCTCCGATACATAAGCGATCGCCGTTTTCATTTTTTCTCTCCCTTGCCGATAAATATCGATTTTCGATCCGCGCGGTAGGTATGCGCGGTTACATGGATCAGCAATTCCTCCACCGATGCGATCATCCCCAGCGCGCACGCGATCCAGCCGTAAACGCGCGTCGCCGAAAGCGCGTGCATGTACGGCAGCAGAAATACCGCGCCGCCGGTCACCTTATTCATATAGGTGTGCAGCGCCGCAAAACGGCGGTATTTGATCGCCGCCGTCGCATACGCCGCCAGCCGCACCGCAAGTATCGCGCCCACCACAATCCAGATCGCCCGCGGCAGCGTGCGCCAGAGATCCGGAAAAATCCGGATCATCATCACGCTGTAAAACATCAGATCCGCGATGCTGTCCAACCGCGCGCCAAAATCGCTCGCCCCACCGCCGCTTCGGGCGATCGATCCATCCACCGCGTCCGAAAGTCCGGCTAGCGTATAGATCGCATAAAACCACGCCGAATACACCGGCAGAAACAGCATCGCAATCGCCGCCGCCATGCGCGCCGCCGTAATCGTATCCGCGATATTCCATTTATGCACCGAACCGGCGTTTCCTTTCCTCGCCATCTTTCCCCTCCGCCGCCGTCAGGCGGGATTCCGATACAATTTAAAAAACTGCCGAATGTGCCGCTCAATCATCGCCATCGTTTCCGCTTCGCGATCCGGTTCGCGGTCGCACAGATTGATCCACACCGAAACCGGCAGGCACAGCTGCGCCGCCATCATTTCCGCATCTCGATCCAGCAATCGCCCCTGACGGATACCCGCGCGCATCAGCGCCGTAAAATACGCAAGTATATCCGTATAATTCATCTTCGTCTGAATTTGCGCCAATGCGGGGTTGCGAAACTGTTCGATCGTCAACAGCTTGCGCACCCTGCTGATCTGCGCATCATGCAGAATATAGCGAATGTGCCCAAGAATTTCCTTTACCGCCGAATCCACCGTCACATCCCTGCCCGTTTGGACAAGCGCATCCGCATCCGTTTTCTTCTGTACGAAAATGGAATGCTTCTGATACTGCTCCAATGCATCCTGCAGCAGCGCGTCCAGCATATCCTGTTTGCTGGCAAAATGGCTGTACAGCGAAGCCTTGCGGATGCCTACCGCATCCGCGATCTGCGCGACCGATGTTTCCTCATAACCCTGCACCGAAAATAAATCGAGCGCCGCATCCAGTATCGCCTGTTTTGTGCCGGTTCTTTCCATAAATCCGCCGTCCTGTTCGATCGAGAATATTCTCATAGTTCTTCTATTATAGCTACCGATCGGTAGGGTGTCAAGCCCCGCCGGACGGCGCGCCGCGCGATCAAAAATAATGTTAATGTTTATCGCACTCGCTTGACAATGCGAAAATGCGGTGCTATAATCTGCCCATATTTGAAATGAGGGGGCGCTGAAGATGATGAACCGTTTTGCATCCGCAATGAATGTATCTTCTCGCGCCTGCTCTCTCTGCGCGGGCTCTTTCTGCGCGGATAAGAATAACGCCATGCTGCTGGACAACGCGATTGCGCTGTCCATTTTTATTTGCCTGATTATTGCGATTATTCTGATTCCGGCAAGCATCCGAAACCCGCTGAATTGTTTCCTGAAGCTTTGATCCCGCATCGATCGGGCAAACGAAGTTCATCAAGCGATCCCGCCGGTTTCGGCAGGATCGCTTTTTTCATAGATGATCGCACTTTTTCCGTCCGGCCGGTGGGAAACGCGCGAGGCAAAGAATACATCTGGAAGGAAGAACGCAATGCAGTTTTTGAATTTTGTTATGGCGCTCAGCCCGATCATCGTCGTACTGGTCGGCATCCTCGGTTTCAAACAGTCGGCAAAGCGGGTTGCACCCGTGGCGCTCGTATGGACGTTTGTTCTGGGGCTCACCTTCTTCAATGTCACCGGCGCGACCTTCAAGGAAAGCATCACCGTGTTCGACGCGCTGATCTGGAAGGGCCTCAAGGAAGGTCTGAAGATCGTATGGATGGTATTCGGCGCGTTTGTGATTCTGAATCTTCTGCGCGATACCGGCGCGATCGAGGATGTAAAAGCCACGATCGCCTGCATCAGCGATGACCGGCGCGTACAGGCCGTGGTCATCGGCATGCTGCTTCCGATCTTTCTGGAGGGCGCGGCGGGCGCGGGCGCTCCGGC
>JABLTK010034892.1_pt1 | contig 20042 bp, 18 predicted proteins | sample 7160131 | NCBI WGS metagenome assembly JABLTK01 (sample SAMN14651221, study PRJNA627086) | human gut metagenome | isolation source: feces | host: Homo sapiens
CCCCAGCAGCAGATACACGCCGGAGGACATCTCCCGCAGGAAATCCGCCCCCGACTGACGGTTGGTGACAGCATACTCCGCGCCTGCAAAGTGCGCCCGCAGGGCGGTCTCCACCTGCGCGTTCATGGCAGGGTCGGTCAGGGCGATCTCGATGCCGGTTGCCGGTTCCGAAGCGATAATCTCCGCATACAGCTCGTCGCTCACATAGATATCCAGCGCCCATCCGGACGGCTTCGTGTCCGTCAGCGCCGCCACCGTCAGCGCCGTCACATCCTCCGGGGCTGGCTGAACTGCAAACCCGTCTGCATCGAAATACGCTTCCGACCGGCAAAGCCGCAGTACATCCCCGACGCCGCATTCCGCTTTGCGGCTGACGGCGATCTCATACTTGGAAAGCGTCTGTACCGCGGTGCCAAGACCGCTGTACGGCCGGATGCGCGGCGTTTTCCACGCTTCATCCGGGCTTTCCGGCAGCAGGACATAGCCCAGCGGCTCATATACGGGCCGCGTCTGCTTTACGCCCTCCAGGGAGGAAATATACGCCGCATCCTCCGCCGAAAAGCCCTCGCCGTCATAGGCGGAGCGCGAAATCCTCAGTCCCCATTCCTCCTCCGCGCCCGTGACCTGCAAGGCAACAGTGAGGATGTTGAACAGAAGCAGAAAAACTGTCATGACGGGAACGGAAACGGCAAGACAGGAACGGAGGCTGCGGTTCGTGCGGCTGCGCCACATGCCGCAGAGGGTTGCCGCCGGGGTGGAACGCCGCCGAAGGGGCTTTCGTCCGCGCTTGACCTTCGGCGCATTTTCCGCATCGTTTAGCAGCGCCCGCGCAGGCGAGCGGCTGTATCTGCGCAGGGTCATGCCCAGCGACAGTCCCAGTGTAACAAAGAAAACCGCCAGATGGAGCAGAATATGCATCGGCTCCACATGAAAGATCAGCCATGCGAGGCTGTCGTGGCGGATCTCAAGAAACGCCGTGAACAGCGCTTTCAGCGATACGATGGAGATCAGCACGGCGCAGGCCGCCGCGAGCAGGAACAACGCCGCAAGCTCTGCGGTAAACAGGATTCTGATCTGACGGCGGCTGGCTCCGCAGGCGCGGAGCGCCCCAACGTCAGAGGAAAAGTGCTTCAAGTGACTTCGGTAAGCGGAACGCACCACCGATACCGAGAGCAGAATGACCAGCATATTGACGAGCAGAAGGATTCGCTGCCCCGAAAGATGGGACGGATCGGTGGATATCCCGTGGGCGTATTCATAGCTGAACGCCGTCGGGAGCAGGGCTTCATTGCAGGACGCTTCCATGCGCTTGCGGATCTCGTTCTCAAAAACGGTCACGCTTTCCGCATTTCTCCATTCCTCGTCTGACAGAATATGCAGATAGATGGTGCCGTCACGATAAACGGGCGCGGACAGTCCGCGGATACCCTCAAAATATGGCACGTCTGCTTCCGTTGCGTTCCCAATGTGATAGGTTTCACCCGCGGAACGGGCAAGAAGATATTGCCGCGTACCCCAGGCATTGCTGTCCCGGTAAATGGAGATCAGCAGCGGCAGCAGAAACGCGCAGGTCAGCACCGCAAACAGCACCGCATGACGGCGGGGGCTGCGGGCGAAGGAGCGTTTCATATAGAGCAGATAGGTCATAAATAAGCCTCCTGTTCAACATGGTTTTATAAAAAGGTGACATTTCTTAGTTGGGTTTGTTTACTTCCATTTCGCTATAATTATATCATGTAAGGCTTTGATTCTCAATAATCATTCTCTCTAAAGGCTGCAACTTTTCCCTGAACGCCGCACTTTTTCTCCGCCGCGCTTGCCGCCCTGCGGCGTTCTGCGCTGTATAGGCAGGCAGTGAAAAAGCGCAACCGATTTTCGTCGATTGCGCTCTTGAGAAATAATGTTTTGTGATGGTGGTTATTCGTCCTGCTGCTTCTCCTTGATTTTTTGATTCATCTTCCTTGCCTGCGCTTTGATGTATAGAAAAATGCAAAGCCAGATGATAGCGGCAGCACCCAAGGCAATCAGGAGCTGCAGTGCTGTCCCCACAAGGTCTGATGCCATCCATCCGGCAAAATACGCCGTCAGGAGATAGACAATCGTACCGATGGTCATGTGTATCAGCGTCCTAAGCCACAGAGCGAGCTTCTCGTTCTCATAGATCAGAGACGGAATATAGAAGCCTACGGATATGAGGATGCAGCAGAGCGCGGTCAGCTGCCATTCTGCACCCGTTTTCTCCGCGAAAAAGACATTTGCACCTCCCGCGAAAATCGGAGCAATGAATAGCATTGCAACGAAGACGAAGCAGCCCATGCCGACGCCGGAACAGAGTTTTTTCAATAGTTTCTTCACCACAGACACCTCCTTATAATCCTAAATACTGTTTGAAAGCGGGCAGATACTTCCGTGAGATGCACTCCTTGCAGCCGTTTTTCAAAACAAGAAGCATCAGTCCTCCCAATGTTGACTCAACATAGTCAAGGTAGTGCAGGTTTGCAAGCGTCCCTTTGGAGATTCTCATAAATCCTTTTCCAAGGATTTCTTCAAACTCGTACAGCCGCTTGCCGCCGTCATGCCGCTTCGTCTTGGCATATACGACCGTCTTTTCGTTTTCCACCCGCACCATGTAGATTTCATCGGGGCGAAGCACGATGATGCGCTCGTTTTCCATCACAGAGACCACACCAGAGTTTTTTGTTTCGAGCAGTGCCGCTGTGCGGCGGATTTCCGGGGTTATCTCACTCGCATAGATCACGGCATACGGCTCTTTGGCTTCGGGCAGCACCTTTATTTCGACTTTCATGAGTATCACCTCGTTTCTCTTGCCCTTGCAAGCATATTATAACGGAAGTGTTCGGCTTTGTCTTGACTTCATCGGTAAGTGGTCGATTTGGGCGGGTAAGATGCAATTTACAGCGGGCAAGTTTCAATGTGTTTATATTATACCAGCCGAGTAAGAAGCGTTCAATCTGTTGTGTAGCCCGCAGCTGCAACTTTTCCATGAACGCCGCACTTTTTCGCCGCCTCGCTTGCCGCCCTGCGGCGCTCTGCGCTGTATGGGGCGGTCAGCCGAAAGGAGAAGCGCCCCTTGCGGATTTCAAATTCCATGCAGCCCGTGTCCGGATCTGCGTCGGTCTGGCGGCACTCGCCGGGGTGAGCTGCGGCATAGGCGGTCAGCCTGTTCTTGAGGTCGGTGTTGTGGGTGCGGATATAGATCAGCGGTTCTTTCTCGTCAAACCATATATCGGTGGTTTTTTCCTGCTTGGTAAGCCCTGTTCTCATGCAAGCTCCTTTCTGCGCCCCTGTTACGCAATAGGGGTGTTTTTCAGGTGTTTTCTCCGGCTCATGACTTGGGAAAAATGGAGATTTTCAGACAGGAGCATGCCGGACAATGCCCGGTTCGTCCGACGCGCTCCTGTTGGCTACTTTCGTATTTTTACGGCTCTACACCATAGTTGCTCACAGCTCCATGTCGCGCTTCTTGCGGCACGGCATATCACGGTTTCCGAACTGTTCCGGTTTCTCCGGCTCGGCATGGAGCATGAATTGTATGAACTCCTTGACCTTGCGGGGCGCTCGTTTGAGTGCCGTCATGAAGTCCTTTGTCTGCTCTTGCAGCTTTTCATATTTGCGTTTCCATATCGAGGTTTTTCGGGACTCGAAAGCCTAATTTAATTTATTCCCACTCAATAAATGATTCTGGCGATTTCCATGGTGACAATCTTCAAAACCGCGCCGCCGGACATCACATAAAACCAGACCTCGCGCGCCCGCTGTGATTTGGCGATGGGCGTTGCAATGGCGGCAACGATGATCAGCAGCGCGCCAACGCAGCCGATGATCGTGGGAACGCTGATCAGCGGAAACAATCCCGGCGCGCAGTTTCCGTCGATGGCATGCTGAATGGTTTTATCCAGGCCGTCCCGCGCCGCCGCAAAGCAGCATACCACGAGCCCGAAAATCAGCAGAATCAAACTTCTGCGACCCCAATGGGCGATTTCAGCATGATTTGCAATCGTGCATCCGATAAACGCCAGCAGCGCAAGAATCATCAGCGTCGTAATCGTCGTAACCGCGTTTTCAAAATACAGCTTTATCCTTCAATTTCCTCCGTTTCGCATATGGAACGATATTTCGTTTATACGTTGTTTTCCGTTCGGTCACACACAGATTCAGCGATACATTGATCGATGCGCATTCAACTCTCCTCGATCGCCTTCCTTTGCGCAACTATTCGAACAGCAACGCATATTATAGCTAACGAACGGTAGTTTGTCAAGGAGATTGAGAAAAAACATATTTCTTAAAATTAGGTATTGACATGCCGCCGATTATACGATATAATATACCTCGTTCGAAAGAACATAGGGGCATGGTGTAATGGTAACACGTGGGTCTCCAAAACCTTTGTTGTGAGTTCGAATCTTACTGCCCCTGCCAGAGAGCCTTTTCTGAAAAGAAAAGGCTTCTTTTTTTATCTATAGTTCATTCTACATTACAGCAAAAAGGCCACCCTTGGTGACCTTTTTGGCAGATTGACACGGCGTTTTGCCGCTTCAATCGGTTTCGATTTTCGAGAAATCACGCTTCGGGATTTGTTCGAATCAGCATCACGGGAATTTCCGCATCGGTGAAATCCAGCGTGAGGGAAGCTTCCTCGCCATCGATTTCGAAGGGAATCTCCATTTCACTGCCGTCCAAAGCAAACAGCGTAAGCGTTTTGCCTTCCAGCAGACCGGCAGGCAGCGTAATCTTCACCTGACCCGTGGGCGCAGTGAGTTTCCCCGCATACTCGAATGCTATGCTCAGGCATGCATCGTTCATACGAACGACCATTTCCCCCGCGGGGAGCTTACCGGTTACTGCTGTTGCAAGCGCTTTTTCAATCAGCTCCAGACGTTCGCCATTTTTCACATTGCCGCATACCGGACAGAAGATCAGGCTTTCATTTCCTTCCACCTGGAATTCGAACTTCTGGCAATCGGTCTTGCCCGTGTGCTTGCAGCCATTGCGACGGCAATCGGCGCTGTGCGTGTCATCGCCGTTCGGCGTCCATTCGCCGTACCAGTGCAGCAGCTTGTTCACCGGATTTTCTGTGTAGGTATCCTCGCAGCGGGTGCAGGTGTAGCGGGTATAGCCGCCCTTTTCGCAGGTGGGCTTTACGACGGTCTTCTGATATTCGTGCCCCAGCGCCGGAAGCTCTACATAGTTGGTGTGATCGCAGCGGGTACAGGTATCGTATTCGTTCCAGCCGATTTCGGTACAGGTCGCCGCTTTCGCATCGTGATGCACCAGATCGTGGTTGTCCGGATCGATGGGCTTCTCTTTATACGTGGTATAATTGCAGCGCTTGCAGGTGTCGTATTCGTCCCAACCGATTTCGGTACAGGTCGCAGCCTTCGCATCGTGATGCACCAGATCGTGGTTATCCGGATTCTTTTCGGTTTCAAAGGTTTCGGTTCCCTTTTCGCCGCACAGGGCGCAGGATTTGTAGTACACCGCCGGAGAAGTACAGGTCGCCTTGGACTTCAGATACCTGGCATCCGTGCTTTCCGCCGTGAAGCTGTGTTCGCTCAGTTTCTCATTGCATGCGTCGCACAGGTGATTTTTATCATCGTCCTTGTGGGGCACCTTGTACATTGCATTGCAAACGCTACATTTTCCCTCCCTGGTGCAAGTTGCATCGCCGCCGGTGCAATTTTCTGTCCTGACATGGAAAACATTGTGGTTACAGGTGCTGTAATGGGTTCCATCGCCGTTGGATCTCCAGTTATTCAGCCACTGGTGGTTGTCCGGATTTATTTCGCCGTATGTACCCCAGCAGACCTTACATCTGGAAGGACTAATGCAATTCGCTTCAAAAAAAACACTGCAGTTTCCCGTTTCAGAGTGGCTGGCATCCCGCTTGCAGGTACGGGTATGCGTGCGGTCGCCATTGTGCGTCCAATTATCCCAGTCATGATCTAGCGCAGGAATCTCCTGATAGGTCGTATAGCTGCAATTCTTGCAGGTATCGTAGGCTTCCCAGCCTTTTTTCGTACAGGTCGCCGCCTTCGCTTCATGGTGCTCCAGATCGTGACCGGGAGCAGGGATTTCCGCATAGGTCGTATAGCTGCAATTCTTGCAGGTATCGTAGGCTTCCCAGCCCTTTTCCGTGCATGTCGCAGCCTTCGCTTCGTGATGCACCAGATCGTGCTTCAGCGCGGGAATCGCCTGATATGTACTGTAATTGCAGCGGGAGCAGGTTTCATATGCCTCCCAGCCATCTTTGGTGCAGGTCGGCGCTTGCGCCGTGTGAGGTATCGGATCATGACCGAGCGCATTGAGCCAATCCGTCGTGGAATATGAGCACTCCTTACATAGATAGTAGCTCTTCCACCCTTTTTTCAGGCAGGTCGGTTCCCGTGTAAATTCTCGCGCCTCTTTTAGTTGGTGATCCGTTTTGGGGAGCGTCTGATAGCCGTCCTTATAACCGCATCCGGGCACAGTACAATACGAATACTTCGTATGACCTTCCTGCTGACAGGTACCCGGCTTCTCAGGTACTGTCCGGATCTCATGTGAACCATACCTGCCAAATTCCTCATTGCAGCTGCGCAAACCAAACGCTTCTGACAAGTAGGTCTGTCACCCTGTCTGAGGGTGTGTCCAAAGAGACCATATTCCGTCCCGCAGAACTCACAATACTTCCCATGCGTACATGTAGCTGTACCTCCGCTATGATAGCTTCCGCTGGCTTCGTCTTTCATCGTATCGCCGCAGTTATTGCATTTATACCATACATAATGTTTGCCTGTGCCATCATTGGCATTCCGATATTCCAGGAAAGCCGTATTATCCGTTTTACAATTCTTGCATATGAAATCCCCTGCCAGCGCCGCAGTCGAAAGCACCGCCAGAAGCATGCCGCATAAGAGCATTGCAAACAAGATTTTTTTCTTCATTTTCATCTCCTCCTGTTCCTTTCCATATCATGGTTTATCTTATATAGGCATTATACCAGAAAGCATTCTATTTTGCAATATTTATCCGCGATTAAAAACAGGAAGATTTTCAGAATGAATAAGCGCGGTTCCGAAATCGCGGAATCGCGCTCACAGCATGATTTATACGTTCAAATCCGTTTCGCCCGCCCGATGGCACGCCACCATGCGGTCGGAAACCTCGCGCAGCGCGGGCGCTTCCGTGCGGCAGCGATCGCAGGCGTAGGGGCAGCGCGTATGGAAGCGGCAGCCGGACGGCGGATCGATGGGACTTGGGATTTCGCCGGTCAGCAGCATTTTTTCCTCGGCGCGCGCGTGCGGATCCGCCTTGGGAATGGCGTTGATCAGAAAGCGCGTGTACGGATGCATCGGATGTTCATAGACGGTTTTCGTATCGCCCACCTCGCATAGGCAGCCCAGAAACATGACGCACACGCGATCTGAAATAAACCGCACCACGGACAGATCATGGCTGATGAACAGATAGGTCAGATTGCGCTCTTCCTGCAATTGCCGAAGCAGATTCAATATCTGATTCTGCACGGATACATCCAGTGCGGAAACCGGTTCATCGCACACGATCAGCGAAGGATCCAGCGCGATGGCGCGCGCGATGCCGATGCGCTGGCGCTGGCCGCCGGAAAACTGATGCGGATAGCGATACAGAAATTCGGCGGGAATGCCCACCGCCTGCAAAAGCGCCAGCACGCGCTGCGTGGTTTCCGCTTCGTTTTTGCAGATTTTATAGGTTTTCAGCGGTTCCGCGACGATATCGCGCACGGTCATGCGCGGATTCAGCGAAGCATAGGGATCCTGAAAGATCAGCTGCATACGGCGGCGGTACGGGCGGAATTCGCGATCATTCATGCCGCTGACGGGCGCGCCTTCGAAGCGTACCTCGCCGGACGTGGGTTCGATCAGGCGAATCAGCAATCTGCCCAGCGTAGATTTTCCGCAGCCGGATTCCCCCACCAGCGCCAGCGTTTCGCCCTGATAGATTTGCAGCGAAACATCGGAAACGGCGTGCACCCGCTTTTTGTTCTTCAGCGGAAATTCCTTGGAAAGGTTCTTCGCTTCGAGCAATACCTTCTTTTCCATATCAGCCCTCCGTGGTTTTGATGCAGCGCACAAAATGTCCCGCCGCAAGTTCGGCAAGCTCCGGCGCGGAATGCAGGCAATCCTCGCAGCAGCGATCGCAGCGCGGCGAAAAGCTGCATCCATCCGGCAGATGCAGAAGATTGGGCACCACGCCGGGGATCGTATCCAACTGCGCGGATTCGCTCTCCAGCGAAGCAACCGCGTTCATCAGCCCGCGCGTATAGGGATGCGATGGATGATCGAACAGTTCAAATGTTTCCGCCTGTTCCACCACGCGCCCCGCATACATGATGTAAACATAATCGCATACCTGCGCGATCACGCCCAGATTGTGGGAAATCAGAATGATGCTGGTGCCGATTTCATCGCGCAGTCCCTTCATCAGCTGCAAAATCTGCGCTTCTACCGTTACATCCAGCGCCGTGGTGGGTTCATCGGCAATGATCAGCTTCGGTCGGCAGATGATCGCCATGGCGATCATCACGCGCTGGCGCAGACCGCCGGACAATTCGTGCGGATAGCATTCATAGCGGCGCTCCGGTTCGGAAATGCCCACCTTTTCAAATATGCGCAGCACTTCCGCCCTGGCTTCCTTCGCGCGCACCTTGCGGTGCAGCATGACTACCTCGCGCACCTGCTTGCCCACCTTCACCACGGGGTTTAAGCTGGTCATGGGCTCCTGAAAAATCATGGAGATTTCTTCGCCGCGCACATCCGCCATATCGCGCTCCGAAAGCGTGGTCAGTTCCTTGCCCGCCAGGCGCACGCTGCCGCTGACGATCTTTCCGGGATATTTCAGCAGCCGGATGATGGATCGCGCGGTCATGCTCTTGCCGCAACCGGATTCGCCCACGATGCCGATGATGCTGCGCTTCGGCACGGTGATCGATACATCGTTTACCGCCTTCACTTCGCCGTTCTGCGTAAAGAAGCTGGTGCAGAGATGTTCAACCTGCAGGGTATCCTTTTCCATTACATCAACCTCCCCCGCTTACTGATTCTTCAGGTGCGGATCCAGCACATCGCGCAGACCATCGCCCAGAAAGTTAAACGCCAGCACAATCACCATGATGGCAAGGCTGGGCGAAAGGCTCAGCCAGGGCTGATTGTACAGAAACTGCCGTCCGGTGCTCGCCATCAGTCCCCACGACGCCTGCGGCGCTTTGATGCCGATGCCCAGAAAGCTCAGCGAGCTTTCCGAAAGGATTGCCGAGGGAATATTCAGCGTAAACAGCACGATCAGCGAAGGAATGCAGTTCGGCAGGATATGGCGCAGCATGATGGTGAAGCGCCCCACGCCGATGCAGCGCGCAGCTTCCACATATTCGCTGCTTTTCAGCTTCAGCGTTTCCGCGCGCACGATGCGCGCAACGCTCGCCCAGTTCACCATCGCCAGCGCCAGAAAGATATTGATGATGCCATCGCCCAGCGTATACATGATCACCATCGCCAGCAGCATGGACGGGAACGCCAGCATGATATCCGCGATACGCATGATCACCGCGTCCGTTCGCCCGCCGACAAAGCCCGCGATGATGCCCAACAGCGCGCCGATCAGCATGGACGCCACCGTGGGCACGATGCCCACCAGCAGCGATACGCGCGATCCATACAGCATGCGCGTAAGCACATCGCGTCCGGCTTCATCCGTGCCCAGCAGATGCTTGGCGGACGGCGCGGACAGGCGGCTGAGCAGATCCATTTCATCGAATTCATAGGGCGTAAGGCAGGGCGCAAATATCGCCGCCAGCGCAAACAGACAGATCACGACCGCCGAAATCACCGCCAGCTTGTTTTCGCGGCACAGGCGGCGCACGATGCTCGAAAAGGTTTCGCCCTCGCCGATCTGCGCGCGAAGCGCGGCATTCAGCTTTTCCTGTTTTTTCATGCGTCACGCCCCCTTTCGAATGCGCGGATCCAGCACGGTATACAGGCAATCCGCAACCAGATTGCCCAGAATTACCAGCGCCGTGGCAAAAAGTATCGTACCCTGCAAAAGCGGAATATCGCGTCCCTCGATCGCCTGCACGGCGAGGCGCCCCACGCCGTTGATCGAAAACACCGTTTCGCAGATCACCGCGCCCGAAAGCAGCGAAGATAACTGCACCGCCATCATGGTAATTACCGGCAGCACGGCGTTGCGCAGCGCATGCACCACGATAACGCCCATCTGTCTGCGCCCCTTGGCGCGCGCGGTATCGATATAATCCTCCTGCATGACCTCCAGCAGCGTGGATCGCGTAAGGCGCGCGATGCTGCCCGCGCTGTTCCAGCCCAGCGCGATTGCGGGCAGGATATAGCCGATCCAGCTATCTACGCCGGAAATCGGCACGAGCTTCAGCTTATAGGCGAACAGATATTGCAGCACCATCGCCACCATGAATACCGGCATGGAAACGCCCAGCAGAGAAAAGCCCATGAACATATAATCCAGCACACCGTTTTTGCGCACGGCGGCGATCACACCGCATACGATGCCGATGATCCACGCCACGAGCGCCGCCGCCAGCGCCAGCCGGAGCGTATTCGGAAACGCCAGACCGATCAATTCGCTCACGCTTCGGTTCAGCGAATAGCTGGTGCCGAAATCGCCGGTCAGCGCGCCGCTGATGTAGCGCCAGAACTGCACGTACACCGGCTGGTCCAGCCCCAGTTCGGCAGTCATCCGTTCGATGGTTTCCAGCTTGGCGTGCTCGCCCATCATGGTGGTGATTGCGTTTCCGGGAATGATGCGCAGCATCACGAATATCAGAAACGCCACGCCGATCAGCACAATCAAAGTCTGGATTATCCGCTTGAATATATTTCTGAACATGTTGCTCCTCTCAATGGGAAAAGACGATGTGATAATACGCGCAAGGCGGACGTTCGAAATTCGAACGTCCGCACATTACCTGCGCGCAGAATGGCTTACTTCAAGGTTACATTTTGGGCGTAGAAGTTGCTGTAGCCCGCCCAGTAGGGCGTGAAGCTTTCCACGCGTTCGCCGATGGCGAACAGATGCGTGTTGCCCAGCAGCGGAACCCACGCCGCATCTTCTTCCACAATCTGCTTTTCCAGCGCCTGATATTCCGCCATGCGTGCTTCATCATCGGTGATGCCGGAAGCCGCCGCCACGCGCGCCATCACTTCTTCATTGGGGTAGTTCAGGCTGCGAATCGCGGTCTTTTCATCGTTGCCGAAGAAGGTGAACATGATGTTGGCGGGATCGTTGTAATCCATCGTCCAGGTATTGATGTAGGCGTCCATTTCGCCGGACTTGCGCACATCCAGCCAGGAGGAAGAATCGTAGGATTTGATTTCGGTCTGAATGCCCACGGCCTGCAGGAACTGCTGAATGACCTGATACATCAGCTGGATATTGCCGGAAGCCGATGCATCCATCGCCAGTTCAAAGTGCACATCGCCATCGGCATAGCCCGCGGATTCCAGCAGCGCGCGCGCCGCATCGGGATCATACGCCGGACGCTCAAGCGCGCTGTTGAAGCCCCAGATGCCCATCGGAATGATGCCGTTTTCAACGATCGCATCGCCAGAATAGATCGCCGCCACGATCGCATCCACATCAATAGCCATCGCGATCGCCTTGCGGACGTTTACATCCTTCAGGAATTCATTGTTTTCGTTCAGCGCGAAATAGGTCAGACCTACGCGGGAGCAGCTGATCAGGCGATCGGCATACTGCGTTTTGTAGGTGGATTCGATGATGGTGGTATCCAGCGATTCCAGATCCAGAATATCCAGTTCGCCGTTCTGATACATCAGATTCTGGGTGGAGGGATCGGGAATGATGGATACGATCATCTTCTTAACCGAGGGTTCTTCGCCCCAATAGAGATCGTTGTACTCAAGGGTGTAATGATCGTTTACCACCCATTCGGTCACCTTGTAGGGGCCGGTGCCGATGGTATCTTCACAGGCGATGCCGAAGTTATCGACCGCTTCCATCGTTTCCTGATCCACAACGGATACGGCAGGGCCGGTCAGTTCCGCCACGAAGCCCGCGTTTGCGGCGCTCAGCGTGATGGTAAAATGGGTATCGTCGATCACGGAAAAACCGGTAAGCGTATCGGCCTCGCCGTTCTTCAGCGCTTCCGCGCCCGCAACCTCCAGCGGAATATCATCGTTCACGCCGCCAGATGTGAGCAGACGTTCGAAGGTGTACTGCACATCAGAAGCCGTCAGCGCGCTGCCATTGGAGAACACCACGCCGTCGCGCAGCGTGAAGGTGTAGGTCTGTCCGTCCTCGGATACCGTGTATTCCGTGCACAGGCTGGGCACGATCGCCGTAGAGCCGTCCGCCTGTACTTCGGATTCAAACAGGCGATCGAACACGTTCATCGGAACCATGTAATTATCGGTGGTCTGCGCTACGTCCATCGTGGTAATATCGTAGAGCGCCGCCACGCGGAGCAATCCGTCCTCGACGGTTTCGGCAATTGCCGCGCCGACGGAGATCGTCAGCAGGGCTGCAATCAGGATCATCGCTGCAATCTTTTTCATGGGATAACACCTCCGTGCGTTTTATGTTCCCATTATACACCGTAGGAAATGCCGTCTGCAACGCATATTCTGCGAAAAAACCTGCAAAAACTGCTGTTTTGCCATGGAAATCCATTTTTTCATTCCCGCTACAGCGTATATGGAAAATCCGCAACCCTTTTTATTTTACGGATTGCGGATCATTTCAGCTATTTTTATTGCTGTTGTTTATTTGCGTTTGCCTTCGCAATTTCACGAAGAATGGTATTGACCATGGATACCGTCGTGGGAATGCCGCCCTTTTTGCCGCGCACGACAATCGAAGTAAGATCGCTGTCAATCAGCTTTTCCTTCAATTGTACAACGCTGGCAAAACCGGTGCACGCTGCCAGAACGCATACGTCGCTCATCGGTTCGTGCGCCCTGCGGTAGATCAGGCGGTTGATTGCCGCCGGCGCGCTGCCCACCACCATCAGTTTGGGACCGGCGAGCGCCAATCCGCAATCCACGGCAATTTCCGCGCGGGTTACCCTGCGCTGCTCCGCCAGCATGATCACCTGCGGATCTTCAATGAAGGAAATCACTTTCGCGCCGCGGTTGCCCATTAGCGAAGCATCGATGCTGTTGGCGACGAGCATCGTATCTGTGATGATCGTGCCGCCCATTTCAAGCAGTCGTTTAATGTGCGTCAGTGCCGTTGGGCTGAAATATATGCTCTGCGAAAGCGCATGATCGCCCGTTTCCATTTCGATTTCAGATAAAATAGTGGACATTTCCTGCGTAATATAAGGAAGTCCTATACCGTGCCGATTTTTATCGGTCTGCAGCCTGCGTATCAAGATAACACTCTCCAATTCATCGGTCGTTTTAAGCACAATAGGTCGACACATACAGATTAGATTATTTTCGCTTTATTGTCAAGTGTTATCTTGTTGTATTGCTGTTAATTTACATTTAGTTCTCATTTTGCATATTTTGTTTCAACAACAGGAAATCTGCCCCCGTAATCCGTAGGAAATTCCCTCATTTTGAGCTTTAACGACAGGAAATACTTCCTGGTATTCTGCATCGTAAATGTATTCATTCGGTTTTTCTTTCGAATATCATCAGTATTGCCCATATTATTCGTGATGTATTTAGTGATATCATTTCCGTTTATATTGAATATTTTTGATTTTTCCGTACAAATCTATTCTCCGGGTTTGATTTTTGTTCTTAATATTTGCGATTTATTTTATTCATTATGTACAGTATTTTGAATTGGTCAAATCTAATTCACTCTGGCTGTTCCCTATAATACTTGGATTTTTAAAGACGAACGCTAGCAAAACTGGGCAAAACAAAAACGACTGGCCAATCCATCTGCAAATGAACCAGCCGGTCGCTCAGGATGATTTTCTATTTAATACATATACCCGTCGTAATCATCTTCCCACTGCGGATAATTCGCGATCTTCTTGTAGATTCCCTCCAGGCTGCCCATATCCAGCGGTTCTTCGATTCGATCCTCGGCGATGACGCTTACCGGACGGCAGATCGAGTCCTCGTCCGCCCATGCAAAGCAGCCGTAGGTGACCTGCGAGGATACGACGCCCGGCTCGTAGGCGTGCACCAGCTTATCGCCCTTTTCCGTATAGAAATAGAACATGCTGCCGGTTTCATCGCCGTATTGAAGCGTTGTGATATAGCAGAAATAATCCGTCGTTCCGTACAGCTGTTTGAAGGCGTACAACACGGACGTGCTGCTGGATACTTCATTGCTGTCGTCCAAGAAAGTGCCCGCCCAGCGCGCTTCCGCGGGATGCGCTTCCAGCGTTTCCACATCGGTAAATTCCGCGGAGGTCAGGCTCATGTAGAGATAGACGTAATCCGCGTTCCATTCGGCGATCTGATCCGCAGAAAAATCGAGCGTGATCTGATCCTTCGCCGTTCGGGTCAGGGTGATTCCGGAATTCTTCGTGCAATAATGATCATCGTCGATCTGATAGATATCGCCGGAGAACAGCGTTTTGCCGCTGCCATAATCGTTCAGCTCCGCCAGAATGTAGGGATTTCCGTTTTCATCCGTCGTAAATCCATCGGTTCCGCGCAGACGCTGGCAGGAAATCTTCAGTTCCAATCCCGTTCCCTGCGCATAATACAGGCCGACCCAATCGCAGTATTCTCCGCCGGTATATTCGCGCCATTCCGACCAGCTGTTCAGACCGATGTATTCCAGATCGATCGGGCGAATCAGTGGCTTGGACAAATCCTTCAGCGCATATGCGGGCGCTGTCGCGATTAGCATCACGATAAGGCAGACCGCCGCCATTTTAATCAGCAATCCATTTTGTTTATTCTTCGACATAAGCATAGCTTGCCCTCCCTTTGTTTCCGTTCCGTCCTTTATTGTAAGATTCTTCCTTTGCGGTTACAATCTGTGACAGGATTTGTGCATACTTTGACACGCTTTCTGTCACAATCTGGTCAGGCGCGCGGAAATATATTATACTGAAAGTGGAAATATATATATGGAGGAAACAGCATGAAACGTTTTTTGGGAATAATGATCGCATTTCTGTTCGTCTTAACGTTTGCGCACGCCGCCCTCGCCGGCGAAATGCCCGTCCGGCGCGACTGCATCGCGATAAATATGGATGGCAGCTGGCAGGATTACAATCTGGAAGTGAACGAATACGCCTACTGCCCGATTACGATCGCGTTCAACGGCCGTCTGGACGTGAGCGTTCAAACCTGCTTCGACAACATGCATTACGTGTATCTTCTGGATCAGAACTATGAAACGATCAGCTATGCATCCGTCTACGGCAGCGGCGAAGCATCGCCGGAGGTTACACGCTTCACCTTCGATCTGACCGCCGGCGCCTATTACATCCGCGTGGAATCCTGGAATGATTGCAGCGGCGTTTTCCGGATCAAGGCCGGCTTCACGCCCTCGACCGCGCCCACGCCGGACGGCGGAAGCAGCTTCCAGACGGCGGCGGACTATGCGCCCGCGATCGTAACCGGCTTTGTTTCTTCAAACGGACTTCCATCGATGTCGCAGAATCTGGAGGATTACTACAAGTTCAGCGCGGAAAAGGGCGCGTACAGCATCATCATCGCCGCAACCGATCCCGAAAGCAGCCTGTCCTGCGAAATCTACGATTCCGCCTATCAGCCGGTGCGCACCGTGTACAGCTACAACGGCGCGGCGGAGGTGGAATTAAACGACGGCGTATACTACGCCCGCGTGCTCCCCGAAAACGCGCTGTCCGGCGATTATCTGCTGAAGATCGACAAAAAATAAAGAACGTTACGAAAGCGCCTGCGGCCAACCGGTCGCAGGCGCAATATTATATCTGATCAATGTAGCGCCGGAGCAGTTCCAGCGTTTCTTCTGTAGAATAGACCATCGGGCTGCCCGTCAATCCCTGCAGGAAATCCGCGAATACCTTGCAGATCGTGTTTTCCGCGATGTGGATATCGCAGGCATACGCGCCGTATACGAAGGCGTTCGTCGTATAGATATGAATTCCCGTCTGCGGCGACAGATAAAAGCTCAGGTAATCCGGAATTTTCAGCTGTCCGGGGCGCACGATTAGCCCGCGAATCGCACCGTTTGCAATTTCATCATACAGCGATTGCAGCATCGCCTTCAGATCGGCTTTTTCCAGCGGCGGCACGTACTGCGGCGGCAGATCCTGCAGCGTGCAGGTTTGAATCATGTCCGAAAGACCCTTTTCCGTGAATATCGTCAGATAGTTCTTTTTGATCTGGCGAAGTACGGAAAAATGGTGTTCTACCAGACGGAACATTTCCTCATACGGCATATCGCCACTGTTCAAGTATTTTCGGATCACGTTCGGCGTGAAATACCGTCCGGGACACGGCTGCGACATGATCACCTGCAGCGCATCCGGCGCGGTACCCCGAATGTACTCCGTCAGCACCTCCAATATGTTGGCGCTGCATTGAATCAGCGGATCGAAATTCGCAATCAGCGTTTTGAACCAGCTGCCGTAATACGCGACCAGATCGCGATCATCGCAGATCTGTGCGGTGGTCAGATCATCCGATAATGTGATCAGGTAATGCGGCGTTACGATGTAGCGGTACATCGGCGATACCGCGATCGCGCCGACCGATTCCGTAAAATAGTACGGCCGATAGCTGCCGCGCGAAGCCAGGCACAGCGGAATCACGGAGCCGAGCTTTTTCAGATTCTGCCTGCGGGATTCGCTTTGCATTGCGCGCAGGGAAAGCAACTCCGTCACATGAAAGCTTCTGCCGTTCAGCCAGAGCTCCATCAGTTCCATGGTGATATCCAGCTTATCCGGCACAAACAGCATAAATTCTGCCTTCGGCACATGCGCCGTTTCATAGATCAATACGGATCGTATCGCGCTGTGCACCGCATATTCCCCGCGAATCAGCTGATTGACCATCGGAATTGCGCCGACCTCCGGAGGCGGCGGCATGACGAAGCGAATCGCGGAAAGATTGTTCAGAAGATCGCATACCGCCTGCCGGTTTTCATAGGCCTCCTCGCCCTGAAGGTGCAGATCGTACAGCCGGAAAAACTCCTGCCGTTCATCGATGGTCATATTGAAATGCGATGCGAGCGATTTCAGCGCCGGATACGGCAGCGTCCGATCACCCGACATCGCCTTGTGCAAAAGCGTTCTTTCAATATTGCAGCTTCGGGCGACCGAGGATACGGTTTCGCCGCTCACAACAATCCGCGCTTTCAGATAATCGCCGAATTTCGACATTTCAGCAATATGCCTCCGCAGGCCGCACGATTGCGCAGCCGGTTTCCTGATCGAATCCATCCATCACCAACAGCGATTTTGCGCCCTTCACGCGCTTTTCCACCGGTTCCGCGGTGGAAATCATCACGCACACGCCGACGACCTCCGCCTGGAATTCGCGCATCATATCCACCATGCCCTGCAGCGTTCCGCCGCCCTTCATGAAATCATCCACGATCAGGGCCTTCTGGCCGGGCTGCACGGCTCTGCGCGCGAGCGCCATGGTTTCGATGCGTTCATTTCCGCCGCCCGCGATATAATTGATCTTCACCGCGGAGCCTTCGTAGGCGCGGCTGTCGCGGCGCGCGATCACCAGCGGCACATCCAGCATGCATGCGGTCATCAGCGCGATCGGAATGCCCTTGGTTTCCATCGTCAGCACGAAATCCGGTTCGTGATCGTAATACTGGGAAGCCAGAATCTCGCCCAGCGATTTCGCGATTTCGGATTCCGCCGTGACGTCCGACGTATACAGAAATCCGCCCGGCAGCATTCTGCCCGGCTGGCGCAGACGTTCGGAAAGCGCGTCCAGTATCCGCTTCGTGCGCGCCGCGCTGGGCATCGCGCGATAGCGAACGCCGCCCGCCGCGCCCGCGACGGTTTCGATTTTGCCCAGATCGAACGCCTTGAAGGATGCGCTGATCAGATCGATATCTTCGCTGATGGTAGATTTTGCGGAACCGAACATTTCGCAGAATTCACTGAACGTATGAATGCGGTTCGGGGTGTCGGTCAGAATGTGCGTCATCGCGCCCAGCCGTTCATTTCGCTTGATCTTGTCCATTTCGATGCTCCTCTACCCGAATTATATTTCAATATTTATTATTATAATTCGGTATTGTTAGAATTCCATCATTTTTTCTGTTAGTTTTCGAACTCCACGAACTTTTAACGAAGAAACGCCCGCAAAAGCGGATGGATGCTTGCAGTTTTGCGCCGATTCAACTATAATGTATGGTAGGGTTATTGTGAAAAGATTTATCCTTTGTATTTGGAGATGCATATACATGACGGCTAACATCCATGATTTTCGCGGCAAGCACGTACATTTTATCGGCGTAGGCGGCAGTTCCATGTCGGGCCTCGCCGGTTTGCTTCAGGAAGAGGGCTATATCGTAAGCGGTTCGGATAAAACGCGCTCCCACAAAACGGATCATCTGGCAGAAAAAGGCATTGAGATTCACATCGGCCACGGTGCGCAGAACATTCATGGCGCGGATGTAATCGTATATTCCGCCGCCATTTCTCCGGATAATATCGAACGTTCGGAAGCGCGCAGATTGAACATTCCGCAGATCGAGCGCTGCGATCTGATCGGTCAGTTGATGGCGGGCAGCAATTTTGCCGTGGGCGTGAGCGGTACGCACGGCAAGACCACCACCACATCCATGCTGGCGCAGGCATTTTTGTCCGCCGGACTCGATCCCAGCATTCATATCGGCGGCGAGCTGGATTTTATCGGCGGCAGCACGCGCAGGGGCGACGGGCACGATTTCATCTGCGAAGCGTGCGAATTCCGCGAAAGCTTTCTGCATTTCATGCCCACCGTGGCGATCATCACCAACATCGATGAAGATCATCTGGATTACTATCGCGATATCGATCACATCGAATCCGCGTTCCAAAAATACGCCGATCTTCTGCCGGACGACGGCTGGTGCGTGGCGTGGGGCGACGATGCGCGCGCACGGCGCGTATGCGTAAACAGCAAATGCAATCATATGACCTACGGAATCGGCGAAGATAATGATCTTCGCGCCGTAAACCTGACCTACGACGAACTGGGGCACGCCGATTACGACGCTTACCTGCATGGTCAGTCGATCGGCCACTTCCACGTGGGCGTTTCCGGCGAAGCCAACATGCTGGACAGCCTTGCGGTGGTCGCGGTCTGTTCGATTCGCGGTGCGGATATGGCCGCCGTCGCGCGGGCGCTTGCCGGTTTCGTGGGCGCGCATCGGCGCAACGAACTGACCAGCGTGACCGACGGCGTAAAATGCTACACCGATTACGGCCACAATCCCGCCGAAATCAAAAACGCCCTGAAGATCGCGGGGCTTCAGCCGCACGGCGAGCTGTGGTGCGTATTCCAGCCGCACACCTATTCGCGCACGAAATCGCTGTTCGATCAGTTTCTGGAAACCTTCTACGCCGCGGATCACGTACTGGTTACGGATATCTGCGCCGCGCGCGAGGTGGATCCCGGCGATATTTGCGCGAGCATGCTGATTGAACCGCTGCGCGCGCGCGGCGTGGATGCGGTGCTGACCCCCACCTTTGATGATGCGGAGGCATACCTGCGCGCCCATTGGCACAGCGGCGATATCATGATCAGCCACGGCTGCGGCGATATCGATCTTTTGAATGAACAGATCGCGCTGCACGGCGATACGAAGGAAAAGGCATAAACTCGGAGGAAATACCCTTGAAAAGATTGAAGATACGAAAGAGCGGATTTACAAAAAAACGCGCCGTATGCGCGCTGATCGCGATATGCCTTTGCGCGGCGACGCTTTGCGGATGCGGAAAACAGGCAGCGCCCTCCGATAATGCGGATCCTGCACAGCAGGGCAACTTCGCGCCGGAAACCACCGCCGCAGGCGGGCTGACCGCCGCGCTGGAACAGACGGCGGCGATCGATCTGACGGCGGACGCAAACATGCCCACCGAGGATTCCCAGCCC
>JABLTK010000869.1_pt1 | contig 20015 bp, 17 predicted proteins | sample 7160131 | NCBI WGS metagenome assembly JABLTK01 (sample SAMN14651221, study PRJNA627086) | human gut metagenome | isolation source: feces | host: Homo sapiens
CGCGCCCGTGGCTGCCGCCCCCGCGCCGAAGGCCGCTCCCGTGCCCGCCGCCGCTCCGAAGGCTGCCGCCGCTCCCGCTGGCGCCGAGTCCATCAAGGCGCCCATGCCCGGCAACATCAACGACGTGAAGGTCACCGCCGGCCAGTCCGTCAGGAAGGGCGACGACCTGGTGATCCTCGAGGCCATGAAGATGGAAAACGAGATCAAGGCGCCCCGTGACGGCGTTGTGGCCAGCGTCAACGTGACCAAGGGCCAGACCGTCAACACCGGCGACGTGCTCGTGTCTCTGAAGTAATCGACTCGTTTCCTCTGAACCCAACCGTAAAAGACGGAAACGACAAAGATTGGAGTTGGATGACATATGAGCCGTATGCAGAGAAAAACGTTCCGCAATCGGTGCTTCGCCATCGCGCTCATTCTGATGCTCGCGTGGATGTGCTCAGCGCTTGCGGAAAACCTCACCTCGGGCAAGACGGACACAGCCGCGCCCGAGGTAACCGAAACCGTTGCGCCGGAAGCGCCCGCCGCGGAGAACACCGAGGCGGCAGCCGAACTTACGACCGAATACAAGGATCCCGAAATCAACTTCTGGGATGGCATCGTGAAAATCGCCAAGTCTACCGGCTTCGCGGGAGGCACCTGGCGTGAGTACGTGATGATCGCCATCGCCTGCCTGCTGCTGTATCTGGCTATCGTGAAGCAGTTTGAGCCGCTGCTGCTCATGCCGATTGCCTTCGGTATGCTGCTGGCCAACCTGCCCCTCGCGGGTCTGATGGGCGACCCCAGCTATTCCTTCTTCGATTCTCTGGAAGCCGCGAAGGCCGCGGCCGTTGCGTCCCGCCACGATGTGGCCGAGATTACCTACCGTCTGGACGAAGCGACCAACACCATGCGCTACGGCATCCAGACCTCCAACGGCGGCCTGCTGTACTACCTGTACAAGGGTGTAAAGCTGGGCATCTACCCGCCGCTGATCTTCATGGGCGTCGGCGCGATGACGGACTTTGCTCCCCTGATCGCCAATCCCTCCGCGCTTCTGATGGGCGCGGCCGCGCAGCTGGGTATCTTCATCACCTTCATCGGCGCGAAGCTGCTTGGCTTTAATGCCCGTGAAGCCGGCGCCATCGCCATCATCGGCGGCGCGGACGGCCCCACGGCCATCTTCGTCACCACGAAGCTCGCCCCGCACCTGCTTGGCCCGATCGCCGTCGCCGCGTATTCGTACATGGCGCTGGTGCCGGTCATTCAGCCCCCGATCATGAAGGCGCTCACCACGCAGAAGGAACGCATGATCCGCATGGGTCAGCTGAGAAGCGTCTCCAAGACCGAGCTGGTCATCTTCCCGATTCTGGTTACCATCATCGTGTCCCTGCTGCTGCCGGACGCCGCGTCCCTGGTCGGCATGCTGATGCTGGGCAACCTGATGCGCGTGTGCGGCGTGACCGAGCGCCTGAACAAGACCGCTCAGAACGAGCTGTGCAACATCGTCACCATCTTCCTGGGCCTGACCGTCGGCGCGACCACGAAGGGCACCACGTTCCTCACGTGGAGCACCATCAAGATCGTTATCCTCGGCGTCATCGCCTTCAGCTTTGGCACCGCGGGCGGCGTGCTTCTGGCCAAGCTCATGAACAAGCTCTCCGGCGGCAGGATCAATCCGCTGATCGGCTCCGCCGGTGTATCCGCCGTTCCGATGGCGGCGCGCGTATCGCAGAAAGTGGGACAGCAGTATGATCCCGGCAACTTCCTGCTGATGCACGCCATGGGCCCGAACGTTGCCGGCGTTATCGGCAGCGCCGTGGCGGCGGGCGTGTTTATCGCCCTGTTCGGCTGATCGAATCGTTAATTAGGAGGAAGTTATCATGGGAAAGGTAATGATTACTGATACCATTCTTCGCGACGCCCATCAGTCCCAGGCCGCAACCCGTATGCGCACTGAGGACATGCTGCCCGCCTGCGAAGTACTGGATAACGCCGGTTTTTATTCTCTGGAATGCTGGGGCGGCGCGACGTTTGACAGCTGCCTGCGCTTCCTGAATGAAGACCCGTGGGTGCGCCTGCGCAAGCTGCGCGAGGCCATGCCCAAGACGAAGCTGCAGATGCTGTTCCGCGGCCAGAACATTCTGGGCTACAAGCATTATGCCGACGACGTGGTGGATGAGTTCGTCCGCCTGTCCATCAAAAACGGCATCAACGTCATCCGCATTTTCGACGCGCTGAACGATCCCAGAAACCTCAAGCAGGCCATTGACTCCACCAACAGGTACAACGGCATCTGCGAGGTGGCCATGAGCTACACCGTCTCTCCCGTGCACACCGAGGATTACTTCGTAGACCTCGCCGTACAGTTCGAGAAGATGGGCGCGCAGAACATCTGCGTGAAGGACATGGCGAACCTGCTGCTCCCGTATCAGGCCTACAGCCTGATTAAGAAGCTGAAGCAGGCGCTGAAGAAGGAAACGCTCGTGCACCTGCACACCCACAACACCACCGGCACCGGCGACATGGTCAACCTGAAGGCCATCGAGGCGGGCGTGGACATCGTGGACTGCGCGCTGTCCCCGCTGGCCAACGGCACCTCTCAGCCCGCGACCGAGTCTCTGATCGCCACGCTGCAGGGCACCGAGTATGACACCGGCATCGACCTGAACGAGCTGACCAAGGCCACCGAGCATTTCCGCAAGGTCGCCCAGAAGCTGCAGGCGGAAGGCATCCTGGATCCCAAGGTGCTGCGCGTGGACGTGAACACCCTCAAGTATCAGGTGCCCGGCGGCATGCTGTCCAACCTCATCAACCAGCTCAAGCAGGCCGGCAAGTCCGACAAGCTGTACGAGGTGCTGGCGGAGGTTCCGCGCGTGCGCAAGGACTTCGGCTATCCGCCGCTGGTCACGCCCACCAGCCAGATCGTCGGCACGCAGGCCGTGATGAACGTCATCGCGGGCGAGCGCTACAAGATGAACCCCAAGGAGTCGCAGGGCCTCATGCGCGGCGAATACGGCAAGCTGCCGGCGCCCGTGAACGAGGAAGTGCGCCGCAAGGTTATCGGCAACGCGAAGGTCATCACCTATCGTCCCGCCGACGACCTCAAGCCCGAGATGGAGAAGTATCGCAAGGAGTGCGCCCGCTGGTATACCCAGGAAGAGGACGTGCTCAGCTACGCGCTCTTCCCGCAGGTTGCCCCCAAGTTCTTCGAGTATCGCCAGGCCGAGCAGCTCAAGCTCGACAACAGCGTGCTGGATAAGAAGAACAACGCAATGCCCGTGTAAGATCGCAGGGGCGATTGCCTGAACGAAAGGGACGTCTGAAGCTTCGGACGTCCCTTTTGCGTAGAAATGGGGGAGAGGGATGAATCAGGCGGAGGTCTGTCGGTATCTGGACGAGCATGGAATTTCCTACGAGAAAATGGAGCACAGAGCTGTGTACAACATGGAGGAGGCCGAGGCGCTCCGGCTGCCGCACCCGGAATGGGACGCGAAGAACCTGTTTGTCCGCGACGACAAAAAGCAATTCTATGCCCTGATCACCGTGAAGGGCGACAAGCGGGTCGATCTGAAGGCGTTCCGCAAAGCGCAGGGACTGCGGAATCTTTCCCTTGCGTCGGAGGAGGAGCTGATGGGCTATATGCGGCTTTCACCCGGAACCGTGTCGCCGCTGGGGCTTCTGAACGACCCGGCGCACCGCGTTCATTTCTACATCGACGCGGAGCTGGCGGAGGGCGGAATCGCCGTCCATCCGAACGAAAACACGGCCACGCTCTGGCTGCGGACGGCGGACTTGATTCATTTTCTGCGGGAATATGGGACTGAAGTGCGCGTGGTGAAAATCTGAAACTACAAAGAGAACGTCGGAGGTTTCCGGCGTTTTTTTGTTCAGATGTTTTCTGTAGAAGTTATTTTTATATAGCAACATCGTGCGCAGAGAAAAATTATGAGCTTTTACATCGCAATAAATTGGACTAAAACAAAAAAAGTGTGATGAAAATTTGTCCAAGGTGCTTGACAAAAGAAGGAATATCAAATAAAATATCCATATGGTTAAACGCGGACGATGAACGTAACAATATGGAGGATGGAGTTCATGAGCGATCTGGCAGTCAGAAACCATCGAACCCTCGGAAGACGCGTGTCCCGCTGGGCACATGAACGGAAACTGGGAAGAAACTGGCAATTCTATCTGATGCTTCTGCTGCCCCTCGCGTGGTATTTCATCTTCTGCTATATGCCCATGTACGGAATTACCATCGGCTTCAAAAAATACAAGGCCGTCGTCGGCATCTGGAACAGCGAATGGCTGGGCTTCAAGTGGTTCCGCGATTACTTTGCTTCCCCGTATTTTACGCGCACCTTGTACAACACCCTTTCCCTGAGTCTTTTATCACTCGTGTGCGGCTTTCCGCTGCCGATTCTGCTTGCGCTGATGCTCAATGAGGTTTCCAACCGCGCCTATCAGAAATTCGTTCAAAACGTCACCTACATCCCGCACTTCCTCTCCACCGTCGTCATCGTCGGCCTGCTGAGCAGCTTCACCAACCGCGATTACGGCATTGCGAACAAGGTCATCGAGTGGGCGGGCGGTACGCCGGACAACTGGATGCAGGTTCGCAGCATGTTCCGGCCGCTGTACGTCGGCTCCAGCGTGTGGCAGAACATGGGCTGGGATTCGATCATCTACATCGCCGCGCTGGCCGGCATCGACCCGCAGCTGCACGAGTCGGCCTACATCGACGGCGCGAACCGCTTCCAGTGCATGTGGCACATCAATCTGCCGGGCATCATGCCCACGATCGTCATTCTGCTGATTCTAAACTCCGGTCACGTGCTGTCGGTCGGCTTCGAAAAGGTCTACCTGATGCAGAACAACATGAACATGGACGTGTCCGACGTAATCGCGACCTACGTATACCGAATCTCGCTCCTCGATTCCAACCAGTTTGAGCTTTCAACGGCCATCGGTCTGTTTAACTCGGCCATCAACTGCGCGGTTCTGGTGATCGTGAATCAGATTTCCCGCTCGCTGGGCGAAACCAAGCTGTGGTAAAGGAGGAAGGGGCAATGTCGCAGAAAATCGCAGCCCGGGCGCTGAGGAAGCCCGCGCACAATTCCCGCAAGGCCAAAGAGGATATTCTCTTCGAGTGGATCGTATACTTCATTCTGGCGCTGCTTTCGATCATCATCGTGTATCCGCTGTGGTTCGTGATCATCGCGTCATTCTCTGAGGCGAAAATGGTTATCTCCGGCGAGGTACTGTGGCGGCCGGTGCATGTGACGCTTGAGAACTACGCCGAGTGCCTGAAAAACGGCGACCTGATGATCGGCTACCGCAACTCGCTGGGCATGCTGTTTCTGGGAACCGCGGTGAACCTCGTGCTGACCATCCTGTGCGCGTATCCGCTGTCCCGCCGCGACCTGTGGGGCAAGAGCGGCATCATGCTGTACGTCACCTTCCCGATGTTCTTCTCCGGCGGCATGATTCCCACCTACCTGCTGGTGAGCAAGACGCTGCACCTGACCAACAGCTGGTGGGCGGTCATTCTGGTGGGCGGCATCGCGACATACAATATGATCATCATGCGCACGTTCTTCTCCGGCTCCATTCCGTATGAATTGCAGGAGGCGGCGCAGATCGACGGCTGCACGCCGTTCGGCATCCTGTTTCGAATCATCCTGCCGCTGTCCATCCCGGTCATCTGCGTCATCGGCCTGTACTACGGCGTATTCCTGTGGAACAGCTACTTCCAGAGCCTGATCTACCTGACGGACAAGAACAAGTGGCCGCTTCAGCTGTTCCTGCGGCAGATTCTTGTGGCGAACGACGTTTCCGCCGTCGACGGCGGCGCGTCTGTGGACGAAATGGCACGCCGCGCCATGCGCGCGGAGACGATCAAGTACGCCATCGTCGTGCTCGCGTCGGTGCCCATGCTGATCATCTACCCGTTCGTGCAGAGATACTTCGTAAAGGGCGTCATGATCGGCTCGGTCAAGGGCTGATCGCAAACGGATTTCTTGAGCGGCTCGACCGCTTTTGAAAAAAACAAAAAGGGGGTCCCACCATGAGGAAACTTGCTCTGCTGTTGGCAGCCCTGCTGGCGCTGTCGTGCTTCGCGGCGTTCGCCGAAATCGAAGGCCCGCGCATCGACAATTCGCTCTACCCGCTGGTAGACGAAAAGATCACCATTACGATGACCCACGCCTATACGGACGTCATGCCCGCCGACTGGAGCACCGTCTGGTTCTGGCAGCAGCTCGAAGAGCTCACCAACATTCACATTGAGTTCACCCCGGTTCCCTCCTCCGACCGCGCTACCCGCCTGAACCTGATGTTCGGCGCGAACGAGCTGCCGGATATCCTCTTCAAGATGTCCGTGTCCAGCACGCAGCAGTCCCAGTACGGCGCTGAAGGCATGCTGCTCGACCTCACCAAGTATCTGGACGTGATGCCGAACTTCAAGTACTGGCTGGATGCGTATCCCACCGCCCGCGCGGCTGTGACGCAGAGCAACGGCGCCATCTACGGCTGCCCCTACATCCTGACCGGCTACGCTATCCGCATGGGCAGCCGCATGTTCTACAACCGCGAGGTTCTGGACTATGCCGGCTTCGAGAATCCGCCGACGACGCTCGACGAGTTCTATGACTACCTCTCCAAGATCAAGGACTTTGATTACAACAAGAACGGTATCGACGATACCATCCCGTGGGGCTTCTCCGATTGGAATCAGCTGGACTACACGCTGGCCGGCTCCTTCGGTCTGATGAACCGCGGCTCCTCCTGCTACTGGTTCGACCAGAATGAGGACGGCACCGGCCGCTTCTGGCACACCGCCGAGGGCTACAAGGAGCTCATGCGCTACTGCAACAAGCTCTATTCCGAAGGCCTGCTGGATCCCGACCTGTTCACCGACACCTTCGCGCAGCTGATCACCAAGTGCCAGACCGGCCGCACGCTGACCTACTGCTTCGTGAACAACAGCCCGGTTTCCGGTGCCTACGAAGCGCAGAGTGTTCCGATGACCGAGCCGCTCACCGGCTACAATGGCGAGAAGATGTGGAGCGCCTACTCCATGCCCGCCAGCCAGAGCGCGAACTTCTGCATCACCAGCAAGTGCCCCGAAGAGTACCGTGAGATCATGGCTCGCTGGGCGGACTACTTCTACTCCGTGGAAGGCATGGTTGCCTACTTCATGGGCGAAGAGAACGTGACCTACACCTACGACGCGGAAACTGACACCTACGCGCTGACCGACATGGTTCTCAAGGATCCCAACGGCCGCAACTTCGAGCAGGTTCAGTCTCAGTGGTGCACTTGGGCGGGCGGCATGAACCCCTCCTGCGCGACCAACGAGCTGTTCAAGGGCGGCGAGACCTGGCCGATCTCTCTGGAATCCGCGGCCGGTCTGATCAACTACACGCCTGACGCCGTGGGCGGCGCCGTGTGGGCTCCCTTCGTGTTCGATCCGGACACCGCTTCCCGCATCTCCGTTCTGACCGCGGACTTCGACACCTATCTTGACGAGTGGGTTGGCAACTTCATCACCGGCAAGAAGGACGTTGACAACGATTGGGACGAGTACGTGAACGGCTTCGACGCGCTGGGCGTGCCGGAGTACCTGGGCTACATCGACGCCAAGATCGACGAGAAGGGCCTGTAATTCAGCCTTCCCGATCAATCGGGCAAAACTGAAAAGACTGCCGTGAGGTTCGCTTCACGGCAGTTTCTTTTGAAAACGCGGAATTTTATTCCGCGGATGAAAGGGAACGTAAGACAAAACTTCCCGCGTTCCCTTCTGCGGATATGGGAGGGTATTTCAGGCTTGCGGCGGAAATGCTCGTCGATCTCGCGCATGCGCTCCATCTGTTTTACGCCGAACGGACAGCGCCGCTCGCAATGGCCGCAGCGCAGGCACGCGTCGGCCTTCACGGACAGCTTGGTATAGTGGTTCGCGGCAATCGCGCCGCCCGCGAGGGCAAGGTCGTAATACTCGTTCACAAGGCCGACGTCGATGCCCGCAGGGCAGGGCTGGCAGTGGTTGCAATACACGCACGTGCCGGTGACTGCGTCCGTCTTGAACGAGCCGATGACGGAATAATCCTTCTCCGCGTCGGTGGCGGTGAGGAAGTGGAGCAGCTGGTCGAGGTGGGCGAGGGTCTGCACGCCGGGCGCGGCCACCAGCACGCCGGGGCGGTCGAGCGCGTATTGCAGGCACCGGGCGTGCGTCAGAGCCGTGCCGAACGGGGATTTCTCGGCGCTCAGGCCGCTGACCGCCTGCGCCATTCAGTTGCTCGGTTTCAATTGTCAAGCGCTTCCGCGGAATGCTTGAAATGACGGTTGCGTTCGTGTATAATGAGAGAAAAACTAGGGAGGATACCCATGAAAATTACCGATATTCGCCTGTGGAAGCTGTCTGTGCCGCTGCGTGCGCCCTTCAAGACGGCGCTGCGCACGGTGTATCGCGTGGAGGACGTCGTGGTCGAGGTGCGAACGGACGAGGGCGCGGTCGGCTGGGGCGAAGCGCCGCCAACCGGCAAGATCACCGGCGACACGTTCTCCGGCATCGTGGGCGCGATTCGCGACCATATCGCCCCGTCGGTCATCGGGCGCGAGGTGGAAGCGCTGGAGCCGCTGCTTCAGACGATTCAGTCCTGCGTCGTGAAAAACACCAGCGCCAAGGCCGCCGTGGATATGGCGGTGTGGGATCTGTACGGCCAGAAGTACGGTCTGCCGGTCTACAAGCTGCTGGGCGGCGGACGCACGAGGATTGAAACGGACATCACCATCAGCGTGAACGACCCGGGGGTCATGGCCGAGGATACGCGCGAAGCCATTCGCCGCGGCTACGGCTGCCTGAAGGTCAAGGTGGGCGCGAACCCGGCGCTGGACGTGCGCAGGCTTGCGGCGGTGCGCGAGGCGGCGGGCGCGGACACGATTCTGCGCATCGACGCGAATCAGGCGTGGCAGCCCAAGGAGGCCGTGCGCATCCTGAACGCCATGCAGGATCGCGGTCTGGATATTGAATTCGTGGAGCAGCCCGTGGCCGCGCACGATTTCGAGGGTCTTAAATACGTCACCGAGCGCAGCAGCGTGCCGGTGCTGGCCGACGAAAGCGTATTTTCGCCCGCGGACGCGCTCAAAATCATGCAGATGGGCGCGGCCGACCTGATAAACATCAAGCTGATGAAGTGCGGCGGCCTGTATCCGGCGCTGCAAATCGCGTCCGCGGCCGAGGTGTACGGCGTGCCGTGCATGATCGGCTGCATGCTGGAAGCGAAGATTTCCGTGAACGCCGCCGTGCATCTGGCGTGCGCGCGCGGAATCATCACGAAAATCGACCTTGACGGCCCCGTGCTCTGCTCCGAGGATCCCGTGCTGGGCGGCGCGGTGTTCGCGGAGAAGGATATTACCGTGTCGGATGCGCCCGGACTCGGCGTTTGCGGCGTGGAGGAAGGCTACCTGACGCTCATTCCTGAAAACTGAAGAAGAATGGAAAACTGGCTCCGGGTGCATCTGGTGTGCGCCCGGATTTTTTGTAGAGCAAAAGACGAATATTCCCTCCTTAAATTCAATATTCATGCGGAAAATGATGCATAAAAATTGCTGAAAAAGTAGGATTGTGCGGCTTGATTTCAAGAGCGACATGCAATCATGCAAAAATGCATGGAAATGACGAGAATTAGCGCAAAAATTGCAGGAATAGCCTGTGTAAAAATTCATATTCACGCTTGACAGATGCATGAGCCGATGGTATTATAATCGCAATTTTGCAGGACTCAACAATCTGATCTGCAAAAATGAAAGAAGGGGGATTCCAATCATGAAGAAAATGCTGTGCATGCTGCTGGCCATGGTCATGATCCTCGCCGTTTTCCAGGTATCGTTTGCCGAGGAGAGCGCCTACAAGATCGCCATCCTGACCGGCACCACAACCCAGGGCGAGGAAGAGTATTACGCCGCCAGGGCGCTGATGGAGAAATATCCGGGCGTCGTCGTCCACGATACCTATCCGGACAACTTCTCCTCCGAGGTTGAAACCACCATTTCCAAGCTGATCGCGTTTGCAAACGATCCCGCAGTCAAGGCGATCATCTTCGTGCAGGGTGTTCAGGGCGCGACCTCCGCGTACACGCAGATTGCCAAGGATCTGGGCCGCGAGGACATTCTGCTGATCTGCGGCGTCCCCGCCGAGGATCCCAGCGCCATTTCTCCCGCCGCGGACATCATTCTGGCGGTTGACGAAATCGGCTGCGGCTATCAGGTTGCCGACAAGGCGGCGGAGTGGGGCTGCGACGTGATCGTGCACTATTCCTTCGCGCGTCACCTTTCCTATGAGACCATCGTCGCCAAGCGCGACGCGATGAAGATGACCGCCGAGAGCTACGGCATCGAATTCGTTGAGAGAGACTGCCCCGACCCGACGCTCGACGCCGGTATGTCCGGTGCGCAGGCGGCCGTGCTGGAGGATGTTCCGAAGGTCATGCAGGAATACGCCGGCAAGAAGGTCTGCTTCTATTGCACCAACTGCGGCATTCAGGTTGCGCTTCAGCAGGCCGTGCTCGCCGAGCCCGACGCCTACTACGCGCTGCCCTGCTGCCCGTCCCCGTATCACGGCTATCAGGAGGCCTTCGGTCTGACCGCCACGTACGGCGATATTGAAGGCGCGATTGAGAACCTCGCCAAGTTCCTCGATGAGAAGGGCGCGGCGGAGCGCTTCTCCACCTGGTCGATCCCGGTGAACATGTCCATGATCAATGCTTCCTTCGAATACGCCTGCGCGTACGCCGAGGGCAAGGTTGGTAAGATGGACGTGGACTTCCTCACCAAGTGCTTCTCCGACGCAGCCGGTTCCGAGGCCATGCTGGACACCTACGTGGACGCTAAGGGCGAAAACTATTCGAACTACTTCCTCATCCGCTTTGAGCCGATCAACTTCGCGGATTACCTCAAGTAATCGTTCCTGCGAAGGCTTACCGATTTGCGAAGGGCAGAATCCGGCGGCATTCCGGTCGGGTTCTGCCCATAGACGTATTTTGAACCGTTTGGAGGGATACTCCTTGTCCGGCACTTACATTCTTGAAATGAACGATATTTCCAAGGCATACGGCCAGAACGCGGTGCTGAAAAACGTGACGCTGAAGATTCGTCCCGGCGAAATTCACGCGCTGCTCGGCGAGAACGGCGCGGGCAAATCCACGCTGATGAACATCCTCTTCGGCATGCCCGTCATTCATTCGACCGGCGGCTTTCAGGGTGAAGTGCTCGTGGACGGCGTCAGCGAAAGGATTCTGTCGCCGATGGACGCCATGAACAAGGGCATCGGCATGGTGCATCAGGAATTCATGCTGATTCCGGGCTTTACCGTTACCGAAAATATCAAGCTGAACCGGGAAATCGCCCGCCCGTGGGCCGTCAGCAGGCTGCTGGGCCGCGAGCTGGAAATTCTCGATTACGCCTGTATGAATAAAGACGCGCGCGCGGCGCTGGATTCCGTGGGCATGGATCAGCTGAGTGAGGGAACGCCGGTGGGCGGCCTGCCGGTCGGCTATATGCAGTTTATCGAGATCGCGCGCGAAATCGACAAGAAGGGCATGAAGCTGCTGGTGTTCGACGAGCCGACCGCCGTGCTCACCGAGAGTGAGGCCGAGCAGCTGATTCACGTGATGAAGGACATCGCGGCGCGCGGCATCGCTATTATCTTTATCACTCACCGGCTGGGCGAGGTGATGGACGCGGCCGACAGCATCACCATCCTGCGCGACGGTCAGCTGGTCGCCACGCGCAAAAAGACGGAGACCTCCGCCGAGGAGCTGGCGGCGCTGATGATCGGCCGAAGCGGCGAAACGCCGCACGCGGTCGAACGGAAGGCGAGCTCGGATGCGCGCAAGGTCGCCATGAAAATCCGCAATCTCGTGGTCGACATGCCCGGCGAAGCCGTAAAGGGCGCGAATCTGGACGTGTTCGAGGGCGAAATTCTGGGCATCGGCGGTCTGGCCGGGCAGGGCAAAATCGGCCTGCCGAACGGCGTGATGGGATTGTACCCGGCGGAGGGCGAGGTGGAGCTGTTTGGAAAGAAGCTCTCCCTGAACCATCCCCGGCAGGCGCTGGCGAGCGGGCTTGCGATGGTGAGCGAGGATCGCCGCGGCGTGGGACTTCTACTCGATCAGTCCATTGAGGACAACATCGCCTTCAATGCCATGCAGGTGAAGGGCGAGTTCCTTAAAAAGGGCTTCCCGGTCAAGGATACCCGCGCCATTCGCCGCTACGCGGAGGAGCTGATTCGCACGCTCGATATTCGCTGCACGTCGCCCGCGCAGCCTACCGGAACACTCTCTGGCGGCAACCAGCAGAAGGTATGCGTGGCGCGTGCGCTGGCGCTGAAGCCGAAGTTCCTGTTTGTCAGCGAGCCGACGCGCGGCATCGACATCGGAGCCAAGCAGCTGGTGCTGGAAACGCTGTCCCGGCTGAACCGCGAAACCGGGCTGACGATCGTGATGGTTTCTTCAGAGCTTCAGGAGCTCAGAAGCATCTGCCAGCGCATCGCCATCGTATCCGAGGGCAAAATTCACTGCATCCTGCGGCCGGACAGCTCCGCCGTGAGCTTTGGTCTGGCCATGTCGGGCGCGGAAGTGGAAGGGAGTGAGCTGGTGTGAAGAACCGGAAGAAATCCCATAAGGTGACGAGCGCCCTGCTGTTTGCGCTGTCGGCGATTCTGGTGGCTGCATCCATCGCGGGCTACGCGGCGCGCACGAACGGCGGCACGCGCGAAAATCTGAACGAAATGCGCACCTACGCCGTGATGCACGCGGCCACGAGCGGCGTCGTCGAGAGTCTTGTGACCGACGCGGGCGCGGCCAAGCTGAAGGAGCTGCGCGCCCGCAAGGATTTCCGCCAGCTGGGCGGCGACGAGGTAAACCGCATCTATGAGGAAGCCAAGGCGCAGACGCGCGCCGAGTCCGAGGGCAAATACGCCGCGGCGCTGGATACCGTGGATACCGAGGGACTGATTGCACCGATCAACGCCTTCTGCGCGGCGCAGAACGTGTACGCCGAGGCGCGTGAGACGGAGCGGGCGGCGTATGCCGCGCTGTACGCCGAGCTCGTCAAGGCCGTGGGCGACTGGGCGGAACTGACCGAGGGTCTGGATGACGACCAGCTTCTGGCGGCTCTGCAGGCAAAGATTCCGGCGCTGACGAAGCCGGAAAACGCGCATCTGGGCGCGGGTTTCGTGCGCATGGCGCGCACGATGGCGGACGCGGCGAACATGAAAAAGCGCGCGGAGCTGCAAACGCAGCTGACGAGCGCGATGATCTCCTCCGTTTCCAACTGGGAAGAGCTGTATGACGCGGCGGAGGACGACGAAGCGTTGTGGGCGGCGCTCACGGCGCGGCTTTCCGAGCTGAAGGAGAACGAGACGTTCAAAGCCGAGCTTCTGACGGAAGCGCGCGTGTGCATCCAGCAGGCAAAGGACGGCGTGGAAATCGTGGCGCCCTCCCTGTCGGAGACGGACGAGCCCGCGGAGGACGCGGAGATCGTCGTGGACGAACAGTATTTCAGCGTTTCCGAAGCGACCGCCGCGCTTGAAGCGCCGGCGGACGAAGCCTATGACGCGCTGTGGGGCGCGCTGGTGGAGCGCATTCCCGATCTGGATTCGCTGAGCGCGAAGTATAAAAAGCTGATTCGCGCGTCCATCGTGGAAATCGCGGAATCCGAGAACGCCGGATTTATGACGCGCTATCGCATCTATGAAAAGCAGAGCGCGGCTTCGCTGCTCTCCGGCGCGGCAGCGCTGATGATGAAGGCGGCCGCCTATGCCGAGCAGGTACTCATTGCCGGAATCGCGGTTCTGATTCTGGCGCTGGCGGTCATGTTCTGGGGCACGCTGATTCGCAGGCTGGGCGTGCCGCGCACGATCATTTCGCTGTTCTTTATCTATCTTCTGCTGGCGGCGCAGCTGTACAGCATCTCCGTTTCGCTGATGCTGGGCGACGTACTCAAGCGCGTGGGCACCTACGGCATTCTGGTGCTGGCCATGCTGCCCGGCATCCAGTGCGGCATTGGCCTGAACATGGGCATGACGATCGGCTGCATCTCCGGCCTGCTGGCCACGATTATCGCGCTGCAATACAACATGACCGGTGCGGGCGCGCTGATTTTCAGCTGCGTGCTGGGCGCGCTGATCGCGATTCCGCTCGGCTGGGCGTACAGCAAGATGCTCAACCGCATGAAGGGCGACGAGATGACCATTTCCACGTATGTCGGCTTCTCGTTCGTGTCGCTGATGTGCATTGCGTGGATGCTGCTGCCGTTTACGAACCCGAAGATCATCTGGCTTCTGAGCGGCAAGGGACTGCGCGTCACGCATTCGCTGCTGGGGTCGTTCGCGCACATTCTGGATAACCTGCTTTCGTTCCGCGTGCTTGGCGCGGACGTACCGACGGGACTGTTGCTGTTCTTCCTGATGTGCTGTCTGGCCATGTGGATTTTCTCCCGTTCGAAGGCCGGTATCGCCATGTCGGCGGCGGGCTCGAATCCGCGCTTCGCGGAGGCCAGCGGCCTGAACGTCGACCATATGCGCACGCTGGGCACGGTGCTTTCCACCGTGATCGCTGCGGTCGGCATCGTGATCTATTCGCAGGCGTTCGGCTACGCGCAGCTGTATACCGCGCCGCGCCAGCTGGGCTTTATCGCCGCCTCGGCCATCCTGATCGGCGGCGCGACGGTGACGAAGGCCAGGGTCGGCCACGTGATTCTGGGCGTGTTCCTGTTTGAGGGCGTGCTCTCGCTGGGACAGCAGGTTGTGAACGCGGCGGTCGCGGGCGGCGGTCTGTCCGAGGTCATGCGAATCATGATTTCCAACGGCATCATACTCTACGCGCTCACGCAGTCGGGAGGTGTTTCTCGTGACTAATCGGAAGGAAGGCGCTTCGCGCGCGATTCTGGAGAGCGTGAAGAAATACGCGGTTACGTATCTGTTCATTGCGCTGAGCGTGTTTTTCATCGTCGTTTCCGGTCTGGACATGAGCTTTGTTTCCAGTCAGCTGCTTCTGCGGCTGAACCGCAACGCGTTTATCGTGCTGGCGCTGATCATCCCGATTGTCGCCGGCATGGGCATCAACTTCGCCATTACCATCGGCGCGTTGGCAGCGCAGATTGGCCTTCTGCTGGTGATTAACTGGAACATCGGCGGGTTCGGCGGCATCATGCTCGCCGCGGCGATCACGCTGCCCCTCGCGGCCGGGTTCGGCTTCCTGATCGGCAAGCTGCTCAACCGCATGAAGGGGCAGGAAACCATCGGCTCGCTGATTCTGGGCTACTTCGCCAACGGCGTGTATCAGCTTCTGTTCCTGTTCATTTTTGGAAACGTGATTCCGATGAGCGAAAGCGTGACCATCGTCGGCTCGCACGGCATCAAGAACACGCTCAATCTGACCGGCTCGATCAACCTCTACAAGGCCATCGACGGGCTTGTGCAGGTGCCGTTCCTCACGGCGGTGTACGTGCTGGCGGGCGTGGGGCTCGCGCTGTGCGCGGTTCTGCTGCTGCTCAAAAAGGTCTCCGCGAAGAAGGCGGCGCTGTACGCGGCTCTGTGCGCGGCGCTCATCGTCGTGTTCCTGCTGCCCGGCGTGCGCGCGGTGTTCAACGGCGAAAAGGGGCTCAAGCCCACCACTGTGCCGCTGATCACGTGGGTGTTCATCCTGTTTCTGTGCGTGTTCAACGCGTTCATCATGAAAACGCGGCTGGGGCAGAAGTTCCGCGCCGTCGGCCAGAACCGCACGGTTGCCAACGCCGCGGGCATCAACGTTGACCGCACGCGTGTGATTGCCATCATGATTTCCACGGTGCTCGCGGGCTGGGGGCAGATTCTGTTCATGCAGAGCGAGGGCATCGGCGTGTTCCAGACCTATTCGGCGCATGAGCAGGTGGGTCTGTACGCGGGCGCGGCCATCCTCGTGGGCGGCGCGTCCATCGATCGCGCGACCAACGCGCAGGCGCTGATTGGAACCTTCCTGTTTCATTCGCTGTTCATCACCGCGCAGAACGCCGCGTCGAACCTGTTCGGCGATTCCGTCGTGGGCGAATACTTCCGCGCGTTTCTGTCCTATGGCGTAATCGCGCTGGCGCTGGTCATCTACGCGTGGCGCAACGCCCAGCAGAAAAAGAGCGGCAGCGAGCTGTCCATCAAGGGCGACCGTCAACGCAAGGCCGCCAGGGCGCGCTGACCAACACAAAAAACGCTGTCCTTCCGAAGGGGAGTGGCAGCGTTTTTCCATATATGGCGTGTTCAGAACATCCAGCCTTCCCAGAGACGGCGCCACGCGTCCGGGAAGCCCTGCCGCGCGACGGAGCCGGCGGCGGCGACGGGAATGCGGGCGATGGTTCGGCCGTTCAGCAGAATATCGACGGAGCCGATTTCATCTCCGGCGGCGACAGGCGCGGCGACACTGGGCGGCAGGTTGGGCTTCAGCTCGATTTCGGCGGCCTCGGCCTTGTTCATCAAAAGCGTCAGGTCGCCGTCCAGCGCCAGCGGCACGCTGTCAAGGCTTCCGCCGGTCACGGGCATTTCCCCGCGCACGCGCGTGCCCCTTTCCGCCGCGGTGAGCAGGCGATAGTTGGCAAAGCCGTGATCAAACATTTTTTCGGCGCAGGCGAAGCGCTTCTTTCCGCTGCTGCCGCCCAGCACCACGGCGATCAGACGCATGCCGCCGCGCCTGGCGGTGGCGGCGATGCAATATCCGGCTTCGTTTGTGGAGCCGGTCTTGCCGCCGTCGCAGCCGTCGTAAAAGCGAATCAGACGGTTCGTGTTGGTCAGGTCGGTCACGCGGCCGTCGCCGTGATCCACCTTGTCCATCCAGATGCCGGCGTACTTGTAGTACAGCTCGTGTCCGAACAGCGCCGCGGCCATGCGCGCCACGTCGCGCGCGGTGGTGTGCTGTCCCTGTGCGGGCAGGCCGGTGCAGTTCACGAACACGGTATCCTTCATGCCCAGCGCCTGCGCGCGGGCGTTCATCTGCTTCACAAACAGCTCCTGCGAGCCGTACAGATGCTCGGCAATGGCCACGGCGGCGTCATTGGCGCTGCCGACGACGGTGCTTTTCAGAAGGATGTCCAGCGTCTGCACCTCGCCGGTGTCCAGAAGCACCTGCGAGCCGCCCATGCCGGACGCGTTCTTGGATATGGTCACGCGGTCGTCCAGCGACACGCGCCCGCTGTCGACGGCCTCAAGGCACATCAGAATCGTCATGATCTTGACGACGGAAGCGACCGGACGCTTTTCGTCGGCGTTTGTTTCAAAGATAATCTGGCCGCTGGAGGCTTCCATCAGGAGCGCGCTTTTGCATTCCAGCGACACGGGCGCGCGTTCCTCCAGAGGGAGCAAGGACAGCTCCGCGCGCGCCGGCACGAAGAACCCGAACAGAAACACGAGCAGAATGGAAAAACGCCGTCTGAAACCGTGCATGGAAAGCACCTCCCGCCGTTCATTGATGCATCATACGCGCGGAAGGTGTTTTCGATGAATTTTTATGGGAAATCAGACGCGGGATGCGCTATAAAGAAGTCAACTTTGCGTCTCGCGGAACGCGTCTTCGGCGAAGCGAACGATGGGGGATGGGTCGGAGAGCGAATGCGGATGGTGATCGCAGTCCGGCTTCAGAATCGTTTCAACCGTTTCGCCCGCGGCACGGCGGCGTGCTGCGAAAACGGCCCCGTTTTCCTCATAGGGAACCACGCGGTCGGCCAGACCGGCGACGAGCAGGATCTTCGCACCCTTCAGCGCGGGATCCGCGGCGCGGTCGACGGGGTTCTGATTAAAACAGACTGTGGTCTGTTCTGTCAGGCCGTAGCAGGTCAGGCACTCGGCCCATTCGCGCGGCCAGCGTTCGGCCTTGCCCATGCCGCCGGGCCAGCTGCGAATGTCGAGCACGGGCGCGTCCAGATACAGCGCCGCGAAGCAGCCGGGATGGGCGAGGGCGAAGTTGACGGCGTACAGGCCGCCGCGGCTGAAGCCGAAGATCACCGGGGAGGGGCTGAGCGCGTATTCGGCGGTCAGATGGCGATAGAAGCCATACATGGCCTCGACCGCTTCCGGGCAGCCGTACAGATCGGACGCGTGCAGATAGGCAACGTGCCAGCCGCGGGCGAGCAGCGCGCGGTCGGCATAGTCAAACGCGCCGAGAAATTCCGCGCGCCACACCCACGGCATGCCCGGCGCTGGCTGGTCGGGGCAGATCAGCACGGCGTCCCGGCCATTCAGGGAAAACTCGATTCTGCGGTTTTCATCCATAAAAGGAACCTCCTTCGCGCAGTTTCGCACCCGTTTTTCGCGGCGGCATATGATGCGGTGTGGGCGCCGTAAGGCGTCCGAGCGTAAAAAACGGGAGGAATGCGTGTATGTCGTTTTACAGCTATAAGAACGCGAATGCCGATACCAGCCCCGGTCAGATCACGGGCAACGCCATGGACGGAATCTGCGAACGCATCTGTATTCAGGTGAAGAACGTCTACGATTCGTGCCTGCAGCAGGAGCAGCTGAACAACAAGGAGGTCACGGTGTCCAACATCGTGCCCGTGCTGCCCAACACCAACTGCGGCCCTCAGGAAGCGAACCGCAGCTGCCGTTGCGATTGTAGCGGCAACAAGTGCAACTGCCGCTGCGCCACTTGCGGCGAGATTACTTATCAGGACGCGCTGGAAAATGCCGAGACCGCCGAGTGTCTCCCGCAGCCCTGCGGCACCTGGACGTTTGAAAGCTGCCGCTCCTCGACCACCGAGGGCGTGATTTCCAATCTGTCCGTGGATCGTCTGTGCGATCGGCCGCAGTTTGCACGCGTCAAGGGCGACGTTTCCATTCCCATCGACGTGCTGTTCATCGACCAGAAGTGCCAGGAATGGATGGGTCAGGCGACGCTCAGGGTCTCCAAGGACGTTCTGCTCGCCATCCCGGACGAATCCATCGTGCCGTTCACGCTGGAAAGCCTGGTCAGCGCCATCTGCGTCAGCGGACGCTATGTGGGCAACTGCAAGTTCCAGATCACCATCTGCGTGACGGTGGTGCTGAAGATTCTGGCCGAGGTGGAGGTCATGGTGCCGTCCTACGGCTTCTGTGAGATTCCGCCGTGCGAGGAGTTTGCCGAGAGCGTGTGCGACGAGTTCTTCTCGCTGCCCATCTTCCCGCGCTCCAGCGCGTGCCAGCAGACGGGGAGCACCGCGGCGGCGAACACGTCGACCGGCGGCTGCACGTTCTACACGGGCGGCAAGCCCACCTGCAGCGGAAGCTGCTCCGCGAACGGAAGCGTCGCGGGCGCGACGGCCACCGGCTGCTCGTGCTCGACCTGCTCGAACTGCGGCACCAGCTGCGCCGGAAATTCGACGCTGTGCCCGCGCTGCGGCTGCACGATGACCGGCAGCAACTAACCTGCCCCTCGGCGGCCGCCGCCCCCGCCATTCATGAATGCAACGGGCGGTTTCAGATAGACGCCGGCGCTGATCGATGAAAAGCGTTACAAATGTGACCGGCGTCACGTACATATCGACGTGGCGGAGGGAATAACCCTCCGTCATTTTCATTTTGAAGTTGAGAAGAGCGCCCACATGAGCGCAGATACATCCAGCCAATCTTCGAAATATGCGCGGCGCTGCCTTATATCCGATAAAACCAGCCGTCCTCCGCGCGTTCGCACGCGGCGGACAGGCGGTTGGGGGTGAGGCAGAAGTCGAGGTCGGGCTGGAAGCCGAGGGAGAGCAGGCGGTTATAGTGCCGGGTGGCGGAAAGGGCGCGGGGCAGGTCGTCCCGGGCGGCGAGCCACAGGGTTTCAAAGGCAATCGCCGCGTCGTCCTTCTCGTCGCCGTTCAGGCACAGGGACAGCGCGCCGGCGGTCAGCGCGTCCTCCAGCGTGAACGCGCCGGCGGTTCCGGCGCACACGATGGCTACGTAGTCTTCCTTTTTGCAGACCGCCGCCACCGCGGCGACGTTTACGAGCGCGGCCAGAAGCAATCGGCGCGCCGGCGCGCAGGCGGCGAATTAC